>Ga0265327_10001277_pt1 | contig 33154 bp, 29 predicted proteins | sample 41621metaG_FD_202089 | JGI IMG/M metagenome (GOLD analysis project Ga0265327, IMG submission 202089) | Rhizosphere microbial communities from Carex aquatilis grown in University of Washington, Seatle, WA, United States - 4-16-21 metaG | ecosystem: Host-associated > Plants > Roots > Rhizosphere...
CACCTCCGGGTTTTCAAAACCGAGCACTTGGTCGTGGTAGGCGTGGGCGAGCTCGTGGAGGACGCACCAGGGCTGGGTATGATGGTGCTTGCGGCTGGCGAAGTCCGCAGCGTCCGGGATGTGGACTTTTCGCCACAGCGATTCGTCGTAGCCGTTTGCCTTCAACCACCCGGCGGAGGGATGGTACTGCATGCTGCGGAGACCGCCGTGGCTGGCATCGAGCTGGATGGGCACTTTTCTCAGCCATGCCACCTTGTCGGGCGGGACGACCATCACGATTTCCTCAAGGCGGTTGCGGAGGAGTTTCAGGGCGCGATCGCCCAGTTCGGCCTGCGGACCTTCCAGGAGGCGCTGGTCGACGTCCACCTGCCAACCTTCGATTTCGCGAGGCTGGTGGGAGGAGGGTTTTACCGGCACTTCGGCGTGGGCCAGAACCGAAATGGCGCAAATGAAGGGAATCAGAAGCTGGAGCCGCATTCGACGCCTACCCGCTTCTGCCGCCATTTCTTGCAGGCTTGGACTCAGCAGAGGCGCAGCATGTCCTTCACGAACTGACCCCAGAGGAAAAACAGCCCGCGGCGGGAGTATTCGAAATGGCCGTCGCCGGTGAGGCGGATGATGCCGGCATCCAGATTGTGCTGCACCTGGGCCTGCATCTCGTTTTCGATGCTTTCCTCGATTTCGTCGGGATCCGGCATGCGCAGGGCATCGTGGAGCACGCCGACCTTCGCGAGGTAGCTCTTGTGATCCTTCAGGATGCGGTGGAAGCAGGCGCGTTCGCAGGGAACATGGTTCCAGTGGATGCCTGGCGGGCATTTCAGAGTCGCGGAAAAGGGGTAGTTGGTCGTGCGCCAAGTGCGGCCGGTATGGTCGTAGGACGTCACAGAGATGAAGGCGAAGGCGACCTCGCTCTGCTCACAGAGGCAGACGGCGGCCACCGCCATCTCCTCCGGATGCCAGAACAGGCGGAAAAACTGCTGCATCCCGCCCCAATCCCAGCCGCAGTCGGTGACATGCTCGAAGCCGGCCTCCTCCATCGCGCTGGCGGCCTCCACCGCATTCGGGAAAAAGGCGGGATCCGGCACGGTGCGGTGGCGGAGACGGTTGTTCAGAGGCAGCCGCAGGCGGCGGATGCGGGTGAGCAACTCCACCCATGGGAGGAAAAACCACAGGGCGACGCCGATGATACCAGCCAACGGATAGCCCGTGAGGAACCAAAGCAGGCAGAAACTGGCAGCCAGGCAAACGAGAGCCCCCATTTTACGCAGCCACCCCATCCGGGAGCTGCGCAGCGCCACGGCGAGGATGAAGAGGCCGATGACAATGAGGGGTTTGCACATGGTGGGGTTCGAAACGGAAGCGCAGCAGCTAGTGGCTGCGCGGAACTCCGTCAAGTGGTGGGTTTCCGTAAGGATCCGCGCATGCCGACTCATTCCATGCTTGGAGCCAGTCCGCAAGCGGGCTTTCACCGCGACTCAGGGATACAAACGGCTTCGGGCTGGATTCGGGGCCGGAATGACTCATTCTGGCGGCCGACATGGCCTTGGAATCCTACGACGGCGTGCTGCCGACCCTTCATCCCTCCGCGTTTGTGGCGTCCAGCGCCGACGTGATCGGCCGGGTGACACTGGGCGAGGAATCCAGCGTCTGGTACCACGCCGTCCTGCGGGGGGACATCAATGAGATCACCATTGGCCCCCGGTCGAACATCCAGGACAACGTTGTGGTCCACCTCGCCGACGACTACGGCTGCCACGTGGGCGAACTCGTGACCGTCGGCCATTCGGCAATCATCCACGCCTGCACGATCAAGGATGAGGTGCTGGTCGGCATGGGGGCGATCATTCTGGACGGAGCTGTGATCGGGGAGCGCTCGATCATCGGGGCCGGGGCCTTGGTTACGGGTGGCACCATCATTCCGCCTGGCTCCCTGGTGATCGGCTCCCCCGCGAAGGTGGTCCGGACCCTTTCGCTGGACGAGCGGTCCAAGGTGAAAACCTGGGCGGAGAAATACGTGGCGGTCTCGCGCAAGTATCTCGCCCGTTGAGTCAGCCGGCCATTGGAGGGGAGTTCTTTTCACCAAGGGCCTAACTCTTCCTTGGCTGGTGGCAAACCCCGCTCCATATTCGGTTCAATGTCCGATCTTGTCCGCGTCGAACCCGTTGCCCTGCTGCCAACCCAGGCCGGCTGTGCCGTTTTTCTGGGGGATGGAAACAAGGCGATCGTGTTTTACATCGATCCGTCGGTTGGCTCTTCGATCAATTCGGCGATGGCCGGGCAATTGCCACCACGCCCTCTAACGCATGACCTGCTGCTGCTGGCACTGGAGACCTTCGGGGCGAAGGTGTCGCGGGTCGTCATCGTCCGGGTGGAGAACGATATCTATTACGCACGCCTGATTCTGGAGGCGGAAAACGAGATCATGGAGCGCAAGATTGTCGAACTGGATGCCCGGCCAAGCGACTGCCTGGCGATATCAGTGCGTTGCGGGGCTCCGGTGTTCGTCCTGAGGGAGCTGTGGGACACACTGCCCGACATGTCCGGTGTGTTGGAAGAAATGCGCGAAAAAGGATTGGATTTGGGTGATCCAGAGCAAGGCTGATTTTTGCACTGCTTCACTTGCGCGGGGACGATTCGGTTTTAGGATGGCAACATGCAACCCGTTGCCTCGTTACCCGACTACCTCCGCGAGGAGGTCCTACTCCACCCCGAGACCCGTCGTTTCCCCGCGTTCGATCTGGTCCGGCTGTTGGGAACCGTGTTCAAGCCGACCGAAGGCTGTCGGGTCTGTATTCTAACCGAATTTGAAGATCCGGCGTCGCTGATCAAGGACTTCGCTTTTCTAACGAGGGAGGGACTGCCGGTTCAAAAGAAGGCGCACGAGGTGTTCTATCAGGGGTTGAAGAACGGGGCGATGCAGAAGCTGGGCATGAGCGGCGGGGAGATGTTCGCGTACAAGTCCACGCACGGCTCGAACCTGGACCTGGCGGATGAGATTTGGGACACGGCCGGGAACCAGCTCTCGCTGGATCGGGACATCTATCCGAACTACGATCTGATCCTGTGCATTTCGATCTTTTCGGCAACGGCACCGCTGACCGCGAAGGCGAAAGAATTCGGATTCCGCGGCGCCACGCTGCATGGCCTGAACGACATCATTCTCTCGTCTGGCCTGGCGGTGGATTATCATGAAGTCTCCCGGGACGCAGAAAAGCTGCGCCGCGCCCTGACACGTGCGGATTCGATCGAGATCGACTTCGCTCTGGAGGATGGACGGGTGCTGACGGCCTGGCTGGGCCTGAATGGTCAGGAAGCGCAGAAGTCACACGGGCTGTGCCAGGGATTGACCCCGGACATCGCCAACCTGCCGGCTGGAGAAGTCTATTTCGTGCCCAACGACGCCCGGGGCCAGTTCCCGATGAAGTATGAGGATGGAACCCTCGGCGTGCTCGATGTGGTCGATCGCTGCATTGTCCATTCGACGCTGATCCAGGGCAATCAGGCCACCATCGACGCGCACAACGCGCGCCTGTTGGACGACCCGATGACCGGCACGTTGGGCGAACTCGGATTCGGCACGCAGGTGCTGCCGGTCTCCGGGGCGGACATCCAGGACGAGAAGGTGCTCGGCACCTGCCACCTGGCGACCGGCCGCGATGACCATCTCGGCGGTGACATCGTGCCGGACATGTTCAAGAAGCACGAGAATTCCACCCATGACGACATCCTCTTCGCCCCGCACAAGACGCCGAACTTCAACATCAGCCAGGTGCGGATGAACCGCGGCGACCAGCAGGAAATTCTCATCGAAAACTTCCGGCCCTCGCGCTACCTGATGGATGCTCTCGCGGAGGGTCATTGAACGGAAGCCATCGTGAATTTATACGAAACAGACAAGCTGCTCTCGGAGTATCTCCTGTTCCATTACGGGAGCGGTGAGGAAATCCTCGGAGCCCGGGGCTGCAATCCCGCCCTTTCGGCGGCGCTTGGCTTTCCGTCACGGACGGCCGGGCACTTCACGCCGGGCACGGTGGGCCGTGGGCTCGACCTCGGGTGCGCGGTCGGCCGTTCGACCTACGAGATGTCCCGTAGCTGCGAGGAGGTAATCGGGATCGATTTTTCCCATGCCTTCATTGAAGCGGCGGAAACGCTGCGCGGTGGAGGTTCCATCCACTATGCGCGCCTGGAGGAGGCTTCGGTTTCCACCGCGCTGACCGCGGTCGCGCCCGAGGGGATCGACCCACAGCGGGTAAGTTTCGAAACCGGGGATGCCATGGACCTGCGGGCCGACCTGGGCACCTTCGATCGGGTGCATGCCGCGAACCTGTTGTGCCGCCTGCCCGATCCGAAGCGGCTGCTGGACCGGCTGCCCGACCTCGTGCGTCCGGGTGGTGAACTGGTCTTGGCCACGCCGTGCACGTGGCTGGCGGAATTCACCCCGCCGGAGAACTGGCCGCAGGGCTCCACCTTCGAGTGGCTGGAGGCGTCGTTGGCTCAGGATTTCATCCTGGCTCATCAAACCGATGAGCCCTTCGTGATCCGGGAAACGGCGAGGAAGTTCCAGTTCACCTTTTCGCTGCTGACGGTGTGGGAGCGAAAATGAGTCAGCCTGCTTTTTCGTAGACTCGGCGGAGCACGGCCGCAACCTCCCGGGCGGAACCTCCACGCAGAAAGTCCTCGTGACGTCCGGGGACCACATCGGTTTCGATGGGGCCCTTGGCGTGCTTGTCCCAGCCCAGCGATTCAGGCCGTGGCAGCCAACCGTCCTCCGCGGCGCGGACGACGAGCAATTGCCGGATCTCGGGCAAGCGCGGTGCATGGCGGTGAAGGGCGTTCCAGTGCTGGATCGCCCGCTCCCGCGAGACTACATCCAGCAGGGTGAGATCGAGCACGGCGTGAATGTTTGGAATTTTTTCACCCTGCGGACGGAGTATTCCGCCCAGTGCTTCGAGGATCGCCCGCCGTTTCATGCCGAACCGCTTTCTAGCCATCGCCAGATCGAAGCGTGCCATCCGCGGCACTTGCCCGGGCAGCCGTGCCAGCGCATGCATCCACCCGACTGGTCGCAGCCATGCGAGTGGCGTGGCCCGTGCGTCCACCGGTCGTGTTTCCAGCAGCACCAGCGAACTGATGGTTTCACCCGCCTCCGCGAGCTGCCAGGCGATCTCCGCTGCCAGGTTGCCTCCGAAGCAGAAGCCGGTGAGCCGATACGGCCCGTGAGGCTGCACCGCGCGGATGATCGACACGTAGCGCCCGGCCATTTCCTCGATGCTCGCGAACGGGGAGCTCCCTTCAGCGATGCCATAGGACGTCACGGTGCTGCCAAGCATCCCCGCCGCTTCGCGATAGGGGAACAATCCCATACCGCCGTCGATCAGGGTGTGAATCCAGAATACCGGCGGTTCATCGGATGTCCCTTGATGCAAAAGAATTGCGCGCGGGGCGGAGAGATCCACCTCCGATGTTTCGCGGATTCGTGACGCGAATGTGGCGACAGTTGACCGCTGGAACAACGCATCAAGAGCCACTGGAAATCCGAGCCGCCGCGAAAGTTCCGCCGTCATCCGCGTGGCCAGCAGCGAATGCCCCCCGAGGGCGAAGAAGTCATCGTCCGCACGGATCGGCCGTGTGCCCAACAGGTCTTCCCAGACGGCGGCGACTTCGGCTTCCACCGGGTCCCTTGGCAGGGCCGGAGCGCTTGATGCCACCGGCGGTTGGATCTGCGCCAGCGCCCGGCGGTCGATCTTTCCGCTGCTGGTGAGGGGCATCGATGCGATTTCAACGAGGGGTGCCGGCACCATGTAGTCAGGCAGTCGCTCGGTCAGATGCCGGGTCAGGGCTGCGAGGTCCAACGACGCACCCGCCGGGCGGACATATCCGACCAGACGCCCGGCGCCCGCCTCTCCTGTGACGATTGCCGCCGCTTCCGCGATTCCAGGGTGCGAGAGCATCGCCGCCTCCACCTCGCCCAGTTCGACGCGGAAGCCACGCACCTTCACCTGGCCATCCGAACGACCGAGGCATTCCAACGTCCCGTCGGGCAACCATCGCGCCAGGTCTCCCGTCCGGTACCATCTACTGGAATGGTCGTAGATAAAGCGTTCTTCCGTCAGGTCGGGGCGTTGCCAGTAGCCGTCCGCCAGGCCCGCGCCGCCAATTAAAAGTTCTCCGGTGACCCCAGGTGGCAATGGTGCACCGGATGGGGAGACAATCCGGATGTCGGTGTTCGCAATCGGGCTGCCAACCACGATGCGCCCGGCATTCGCTGGGACTTGCCACACGGTGGACCAGACGGTCGTTTCGGTGGGGCCGTAGAGGTTCCAAACCTCGGTGCCGAGGGTGTGAAGCTGCCTGGCCAGCGGCAGGTCGAGCGCCTCGCCGCCGCATAGGATCTTCAAATTCGGCGCGCCCTGCCAACCGGCGTCGATCAGCATCCGCCAGGTCGCCGGAGTGGCCTGCAGCATGGTCGGCGGCCACGTTTCGAGGCGATGGCGCAGGGCCATGCCATCGCGGCTGATCGCACCCGGGATCAGGTCGATTGTGGCTCCTGCCAGCAGCGGCAGATAGAGCTCCAAGGCGGAGATGTCAAAGGAGACGGTCGTGATAGCGGCCATCCGGTCACTTTCATGGAGGCCAGGCTGCTCCAGCATCGAGAACAGGAAATTTCCAAGAGCTCCGTGAGAGACGACGACGCCCTTCGGCCGGCCGGTGGACCCCGAGGTATAGAGAATGTAGGCAGGGTCTGTGGCTGCGAGCTCCACCGCCGTGAAGGGTTCGTGAACTTCCGCCGCCATCGCCGGGTCGAAGTGAATCGCCTCCACTCCACCTGGCAACCGGTCCAGTAGCGCGGGGGTGGCCAGCACCGCAAGCGGCTGCTGATCCTCCAGAATCCAACCCAGTCGCTCGGGTGGATTCGCCGCATCCAACGGGACATAGCAGGCCCCGGTTTTCCACACCGCCAGCAGCACTACCGGCAGCCATGCATCCCGCTCTAACAGAATCGCCACCCGGCTGTCGCGTCCGATGCCACGACTAGAGAAGGCGGCGGCCAATTTCTCCGCACGATCAAGCAAGGCGGCATAGGAAAGTTCATCGCCGCCACAGACAACGGCCGTTTTGGCGGGGACCCGCCTGGCCATGGTCTCGATTCCAGCCAATGGAATCCGCCCGAGGAAATCCGGCCGCACGGGCCCGTGTGAATGCTCGTCGAGCCATTGGCGATCGTCGCCCGTCAGACCATGGAAGGACTCCACCGTGGAAGTCGGGAGAGAAGCGGTCTGTTCCAGCGTTGAGAAATAACGCTCCAACATCGCGGCCACGGTATCCTCCCGGAACAGGTCGGTCCGGTATTCGAGATAAAGCTCGTGATAGTCGGGGAAGGCGAACAGGAGCACGGATAGATCGAACTGCGCGGCACCGCGGTGGGCCAGTCGCGGCCGACAGTCCAGGCCGCCTGCCCAACGCGTTGCCAGGGGGATTTCCTGGTGATCGAACATCACCTGGGCCAGGGGCGAACGGTCCAGTGCCCGCTCCGGCTGCACCGCCTCGATGATCCGCTCGAACGGGGCATCCTGCGCCTCCTGCATCTCGAAGGAAGCATCGCGCACGCGATCGATCAGGGCTGCGAAGCTTTCGCTGCCGTCGACTTTCAAGCGAAACGGCAGGGTATTCACCAGCGTGCCGATCAAGGGGCCGCTTGCCGCATGGTTGCGATTCGCCACCGGGATCGCGATCACCGCGTCATCTCCGCCGCCATGTTGCCGCAGTACGATCAGGAACGCCGCCAGAAACACGGTGAAGGGCGTGGTGCGGTGCTCCACGGCCAGCGACTTCACCTTTCCCAACAGATCTTCCGGCAGTATGCGTCCCACGGCCCCACCTTCCGAGGACGAACGCACCGGCCTCGGAAAATCGATCGGCAGGGACAAGGTCCCGTCGTGCCCGGTCAGCCGCTGCTTCCAATAGTCCACCGCCTGGTCGGCCCTGCCTGCTTCGATCCAACGTCGATGCCACGCCGCATAGTCGAGATAGGACGGAGACACAGGTGCCGGCAGCGGCTGTGCGACTCCGCGCTCTTCCCGGTAGCGGGTGGAAAGTTCCCCGAGCAGCACCCGGACCGACCAACCGTCCGCCACGATATGATGGGCGCAGAGGGCCAGCACGTTTCGTGTTTCCCCATGACGTAGGCGCAGCATCCGGACCGGCGGATCGCTGGCGAGATCGAAAGGAATCCGGGCGAATTCCCGCAATCTTCCCTCGATCGAACATTCGTCGGAATCTTCCGTGAACAACGCCGGGTGGGGAATTGCCGTGATTGAAATCTCTGGCTGTCCGTTGCGATTGCCGTGGCGGCTGCGCAGGATTTCATGCTTCGCCAGAATCGCCCGCCAGGCGCGTTCCAGTGCGTCTCCATCGAGGGTGCCGTCCAGTTCCAGCGCACCGAAGACGTGATAGGCGGCGCTGTCCGGTTCCAATTGGTGGAGAAACCACATCCGTTCCTGGGAGTGACTCGGCACGGCCGGTTCATTCCCCGGTCGGATCGGAATCGCGTCCGGGACCATCCCGGGGGCTTTGGATCCCAGCGTGTTCGCCAGCGCCGCGAACGAACGCGAGGCGAACACCTCGCCAATGGAAAGGTTCACGCCGCATTCGGCGCGCAACTGGGCCACGATCCGGGTGACGTCCAGCGAGCTCAGACCGTAGGCCACCGGATCATCCCCGGGCTGTGGTGCCGGCCTTCCCGTCGCTTCCACGACAGCGAAGCTCAATTTCCCGAACGCCTTTTGGCCTGATTCATCGAGCGTTTCTTCCGCGGGAGCCGCATCGTCGTGCAGCACATGCAGGGCCTCCTCCAGAAGGGCCATGCGGCATGCCGCACGGCGGATTTTGCCGCTGGTGGTGCGCGGCAGGGTACCCTGCCGTACCAGCACGACCCGATCCAGGGCCACGCCGGAACTTTCGCCAATTGCCTCGCGGATCGTGCGGCATAGGGGTGCATGCTGCTCTTCTGACAGTCGCGGGACTTCCTGCACCAGCGCCACCCGCTCCGGCCCGGCTTCACCGAGGGCGAACGCTGCGCTGACCGCTGCGATCAATACCGGATCGGAAGCTGCCGCCGCCATTTCCAAGTCTTCCGGGGCATGGTTCGTGCCATCGACGATCAGCAGATCCTTCAGCCGCCCTTCCACGAACAGCTCTCCGCCTTCCAGGAATCCGAGGTCGCCCGTCCTCAACCAACCGTCGGTTCGAAAGGTTTCAGCGCTTTCATCCGGGCGGTGCCAGTATCCGCCTGCCACGCTCGGACCGTGGACCTGGATTTCGCCGGAGACGCCTTCCGCCATGGGTGATTGGGTCTCCGGGTCGACGATCCGCAGTTCAAGACCGTCCAGCGGAGGGCCACAGGAAACCCGTCCCCGCGATTCCCGCAGGGAAATGCCGGGAGGGCAGACCGTTACCGTGAGCGTGGACTCGGCAAGACCGTATCCGGGCCGGATCGTGTCATGGCGGAATCCGCATGGAGCGAAGGCCACCGCGAAGCGTGCCAGCGTGTCCGGGCGGACCCGTTCCGCGCCGCAAGGGGCGACTTTCCAACAGGAAAGATCGAGCGTCGCGAAATCCTCGGGCCGCACCGCCCGCAGGCACAATTCGAAGGCGAAGTTCGGGGCCGCGCTGAAGTCCGCGCGATACCGGTCGATTGCCCGCAGCCACCGCATCGGACGCTGCACGAAGGCCTCGGGTGAAAAAAATGTCAGGGGAATGCCACTGCCCACCGCGTGTAAGATTTTCAGCACCAGGCCCATGTCGTGGTACGGCGGCAGCCAGCTCAGCAGGGACCTCAACTCGAGCGGGGCGAAGCGCTCCCGGGTGCCTGCCAACTGGTGCAGCAGGTTTTGGTGGCTGACCTCCACGCCCTTTGGGGAGGCCGTGGAGCCGGAGGTGTACTGCAGCAGGCAAGGGCCGGTTCCGGCGGCCGGTGTCCCGAGGTCCGGTCCATCGACGCCACCGGCCACGCGGTTTATCCCGAGCCGTGCAAATGCTTGATCATGGGCCGCTTCGCCGAGCACATGCTTTGCGCGGCTGTCTTTCACTACCGCCGCCAGCCGCTCGCGATGACGCCGTCCCTGCGGTGGGTAACACGGCACGGCGATCGCACCCGCATACCAACACGCGAACAAGCCCTCCAAAAATTCCAGTCCGGTGGGATGGGCCACCACCACGGGTTTTCCCGCCGCCCCTTTTTCCACCAATCCGGCTGCCAGCCTGCGGGCACGGGCCGCCAGTTCCCCATAAGTGAGAGTTTGGACATTGGCGTCTCCATCAATGAGGAACCGATACGCCAGCCGATCCGGCATCTGGGCCGCACGGGAGTCGAGAACGGACGCAAGCGACTCCCCGCACCCGAGGGGCGGCGAGCCGCATGGCTTGTGGGTGCAAGACATGCTCGGACAGATAAAGAGGGTGGCAGCGGGAAACGCTTCCGTCACCGGAGCACCGCACCTGAGTCTGCGACAGATGACCGGTTTTCCGAGGGTGGAAACGCGAGGTCGCCATTACGGCCCGGATACCTCGATAAGATCAATGCCAAACCGAACATCGTAAGATTGGCGGTTTTTCCGCCAGACAATTCGACTGCGGTCATTCCGCAGGCGGCCAGGTGGTGCTCCGGACGATCCGTTTCAGCACGAGATAGAGGAGCAGGGCTGCGGCGGCTTCCATGCCCAGGAAGGGCGCGTACCATCCTCCGCTGCGTGCCACCAAGGCGACTCCGCCGAGGGCGAGTGCCGCGATCATGGTGCCCATCACCAGCAGGCCGCGGGAGGCGGACTTCGCCTCGTCGGACGGGGAAGCGAGGGGAATGCCTTTTCCGACGGTGCCCGGAATCAGGGAGCAGACCGGCAGCGCGATCAGGCCGGGTAGGAGCAGGGCCAGTTTCGATTCGCCGCCGGGGATCAGGAACAGCACCCCCAGCAGAAGAACGGTGAGGGCGGGCATCACCAGCAGGGTCAACACGGCGAGGCGGGCACCCTCGATCAGCGGAGCGGGGCCCGCCATCGGGGCGGCCCGGAACACGTCGGATGCCTGCCATTGTTGGGAAAACTGGAGAAGGTTCAGCGCCATCAATGGCAGCAGGGCCAGGTAGCTGCCGCCGAAGACCACGCCGAGGCCGCCTCCGTCGCGCATGTTCTGGAGCAGAAAGACGAGCGGCATCACCAGGATCGGCGCCAGGCCGGGGTAAAGCCGGAGTTTCATCTCGCGGTCCCGGAACATGTAGGCGGCAGTGAGGCGGAACCCAGCTCTGGTCATGGGGTCGCGCAACACCCAGGACAGCGGTGGCGAATCGATCCAGCCGTCCAGCCAGCGGCGCTTGCCTTCCTTCCGGGGGCGCCTAGGCACCGATTCGGTCAGGGTCTGGAGGCCCGCTTGGTAGCCGTCCGCGAGCCGCCAGAATGCCAGGCCGGGAATCGTCACGGTCAGGGCCACCGCCACTGCCGCGAGGATCCACGAGGACATTGATCCATGCCCGGTCAGCACTTCGTCGAAGCCCGCGAACCAGGCAGGTGGACACAAATAGAGCCACCATTCCCGGCTGCCGAGGCCGGTGGTTCCAAGCGTGGCCATCACGTAGGGCATCGATTGGCTGACGGCGACGACACCGAGCGTCATCAGCACCTGCGTGGTGGTCATCAGGTTCTCCAACTTGTCACGACCGAACCAGCGCAGGCACAATTGATACATCAGCACCACGCCCCCTGCGCAAAGCAGGGCGGCCATGGCGGTTGAGACGAGGTGCGCCACCGGGTACATCCAACTGCCATTTTCACCAATGGCTCCGGCGATGAAGCTGATCAGATTGCAGGCCAAGGCCAGCCAAAGTGACACCTGGAGCAGGACGGAAATTTTCGACCACAACAGAGCACGGGGAGTGACCGGGCGATGGAGGAGAATTTCCCCCTCTTCTTTGTTGAATAGCACCTCGCCGGAGGATGTGGCGATGAACATGCCGAGGAACAGCATCGTCATCCCATGCATGTAAAATGAGAACATGAACACGCCCTGAGTTTGGAAACGCAGGGCCAGCAGACCGAACAGGGTGTAAAGCAGCAGCGTGACCGCCAGCTTCGAGACTACGGATTTCGGCGCGGTAGATCGCTGAAGGCCGCGCGAAGTGCGGCCGCGCAGGAACAGGGTGAGGTAAAGCTTCCGCAGCACCCGGGTGGTCGAAGGGGCGGGCTCGCTCATGAACGGAAGGTTTTCGCGAAGTCCTCGGCCTTCTGCGCCAGATCGCTGCCGCCGGTGAGATCGGTGAAAAGGTGCTCCAGCGAACTGGCATGGTGCGCGGCCACTAGATCCGCCGGAACTCCGTCGACCTTTACCTCGCCCTTGTCGATGATGATGACCCGGTCGCAGACGCGTTCGACCACATCCAGGATGTGGGAGCTGTAAACGATGGTTTTCCCCTCCTTCGCGAGGGTTTGGATCAGGGCTTTGAAGCCGACGGCGGCGTTGGCATCGAGGCCGTCGAGGGGCTCGTCGAAAAACACCACCTCCGGGTTGTGCAGCAAGGCGGCGGTGATGACGACCTTGCGCCGCATGCCCTTCGAATAGGCACCGAGGAGCTTGTCGGTGAGGGTTTCGAAGCTGAGATCGAAGAAGGTGATGAACTGGCGGATGCGTTCGCGGGCGGCCTCGGCGGGGATACCATAGAGGGCGGCGATCATTTCGAGGTATTCGAGGCCGCTGAGCGATTCGAACACTGCTCCGGAATCAGGCACGAAGCCGACCTTCCGCTTCACCTCCATCGGTTCGGTTAGCAGATCATGGCCGCAGATGGTCGCGGTGCCGGAACTGGGAGCCAGCATGCCGGTGAGCATCTTCAGGGTGGTCGATTTCCCGGCTCCATTCGGTCCCAGGAGGCCCACGATCTGTCCTGCCGGGATGTCAAAGGTGAGCGAATTGACCGCCACTTGGGCGCCGAACCACTTGGTGAGTTGCCGCAGTGAAATCATCCGCCTTGGTTCTGCCTGCCGGGCGGGATGGCGGCGATCAAAAAGCACGTCGTTACAGGCGCCCGATCCACGGCCGTTTTGACTCCGTGATGTGGGGAGGGCGCAGATACATCGGTTGGGGCGGCTCCGCTTCCCAGCGGGCGCGCTCGCTTTCGAGGGTGGCCTGCCAGGCGTCCCAGAGCAGCCGGGCAGTCGGAATTTCGCGAAGAATCGTCAAGCCGGCGGGGAATGGGTCCTTCAGATGGGTCTCAAAGGTGACGGCCTCCGTGCCTTGCAGCTCCGCCGAGAAGGGTCCGGCTCCTTCGATGAGTTCCGGCTCGCGGATGATCACGAGATTCTCCACCCTGGAAATCCAAAAGCTGCCGCGCCGGGCATCTCCGACTATGGTACAAGGTCCGCGGTTGGCAGCCGAAGGCGCGGCCATGATCGATGGAACGGCGACGACCGGGCAACCGGCGGCCAGCGCGATGCCCTGCGCCGCTGCGATTCCCACGCGGGTCCCGCTATAGCTGCCAGGACCGCTGCCTACCAGAATCCGGGCGATCTGTTCCGGTTTGATTCCCTCCAGGACCTCTGACAGGGGACCGAATAGGGCGGCATTATGGCTGCGGTCGCTGGAAAACTCCCTTTCCATCACGATTCCGTCCGGCCCGGCAAGCAGCAGCGAGGCGGCAGGCGTCGAGGTTTCCAGAACGAGAGTATACGGTCGCGGCACGGCCCGAGCTTACCGTCCGCACGTCCGGAACCGCCAGCGCGATTCCATGATACAATTGGCGACGCTTTCTCCCTTGCGCCAATGCGTCCGAACCGCTTTGTTCCGGGCGCTTCCAGTAATCAATTTTCCCAGAAACCATCCCATGACCACCTACGCCAAAGGCCTTGAAGGCGTCATTGCCAACGAATCTGCCCTCAGCAACGTGGAGGGTGCCGAGGGTCGCCTCAGCTATCTCGGTTACGGTATCGACACCTTGGTGGAGAATTGTTCGTTCGAAGAGGTGGTCTTCCTGCTGCATCAGGGCCGCCTGCCGAAGCAGGCCGAGCTGGACGTTCTGGAAAAGCGCCTCCGTTCCGACCGCCATCTGCCCGGCGGCGTGCTCGAATTCCTCAAGACCGCGCCGAAGGATGCCTCTCCGATGGATGTGCTCCGCACGGCAGTCTCGATGCTGGGGCTCTATGACAAACGCGCCACGATTGGTGAGCCGGATATCGCGAAGAACACCGAGATTGCGCTGACCCTGATTGCCAAGACGCCGGTGATCATTGCAGCCTTCCATCGTTTCCGCCAGGGACTGGAGCTGCCTCCGGTGCGTGAGGATTTGTCCGAGGCCGGCCACTTTTTGTATCTCATTACTGGTGAAGCTCCTTCGGAAACGGCCACCCGCATCCTGGATGTGGCCTACACGCTCCATGCGGATCACGGCATGAATGCCTCCACGTTCTCCGCACGCGTCACGGTCGCCACGCTTTCAGATTTCTACTCCGCCATCACCTCCGCGATCGGCACGCTCAAGGGGCCGCTGCACGGCGGTGCCAATGAGGGGGTGATCCACATGCTCCAGGAAATCGGGGAGCTCGACAAGGTAGACGACTACGTGGCCGGTAAGATGGCCCGTAAGGAAAAAATCATGGGCATCGGGCACCGCGTTTACAAGGTGCTCGACCCGCGGGCTCCCCACCTCCGCAAGCTCGCCATCCAGCTCACCGAAGAGCTCGGCGAACCCAAATGGATCCAGATGTCCGAGCGGATCGCCACCATCATGCGTGAGCAGAAAGGCCTGAACGCCAACGTCGATTTCTATTCGGCCACAGTTTACTACTCCCTGGGAATCCCGACCGACCTATTCACGCCGATTTTCGCCATTGCCCGTACCGCCGGCTGGACCGCCCAGGTGCTGGAACAGCTCCGCGACAACCGCCTCTACCGTCCGCTGACCCTCTACACGGGCCCGACGGAACTGCAGGAAGCGAAGCCGATCGCGGAGCGATAAGAAAGCCGGGGGCCGTTTCGCGCCCCCGTTTCAGAGGCTACTGATCAGGAGCCCCAGCACTCGCGGATGTAGCGGATGCCTTCCGTATAAACTTCTTTTTCGCTCGGGAAGAGCGGTCGCCAGACTTTGGTGGCGGCGGCGATTTCCGGCAGCGCAAGGCCGAAGGCTTCGACGGTGATCCAGCGGTCGTAGCCGGTTTCCTTGAGGAATTCGAGCGTTTCACGGATCGCGGCATGGCCGGTGCCGGGGGTGCCGCGGTCGTTTTCGGAAATGTGGATGTGCTTCACCGTGTCGTAGCCGGCACGGAGGGCGGCGACGGGGTTCTTTTCCTCGATGTTGGCGTGGAAGGTATCGAACATCGTCGCGAAGTTCGGGTGATTCACGCGGCGGGTGTAATCGGCCGCGCCCGCCATGGTGGTCAGGAAGTAGCATTCGAAGCGGTTGAGCCACTCGACGCAGATCTGGATTCCTGCCTGTTGGGCGTACTCGGCGACTTCGCGATGAACTTCCGCTCCGTGCTCCAGCTCGGTTTCGGTCGGGCCGGTGCCGGAGAAGACTCCGAGAACCTGGTGGAAGGGGCCCATCAGCACCTCGCTGCCGGCAGCGTGACAGCAATCGACGACCTGCTTCAGGTGATCAACCGCGGCACGGCGGCTGGCGGGATCCGGGCTGATGCAGCTCGCATGTTCGCCGGGCATGATGGTCACGGCAGTCGAGCGCATGCCCTCGTCGGCGAGGAGTTTGCCGGTGCGCTTGGCCAATTCCAGATTCGGCGCGAAAAAGGGCAGTTCCACGCCATCGTAACCCGTTTCCTTCAAGGAAGTGACGAGACCGTGGTGGGTGTCGGGCTGGAATTCAGGAGTCCAGAGCAGGAGGTTGAAGCCGATTTGCATGAATGGTTTTGAAGTTGTGAGATACCGGACTGGCGGGCTGCGCCTTTCAAGACGCTAATTTTGAATCGGAGGCAAAATTCTCGTTTACCCCGGGCCACAGGCTCTTCTAACTCATCCTATGATCGTTGTTCATGGGGAACTCAGTTGGGCCTTGTCGTCCGACCGGGTGGAGGCGTGCGTGACCGCCCGGGGCGGGCATCTGGCCCCCGTGCGGTTCCAAGTGGGCGACCGGACTGTTTCCCCGTATGCGCTGGCCCCTTGGCTGCCCGGGGAGTTTGAGGACGTGCCGGCGCTGTTGGACGTCCTGCGGGGGGATTTTCTGTGCCTTCCGTTTGGTGGCCAGTCCGATGGCCCTCCCCATGGCTGTACCGCCAACGATGCGTGGACACTGGTTGCGAAGGAGCCGGACTCACTGACTCTGGCAATCGACGCTTCCGATCACGGGGTTCACGTCGAAAAGATCCTGATCGTCCGCCCGGGACAGTCCGCGATCTACCAGGAACATCGTATTTCCGGCCTTGAGGGCGTTTTCAACTACGGGAATCATCCGATTCTCGATCTTTCCGGGGTTCCGGAGGGCGGTGCCCAGGTATCCACCAGTGCGATGCGCTGGGCATCCGTTTATCCCGACTGGTTCTCGGACCCGGCCGACGGGGCCACGCAGCGCCTAGAGCGTGGGGCCGAATTTTCCGAATTGAAGGCTGTGGCTCTCGTGTCCGGCGGGACTGCCGATCTCAGCCGCCAGCCGGGTCCGGTGGGCTATGACGATCTGGTCATGATGGTGAACGAACCAAGCGGGCCCTTTGCCTGGTCGGCCGTGACCCTCGATGGCTATGTGTGGTTCCAACTGAAGAATCCGGCTGACTTTCCGGCGACCCTGCTATGGATGTCGAATGGCGGTCGTTCCGCCTCCCCGTGGAAAGGCCGTCACTTTTCCCGTCTCGGAGTCGAGGAGGTGTGTTCCCATTTCTGCGATGGTGTCGATGTGGCGAGGGAAGACCGCTTGCCGGGCATCCCCACCTCTCGACACTTCAGGCATGATGAAACCGTCTCGTTACGCATCGTCCAGGCGGTAGCGGCCATTCCCAAGAACTTCGGCGCGGTGACCGTCATCGAACCGGAAGGTGATTCTGCTGTGCGAATCACCGGCGAGTCTGGTGAAAGCGTTATCTGTCCGCTGGACTGGCGCTTCGTTGTCTGAACTGAAATATCTGTTCTATTTCCTAGCGTAGTCTCAAAAAACCCACATTTTCTCACAAATTCCATGGCTATACCACGTACCAAACAGGAACTAACGCTCCGCACGACGGGCATCAAGGCAGCAGTCGAAGCCCATCTCGAAGAAACCGGCGGCCTGCTGCGTCTCGCTCCCTGCTGGGTGCCACGCTCGTTCCTCCAGCCGGGCAAGCGCCTGAAGCTCCATCCCGACGATCTCTACGCCTTCGGTTTGAACCGCGGCGGGATCGACGAACGCTGGTTCGCCTCCACCACCGAAGCCGCCAACGACAACCGAACCGAAGACGAAGGCCTTTCTTATGTTGTCGTCGGCAATGAGCGGTTCACGCTGAGGGAAGCCGTGGCCGAATGCGGCGCCGATCTGATCGGTTCCGCGATCTGGGACAAGTATGGCAAGTGGCCGGTGTATTCGAAGTTCTTCGACAACATGGGGCCCATCCCACACCACATGCACCAGGACGCCGCGCAGGCGGCGCTGGTGGGCCAGGAAGGCAAGCCGGAGTCCTATTACTTCCCGCCGCAGCACAACAATGTCGGCAACAATTTCCCTTACACCTTCATGGGCTTCGAGCCCGGCACCACCCGTGAGCAGGTGCGCGAGTGCATCGCCAACTGGAACAAGGGTGACAACGGCATCCTCGACCTCTCGAAGGCCTACCGCCTGAAGCCCGGCACCGGCTGGCTCATTGACCCCTGCATTCTCCACGCGCCGGGTTCGCTTTGCACTTACGAGCCGCAGTGGGGTTCGGATGTGTTCGGGATGTATCAGTCCCTCGTGGAAGGCCGCGAAGTGCCGTGGGATCTCCTCGTGAAGGACATGCCTGCGGACAAGCACCAGGACATCGATTTCATCGTCGACCAGCTCCACTGGGAGAAGAACGTCGACCCGAACTTCAAGGACAACCACTACCTCGAGCCGGTCGTTTCCGAGGAAGGTGCGGGCTTCGTGGACAAGTGGATCGTCTATGGCAAGGTCGACAACTTCCAGTACTTCACCGCCAAGGAACTCACCGTGAAGCCGGGTGAGAAGGTCACCATCAAGGACAACGGCGCCTACGGCCTGATCGTGGTGGCCGGTGAAGGCCACGCCAACAAGCTGCGCCTGAACTGCCCGAAGCTGATCCGTTTCAACGATCTCACACAGGACGAATTCTTCGCCACCGAATCCGCCGCCAAGGCCGGCGTGGTGTTCGAGAACACCTCCGAAACCGAGGACCTCGTCTGCCTCCGCTACTTCGGTCCCGAAGTGAATCCGGACGCTCCTGCTCTTGGTGCTTACAAGAAATAATCCAAACCACGAATTTCACGAATGGGCACGAATGCGGATCAGATTTTAGAATCCAAATTCTTCATTCGTGTAAATTCGTGTCCATTCGTGGTTCCAAATCTTTGATCTCCTTATTCCAATGAAACTTCACAACGCCATGTGGCCCGGGCTTGTCGGCAAAGAGCCCGGCACCGACCATCCGCCGATCTCCCTCGATCACATGCTCGACCTCACCGCCGCCGCCGAGGTGAACGGTCGCAAGTTCGACGGGGTCGACCTGTTCCTTTTCCATCCGCACACCGATCCGGATGCATCCGAAGTCGAGCTGCGCGCGATGGCCGACAAGATTGCCGGCCGCGGGCTCAGCGTCGGATCGCTGGTGGCTCCGGTCTGGCCCGGCACGGTCGGCGGCTGCGCCTTCGGCAGCGATGAGGACCGGCAGAAATTCGTGCTCGCCATCGAGAAGAGCTGTCGGATCGCGAAGATTCTCAACGACCACGGGGTCCGGAAGTCCGGCATCATCCGCATCGATTCCTCTGGTGGCCCCGAGGAGTTCCTCAAGGACCCGGTCGGCAACACCAAGAAGCTCGCCGAGACTTTCCGCGAAGCCGGCAAGATCGCAGAACAACACGGTGAACGTCTCGCCGCCGAGGGCGAAATCTGCTGGGGCGGCATGCACTCCTGGCAGGCGATGCTCGACACGCTCGAAGCCACCGCGCTTCCGAATGTGGTGGGCTTCCAGGCCGACCTCGCCCACACCTATCTTTATCTCCTCGGCTACAATGCGCCCGAGGCCGCGCTGCTGAAGCCCGGCTACAGCGATGAGGAATTCTGGGCCGCCTATGAGACGATGACCGACAAGCTGCGCCCGTGGACCTTCGACTTCCACGTCGCCCAGAATGACGGCTCCGTGCACGGCACCGGCTCGCATGACAAAACCGGACGCCATTGCCCGGCCGACGATCCGAACGGCAAGCTCGATATCACCCGCGCCTCCACCTACTGGCTCAAGGACGCCGCCGAACGCGGCATCAAGCACATCTGCTGGGACGGCTGCATGTTCCCGAACGAGACCCTCGAAAACCCGCAGACCTGGGACACCATTCTCGGCGCGTTGATCAAGGTCGACGAAGCCCTCTGAAAACCGTGGCTGGAGCATCCTGCTCCAGTCCGTTTCCGGAGCGTTCCGCTCCGGTTTCACCAATCTAACAGAATTTATTCCATGTCCAAAAAGGAAATCCGCATCGGCCTCATCGGCTACGGCTTCATGGGCCGCACCCATTCGAACGCTTACTCCCAGCTCAGCCATTTCTTCGATACGCAGCATGTCCCCGTACGTCAGGCCGTGTGCGGCCGCGATGAAGCGAAGGTGAAGGCCTTCGCCGAAAAGTGGGGCTACGCCTCCTACGAAACCGACTGGCGCGAGCTGGTGAAACGCGACGACATCGACGCCGTCGACATCTGCACGCCGAACGACTCGCACGCCGAGATCGCGCTCGAGTGCATCAAGAACGGCAAGATGATCCTCTGCGAAAAACCCCTCGCGCTCAACGGCACGCAGGGCGAGGAAATGGTCAAGGCCGTCGAAGCCTCCGGCCTGCCGAACCTGGTCTGGTACAACTACCGCTTCCTGCCTGCCGTCACGCTGGCCAAGAACATCGTCGATGCCGGTGAACTCGGCCGCATCTTCCACTACCGCGCGAACTTCCTCCAGGACTGGACGATTTCCGAAGAGCTGCCGCAGGGCGGTGCCGGCCTCTGGCGTCTCGATGCCGCCGCCGCCGGTTCCGGTGTGACGGGTGACCTGCTCGCCCACTGCATCGATACCGCACGCTGGATCAACGGTGACATCGTGCAGGTTTCCGCGATGACGGAGACCTTCATCAAGGAGCGCGTCCACACCGCCACCGGCGAGAAACAGGCGGTCACCATCGACGACGCCTGCGCCTTCCTGGCCCGCTTTGAGAACGGCTCGCTGGCGATCTTCGAATCGACGCGCTATGCCCGCGGCCACAAGGCGCTCTACACCTTCGAGATCAACGGCGAAAAGAAGTCGCTCGCGTGGGACCTGCACGACCTCAACAAGCTCTCGTATTTCGACCACGGCGTCCCCGGCGATCGCCGTGGTTGGAGCACCATCCACTGCTCTGACGGCGACCATCCCTATGCCGGCAACTGGTGGGTGCCGGGCCTCTGCCTCGGCTACGAGCATTCGTTCATCCATGAGCTGTATGAGTTCTTCAAGTCCCTCGATGATCCGTCTGCGGAGAAGGCCTATCCGGACTTCCGCCACGCACTTGGCACGCAGTACGTCTGCGACGCCGTGCTTGAATCGGCGAAGACCGGCCAGTGGGTCACGGTGAAGAGCGCCTGAGCCACGTATTTTTTGGAGTCGGCCCGGGGAGCTTCTCTCCGGGCCGGTTTGTTTTTCGACAATCGCGAGAGCTTTGGTAGTAGAAGGAGATGAGACCGTGGTATTGTTCCCGACTGCTTCTGTTCGGGCTGCTCGGTTTCATGACAATCCTGTGGGCGTGGGTGTCGCCCCTCGTCTTGAAAAAGGGAACTTACGTCAGTGCCCGCTGGATGGCCCCTGGCGACTTTTACCAAGGTTTCGGGCTGACCCTCGACTTGCACCGTCTGGAGCTTTGGGTAGGACGGCCCTACGCCGGATTCGGCAATCCCATGCGCGAAACCGGGATTACATGCAGACGTTACCCGGTTGACCCCATACACGAATCCCGGGCCGATCAAAGCGGTCCCATTTGGTGCCGATGGGGCATTGAATCTGGTGACAGCTTCACCATCTCCGTTGATTACTGGGTGCTAGCCTCCGCTTATTTGGCTGCTCTCATGACAACCGTGATCCTCTGGCAGCAACGCAAGCGGAGGAGGAAGCGTATTGGATCATCTCAATAGGAAATGGCCCGGGTTTCACCCGCCTTGGCATTTTACGGAATGCGTGCTTGAATCGGCCATGACCAACGTCCCCCCGGCCCCGAAAAAGCGCGGCTGCCTGGTGCCCGCGCTTTTGACCATCATCGTGATCCTGCTGGTGGCCATCGGCGCGTGGCTGTGGATCAACCGCCCGATCAAGCCGGTCCAGCTCAGCGCGGCGGAAAAGACGGCCGTCCAGGCGAAGCTGGATGCCGTCCAATCGCCCGCGAATCGTCCGGCCTACGAAAAAGGCGCGAAGGAAATTGTCCTGACTGAACGCGAACTCAACGGCCTGCTCAACGAGAACACCGATCTCGGCAAAACGCTAAGCTTCGAACTGGTCAAAGGGGCCATCCATGCCCGCTACGAAACCGACCTCGACAAGGATCTGCCCATCGTGGGTGGCCGGCACTTGAAGGCGCGGGCCCGTTTTTTCGTCAAAACCGAGGCGGCGCAGCCGGAACTCGTGCTCGACGATCTGACCGTGTGGGGTGTTTCGCTTCCCAATGACTGGCTAGGCGGTCTCAAAGGCCACGACCTGCTGGGCGATGCGCTGGGCAAAGGCCACGGCGGCCAACTCGCCGGGGTGGAAGGCGTGCAGGTCGAAGACGGCCAGATCCGGATCAAATTGAAGGATTGATTCCTACTGACAGGGCTGGAGCCTCATGCATCCTTTCCGCGCATGCTCAAGTCAGGAATCCTCAATCCCCACCTCCTCGATCTCCTCGCGCGCGTCCGCCACACGAACACGCTCGTCATTTCCGACCGGGGCTTCCCCTTCTGGCCGGAGATCGAGACGGTGGATATTTCGCTGATCGACGACATCCCGACTGTTCTGAACGTGCTCGAGGCTTTGATCCCGACGTTTCAGATCGGCCGGATCTGGCAGGCGGAGGAGTTCGCATTGAAGAACCCGAAAAAGTCGGTCGCCCGTTTTGAAAAATCGATTTCGGCGATTCCAGGCTTGGAGCTGACGAAGCTTCCGCACGTCGATTTCAAGAAACTGGTCCCCGGAGCGATCGGATTGATCCGAACCGGCGATACGACCCAGTATGCCAATCTTATTCTCGAGTCGGCATGAGCGCGACCGCCGAACCGAGACCGGTCCGCTTCGTGAGCTTTGAAGGTCATTCCAAGACGGTTCGTCTCGCCGGCCCCAGCCTGCACATGGAACGTCTGGAGGGGGCCCAGCAGGCAGCGGCGGACTGGATGAACGAGCATCCGGAAATCGAGATCATCACGATCCGTTCGCACGTCACGGATCTTCTGGCGATCGTCACGGTTTGGTATCGTTCCTGAAGGGATTCGGGCCGCCGGGCGAAGGCTTCGGCGCGGAGGCCGAATTTTTCGCGTTTCCTCCGCGGCAATCGCGATTACACGGGGGCGCGGACAGCGCGTCCGCACTACCCTTTATTTTATGTGGAAAGGCCGCTTCGCCCAAGACACCTCCTCGCTCGTCCAGCAGTTCGGTGAGTCAATCTCGTATGACTGGCGTTTGTTCCCGCACGACATCGCGGGTTCGATCGCCCATGCCCGTGCGCAGATGAATGCCGGGCTGCTCACCGGGGACGAATTTTTGCAGATCGAGAACGGATTGAAGGAAATCCTCGGCGACATCGAGGCGGGCCGTTTCGAATTCAAGACCTCGCTGGAAGACATTCACATGAACATCGAGGCCGAGCTAACCAGGCGCATCGGTCCTGCCGGCGCGAAGCTCCACACCGCCCGCTCGCGCAATGACCAGGTGGCCACCGACACCCGGCTCTATTCGCGCCACGAAATTGGTGAACTGCTGGACGGCATCGAAACGCTCAAGAGCGCCCTGCTTTCCCAAGCGGATAAGCACGCCGCGACGGTCGTGCCGGGCTACACCCATCTTCAGCGTGGCCAGCCGGTGACCGTGGGCCATCATCTCCTCGCCTACGTCGAGATGCTCGAACGTGACAGCTCGCGCCTCGTGGATTGCCGCAAGCGGCTCAACATTTCCCCGCTGGGCTCGGGAGCGCTCGCCGGCTCCACGATCAATCTCGACCGCCGCGCCATCGCCACCGAACTCGGCTTCGACGGCGTTTCGATGAACTCGATGGATGCCATCGCCGACCGCGATTACATCGCCGAGCTGCTGTTCACGATCTCCCTCTGCGGGGTCCACCTTTCGCGGTTGAGCGAGGATTTGATCCTGTGGTGCTCGGCGGAGTTTGGCTACGTGACGCTCTCCGACGCCCACACCACCGGCTCCTCGCTGATGCCGCAGAAGAAGAACCCCGACGTCTGCGAGCTCACCCGCGGCAAGACCGGCCGGCTCGTGGGGAACCTCATGAACCTCCTCGTCGCGGTGAAGGGCCTTCCCCTCACCTACAACCGCGATCTTCAGGAGGACAAGCCGCCGCTCTTCGACTCCATCGACACGCTCAAGATGATCCTGGCGGTGAATGCCGAGATGATCGCCGCCATGGAAATCCGGGTCGAGCGATGCCGCGCCGCCGCCACTGACCCGATGCTGCTCGCCACCGACCTGGCGGACTGGCTGGTGAAACAGGGCGTGCCATTCCGCCACGCCCACGAACTCGTCGGCAAAGCCGTGGGCGAGTCGATCGCCAGTGGGGTGCCGCTCGATCAGTTGGACCTCACCGCGATCGATCCGGCCTACACGGACGAAGCAAAGTCCGTTTTCTCACTGGACCGCGCCTTGGCCGCCCGAATCAATCCCGGGGCTCCGAATCCGGAGAACGTCAGGGATGAGATTGGGAAACGTCGGAACTGAGCCCAGCAGTTCAGTTTGCCTTCGGCGGTGCTGCAGTCGTCGCCTGGCCTTGGTATTTTTCCATCTGCGCGGGCGTAAGGATCTTCTTCAGGGTGTCAAGCCGTTCAGCCCGCATCTCTTTGATCTGCTCCGGGCTCAATCCAAGGCCGTGAGCCTTTTCTTCTTGCTCGGTAAAGAGCTCGGAATAGTCGTCACGCAATTGAGACACTTGTTCGGGTTCGAGCGCGATTTTTGCCTGGAGGTTGGCGATCTCGCGGTTGACGGCTCCGTCCCTGCGCTGCTGGCGTTGTTCGCTTTGAAAGGTTGCATATTCCTGCCGCTGGCCCGGCGTGAGGAGCGCCGCGATTGCCTCATCGGCGGTCTCTGCGGAGGATTTTCCGGTGCCACCGGCTGCGGCGGGCTGGGAAGACGAAATTCTGCCGTCAGCGGAGCCGTTGTGTTCGATGGTTTCCTTCACCGAAGCGACCTGCTCGGAAGTGAGATTCAGACGCTCTTGCAGCATCGATACGTAGCTGTCGATCCGGTTGGTACGGCCCAATACCACCTTCTGGTTGACGTCCGTAAGGATCCGAGTGACCGGAGGGGGCTGGGGATTGTCAATTTTAGCTCTCGCGATCCGTGCCTTCTGAGCGGGGGTGAGTTCCGGTCGCCCTTGTCGCACGACAGGAGCGGCGGATCCCGGCTTGTGGTCCACGGACTGTAGTGCAAACCACGCCGCAGCTCCGCCCACAATCACAGTGGCAGCCACGAGGATCAAGCGTTTCATCGTACCTTAGTAACTCTCCCGGAGCGCAAATTTGTCCACTTAAATTCGAGGCGGGGCACGCTCATTTCTTCCGCTTCGTTCCCCGCTTTCTTGCGCCGAACCTGACCTTCTTGGGATCGAAAGGTTCGGGATCGTAGCCGGGGTTCATCCATTCGATGTCACCGGCCATGGCCTGCATGAAGGCGAAGGCGCCACCGAAATCCTCGGGCGGGCAATTTCGGGCCCCGCCGATCATTTCGGGGCCGCCTTCTTCGCCCTCGATTTTCTTCTCAAAAACCAGCTCGTGGATCCATTCGTCCGCGAAATCGTAGCGGTAGAGCATCCGCACCGGCGGGCGTTGGCGGCCGATGTGTTGCTTGATGGTCACTTCCAGCTCGTTCTGGAATTCGCCAATCACCATTTCCTCAAGGCCGACCGGTCCGATCACGTCCACGAGCCGCTTGCCCTTGCCGTGGCGGAATTCGTGCGGATGCTTCGCTTCCCAGCCCATCGCGTCCTGGATTGCCTCGTGGAGATCCCGGAACGTCGCGTCTTCGGAAATGGAAAAGCTGCGCCAGATCTGCGGGGTGATCTGATAAAGGAAAACCTTGATGACGTAGCGGGCACTCACGCGGGGAGCGTACCCCGCACAGGGTGCGATTTGCAAGCGAACTCAAGACCTGTGGGCCCATCCGCCGGTAATCGCCTTCGGGGGAGTGACTCCGAGCGCGACACGGACTGCGGAAACATCCACGGTTTCGAGGTAACGACGCAAATTGGGATAGGTTTTGGAATGGTAGCCGAAGCGCGGGTCGGTGAATTCGGCGATGGCTTGATCCTTGGGCCAGCCCTGAACGGCCATCCGGTAGAGCGCCACCACCGTGCCGGTGCGGTCGGATCCGTGCCAGCAGTGGACCAGCACCGGCCCCGGTGCGTCCTTGAGAACGCCGACGGCGCGGACCAAGTCGGCATGCGGGATGTGCCCGGCATTCATTGGAACGTGCTCCAGGCGAAGCGAGGTACCCTTGGCCGCTCCGGCATCGTCGTGCCATTCGCGGAGGCTCAAAACCTCCACGATGCCGCATTTTTCCAACTCGGCGCAATCGGCGGAGGAAGGCTGGGCGGAGCGCCAGACCTTGGAGTCGACCTTCCAGAGGTTGGTCGGGGTCGCTGCCGCGACGGCAATCGTCGTGATAAATAGGAACCCGGATCGAAGCAGGCTTGGCACGGAGCCGAGCGTATACAGAAATGGAATATGGACAAGGAGGTGTTGATTCACCGGGAAGATGGCGAACCCGCCCGGGACCAGGTGGCGGTGGAAGAGCCCCTGCAAATCACGGTGGATGGCCATCCGGTGGCGGTGATCATGCGCACACCAGGAAATGACGCCGATCTGGTCCGAGGCTTTCTCCGGACGGAAGGGGTGATCCACGAGGGGAATGAATTACGGGCGTTGGACCTCCAGAGCCGGGAAAATCACGCCCACGTCTTTCTCCGGGACGACGCCACCTGGGATGTCACCCGGCTGTCGCGGCATCTTTTCAGTGCGTCGTCCTGTGGTATTTGCGGAAAGGGAACGATCGAAGCGGTGATGAGGGAGATCCCGCCGGTGGGGGATGGCCCGTTTATCCCCCGAATTTCATTGCTGGCGGCGCCAGTGCGGATGCGGGAGGGGCAGAGCGTGTTTGAGAGCACGGGTGGGCTTCACGCCTGCGCCTGGTTTACATCGCAAGGCGATATGATTCTGTTGCGCGAGGATGTGGGGCGGCACAACGCCGTGGACAAGGTGATTGGCGCGGCGCTGGCGGCCGGCGGGATGGATTCCTGATGGTGTCCGGGCGGCTTTCTTTCGAGATCGTCCAGAAGGCCCTGGTGGCGGAGATTGCGGTCATCGCGGCGGTTTCCGCGCCGTCGTCACTGGCGGTCGAATTTGCGGCCAAGGCGAACCAGACGCTGATCGGGTTCCTGCGACCTCCGCGATTCAATGTTTACTCCCATCCGCAGAGGATCGCGTGAGACGGACCGAGATCGACTTGCTGGTGGGTGTATTGCTTCCGAGTGCCGTGCTGCCCGCCGGAATCAACGCATTTGCCTCCGGGAAATAAGCGGCTGCGCAGCCGGAGGGCATGTCGTAGGGGATGGCGAGGAATCGCGGGGCGGTCCGCTCCCCGTCGTCCCAGATGCTGGTGAGGTCGACCGGTTCGCCGGGCTTGATGCCAAGGGCGGCGAGATCCTGGGGGTTCACGAAGACAATGCGCCGGGCATGGCCGATTCCGCGGTAGCGGTCGTTCATGCCGTAAATCGTCGTGTTGAACTGGTCGTGGCTGCGGATGGTCTGGAGGATCAGGCAACCGGGAGCGGGTTGGAAGGCGTCCATCGGGCTGCAGCAGAAGGTGGCTTTGCCGGTCATGGTTTCCCATTTACGCTCCTTGGCCGGATTGGGAAGGTAGAATCCCCCCTTCTCACGGATGCGTTCATTGTAGCGGTCGAAGCCGGGGATGATGGCGGCGATCCACTCGCGGATGTGGTCATAGTCGCGGGAAAAATACTGCCAGTTGATGTTGCCCGGGTTGCCGAGGACGGCTTCGGCGAGACGGCAGACAATGTCGCACTCGCTGAGAAGGTCGGGTGAAAGGGGCACAAGCTGCCCTTGGGAGGACTGGACCACGCCCATCGAGTTCTCGCACGAGACGAAACGGGGGCCACCGGGGCCTTCGTCGTGTTCGGTGCGACCGAGACAGGGGAGGATCAGGGCGCGGCGGCCGTGGACGAGGTGGCTGCGGTTGAGTTTGGTGGAAACGTGGCAGGTCAACCGGCACCGGCGGAGGGAGGCGGCGGTGAAATCGGTGTCGGGCGTGGCCTGGGCGAAATTTCCGCCGAGGCCGAAGAAGACCCTGGCCTCGCCGCGTTGCATGGCGAGAATGGCCTGGACCGTGTCGAAGCCGTGCTTGCGGGGGGAAACGATGCCGGCGTGGGCATCGAGTTTCGCCAGGAAGGCCTCCGGCATTTGTTCCCAGATCCCCATGGTGCGGTCACCCTGAACGTTGCTGTGGCCGCGCACCGGACACAATCCCGCGCCTGGTCGGCCAACCGCGCCGAGCAACAGATGGACATTGGCGATTTCCCGGATCGTGGCCACCGCATTTCGATGCTGGGTCAGGCCCATGGCCCAGCAGGTGATGACCCTGCGGTGGCCGCGGGCCATGAGTTTCGCCAAATCCTCGATCGACGACTTCGAGATGCCGGAAAGCGATTCAATCCCTGCCCAGCACGTGTTTTCCAGTACGCTGCGATAGTCCTCGTAACCTACCGTATGGCCGGGGATGAACGATGGGTCCTCCAGTCCTGCCTCCATGATCACCTTTGCGATACCGCGGAACAGAGCGAGGTCTCCATTGATCCGGACCTGCAGGTAGGTGGAGGCCAGGGACGATGTGCGCCCCAACAGGCCGAGCATCTGCTGGGGATGGGCGAATCCCATCAGTCCCGCTTCCTTCAGGGGATTGATCGCCACCAGTGTCGCGCCTTTCGCCACGGCGGCCGAGAGGGTGGAGAGCATCCGCGGGTGGTTCGTGCCCGGGTTCTGACCCACGCAGAGGATGGTTTCCGCGTCGGGAAAATCGTCCATGGAAACGGTTCCCTTGCCGACACCGATCGACTCCTTGAGAGCCAGACCGCTGGACTCATGGCACATGTTCGAGCAGTCCGGCAGGTTGTTGGTGCCGAACGCACGGGCGAACAACTGGTAGAGGAACGCGGCCTCGTTGCTGGCGCGGCCGGAGGTATAGAAGACGGCTTCATCCGGGCTGGAGAGGCCTCTGAGTTCATCCGCCAGGATGGAAAACGCCGTTTCCCAACTCACCGGGCGATAGTGGCTTGCTCCGGCATCCAGCAGCATCGGCTCGGCCAGGCGGCCCTGGAGGTCGTGCCACGCATCACTTTGGGCCATCAGATCGGTAACGGAATGCTCCGCGAAAAAGTTCCGGCCGATGGTGCGGTTCATGGACTCGGAGGCCACCGCCTTGGCTCCGTTTTCACAGAATTCCGCAATCGAGCGGTCGTGATCGGGATCGGGCCACGCGCAGCTCGGGCAGTCGAAGCCACCCATCTGGTTGAGCTTCAACAGGGCCCGGCTGCCGCGCAGGCCCGATTTCCGGGTGATGTCGGCCAAGCCCGAAACGACAGCCGGTGCTCCCACCGCCCACGTTTTCTGCGCTTTCACGGTTGGATCGCTGTCCTCGACGGGACCACGGGCATCGCTTGGCTCGGGATTCACCCCGACACGTTAGACCGGCTTGCGAGTGGCCGCCAGTTGATCGTTGTGTGAAAGATAGGCCTCTTTTTGGTGGCGGGATCGTGCTTCCGCTTGTTTGAATCAAGGGCCGATGAGTTCACCCGTTTTGCCGCCCAATGCACCGCTGATTCTCGACCTGGAAGCCGCCACGGAACACGAGGCGATCCGCGCGGTCTGCGGCCTGCTGAACGGAAATCCGGATGTGAAGGACGTGGTACGGTTCACCGAGGCGGTGTTCGAGCGGCAGAAAATCAACCCGCCCCTGCTCGGGAGCGGCATCGCCATGCCTCATGCGCGGACGCCGCTGGTCAAGGAGGTGGTGTTTGCTGTCGCCCGCTGCGTGCACCCCGTGCCGTTTGGTGACTCGGCCACACCGGTCAGGTTGATCTTCCTTTATGGCATCCCGCCGCACCGGGTCGCGGAGCATCTGGCACGGACGGCGGCGCTGGCCCGAAAACTGAACAACCCGGCCGTGATCAAGGGGTTGCTGGAGGCGACCGATGCCGTCGCGTTTTTCGAGCTGTTGTCATGAATGATGCCGGTCATCCATCGTCCGGACTGAGCCGCGCCGTCCGGCGCCTGGTTCGGGTCCGGATCTGGCTGGCCGACCACCTGCGGGTGACGGAACTTCAGGCCACCCTGATCTGGGCGGCGATTATTGGATTTCTCGGGGCTTGGTCGTCGATTGGATTCAAGGAGGGCACGGAATGGCTGCACCATCTTTTCACGGGGTTTCCGCAAGGCGAGCAGGAAGGCTATGTGGAAAGCTTTCAAAGCCTGGCACCATGGCAGCGTGTGGTGGTGCCGACACTCGGGGGCCTGCTGGCGGGCCTGACCCTGTTGTTTGGAAACCGTTTCAAGGCGCAGGCGAACTCCACCGACTACATGGAAGCGGTGGTGGTGGGCGAGGGCAACCTTTCGACCAAGATCAGCCTGGTGAAATCCGTTTCCGCCTGGTTTTCGAGCGCCTCGGGAGCCTCCATCGGGCGGGAAGGTCCGTTGGTTCAGCTTTCCTCGCTGGTCGCGTCGGTCCTGGGAAAGCGGCTGAAATTTCCGCTCGCGCGCAAGCGGCAACTGGTGGCCTGCGGGGCGGCTGCCGGGATCGCGAGCGCCTACAATGCCCCGATTGCCGGCGCGTTTTTCGTGGCGGAAATCGTGCTCGGGTCCGTGGCGATGGAGGCCTTCGGACCTCTGGTCATTTCCTCGGTGATCGCCACGCTGGCGACACGGGCTCATTATGGGGCCGAGGCGATTTACGCGGCACCGGTTTTCACTCTCCACGGGAATGCCGAGCTGCTTCCCTATCTGGTCCTGGGCTTGGTGTGTGGATTCGCCACGCCCTTGTTCCTGGCCCTGATGAAGGCGGGGGAGCGGGCGTTTTCTTTGGTAAAGCTACCGATTTGGGCACGCCTGGCCATCGGCGGCCTGATCGTCGGACTGCTGGCGGTGATCCATCCGGAGGTGGTCGGGAACGGCCGCAAACTGGTCTTTGACGTGTTGCACAATGACCTGCTGCACAATCCGCTCACGTGGCAGATGCTGGCGGTGATTCTCGGCTGCAAGCTGGTGGCCACGGCAGCGACGTTCGGCTCCGGCGCGGTGGGTGGTGTATTCACGCCGACGCTCTTCACCGGCGCGGCCTTCGGGTATCTCTTCGGGGTGCTGGCGTGCAGGCTGCTGCCGGACTGGGGCATGCAGCCGGGGGCCTTCGGCCTGATCGGCATGGGGGCGTTCCTGGCTGCCGCGACGGGCGCACCGATCATGGCCATCATCATGATCTTCGAGTTGACGCTCAATTATCAGATTCTGATGCCGGTGATGCTGGCGAGCATGGTGGCCTACTATGTTTGCCGTTCCTTGAATCCAAACTCACTGTATGGCGAGGCGCTGAAGCGGAAAGGAGCGGCCGCGGTGGCGCAGCATCTCAGCACGCTGAAGGTCGGGGATCTCATGATCCAGGATTCCAGCACACTTTCACCGAATGCGACATTCGGTGACGTGGCGCGGCACTTCCTCCAGAGCCGCCACGAGTTCCTCCACATCGTGCACGATGGGATCTTCCTCGGGGTGATCTCGCTGCATGACATCAAGCCCTACCTCGACCAGCCCGAGTTGGAGTCGCTGCTGATCGCCCGTGACGTGATGCGCGAGGATTTTCCCACGCTGCAACCGGGGCAGACGATGAACGAGGCGCTGGATACTTTCGGTCGCGGAGAATCCGAGCGCCTGCCGGTGACGGATGCGGACCGCAGGCTGCTGGGGGCCGTGAGCAAGACGGACGTGCTGCTTTTCCTCGCGGGCAAGCCGAAGCGGAGCAAGTAGGCTGGCCGCCGATCACGATGAAGCTATTTTCCAGATTCGCCGTCAGAAGCCCAAGAGTTGGAAACTTGTGCGCCTTCTGCTGCCTTCTGCCGGGTGTGGTGCTGGCGGAGCGACCGTTTGCCCTGAAGGTGGTCGACGCCGATACGAAGCGCCCGGTGCCGCTGATCCGGATCACGACCACCAACCAGGTCACCGAGTACACGGACAACGCGGGCATGGTGACGTTCGACGATCCGGATCTGGCCAACCGCGAAACCTGGTTTTCGATTTCGGGACATGGCTATGAAATGAAGGCGGACGGTTTCGGAAACCGGGGCGTTCGTTTCGTGACGCATCCGGGTCAGGTGAACACGATCGGGATCAAGCGGGTCAACATCGCCGAGCGCGTCCAGCGTCTAACAGGTGGCGGCTTGCTGTACCATCAGCAGCGCTTCGAGGGCACGACTGCGATTCCGCTGAATGGCCAAGTGTTCGGCTGCGACACGGTGGACACCGCGCTCCATGGCGGGAAGCGTTTCTGGCTGTGGGGCGATACCAGCCGGCCTTCGTATCCACTGGGCAATTTCGATACCACACTCGCTACCACACCGGCATCGTTCGATCCCGGGCATGCCTTTCCCTTTACTTACTTCACCGAGCCCGATGGCTTCGTGAAACGTGCTGCTCCGATCGCCGGTAATGGCCCGACGTGGCTCGGTGGTCTGGTCTCGTTGAAGGACAAGGGAGGCAAGGATCACCTGGTGGCGACTTATTCGAAGATCAAGCAGCCGATGGACGTTTACGAACGCGGCCTGTGCGAGTTCGATGAGAAGGAGGAGATCTTCAAGAAGGTCATCGCCTTCGAGACTGGCCGGAAGGTCTTCCCGGACGGCCATGCCTTCCGCAGCGGGGACTGGCTTTATTTCGGGCAGGCCACGCCGAATGTGAAAATCCCTGCGGACTACGAGAGCTGGCGCGATCCGTCGCGCTACGTTCCGGTCACGTGCGACATCGCATTCACCGATACCACGACTGGCAAGCCGGTGAAGGCTCACAATGGTTCCGTGACATGGAATCCTTGGCGGAAAAAATGGATCAGCATTTTCACCGAGAGCGGCGGTACTTAGTTGCTTGGCGAAGTCCGTTACGCCGAAGCCGAGACACCGGAAGGCCCCTGGCGGAAGTGCGTGAAGATTGTCACCCACGATCATTATACGTTCTACAATCCACTGCAGCATCCGGAGTTCGCGACCGAGGGTGGTCGCGTGATCTGGTTCGAGGGTACCTACAGCATGACCTTTTCCGGGAATCCGAATCCGACCCCGCGGTATGACTACAATCAGATTCTCTATCGCCTGGACTTGGGCGACGAGCGGTTGAAGTAGCCGTGTCTTCAGATTGTGGGACCAGCTTTCGAGGCTAACAGATGAGGTCGTGAAGGGTTTGGCACGTCGTCATGGATTGCCCAAGGGTTTGCCCAGCGTCCCTGCGCTGGTAAAATCGAGGGCCGGAAATGTGGGAAGGAGTTCGGATATTTCCACCCCGCCCGAAGAATAGATCGGGCCTTCAGCCCTCAATCCCGAATCGATCGCCCACCCTGGCCTTGCGGCCCATGCGCGTCAACTTAAGGGCAATGTGGTCGGTGTGTTCTGAAAATCTGTATCCCGAAGGGATGACAGCATCGGTAGCCGGAGGTTGAGGAGCCTTGGCGACGACACCTCCGGT
>Ga0265327_10001279_pt1 | contig 33147 bp, 32 predicted proteins | sample 41621metaG_FD_202089 | JGI IMG/M metagenome (GOLD analysis project Ga0265327, IMG submission 202089) | Rhizosphere microbial communities from Carex aquatilis grown in University of Washington, Seatle, WA, United States - 4-16-21 metaG | ecosystem: Host-associated > Plants > Roots > Rhizosphere...
CGCGGCACGTGCGGTTCCGGGTGACCGGTGACGGCATGATGTCGGTGACGGTGCGGCTGCCGGCGGCCCAGGGGCAGTTGGTGCGCCAGACGTTGGTGCGGGAGGCGGCGTCGGTGGTGGCGGCGGGGGTGGGGCGCAGTCGTGCGCAGGTGATGGCCGATGTGGTCGTGGAGCGGGTGACGGGCCGCGATCCGGTCGAGTCGCCGGTGCCGGTGACGCTGAACCTGGTCATGTCGGATGAGACGCTGTTGACCGGGGGTGAGGCGTCCGCCCAGTTGGATGGGTATGGGCCCATTCCGGCGGCGCTGGCTCGCGACATGGTGCTGGCCGCGGCGGCCGATGACACAGTGGGGGCGGCGTTGCGGCGCCTGTACGCCCAGCCGGGCACCAGCAAGTTGGTGGCGATGGAGTCGAGGGCACGGGCGTTTCCGAAGGCGCTCGCGATGTTCATCGGGTTGCGGGACCAGATTTGTCGGACCCCGTTCTGCAATGCGCGGATTCGGCATATCGACCACGTCACCCCGCATGCCAAGGGTGGGCCGACGAGTGCGCACAACGGGGATGGGTTGTGCGAGCACTGCAATTACGTCAAGGAAGAACCGGGTTGGCAGGCGGCGGCGAGTTATGACCGGTACGGCCGGCACACGATCGCGCTGACCACACCATCAGGAGCGGTCTACACCTCAACGGCGCCACCGACCCCGGACGGGTTGCGCATCTTCACCCGCGATGTCCACATCGCGCGGATACACCCTGCGGCCTAACCCACGTGTGTGGCGACTCACGGTTTCCGACGGCGCTCGGCGGCGCATGATGAAGTCATGGACGGTGTGCTGTTCTTCGACGGCAAGTGCGGGATGTGTACCCGCGCACGAAACCAGTTGCTGCGCATGAACCGGACCGGCAGACTCCGCACCGAACCGCTGCAGAAGCCCGGCACCGCCGAACGACTCGGCGTGGCGCCCGAGCGCCTGATGGAATCGGTGTGGTGGCTGGATTCCTCCGGGGAAGTGCTGGGTGGCGCCAAGGCGGCCAACGCGGCGGTGTCGGCAGCGCTCGGGACCCGGTTGCCGTTGTGGGTCTACGGCATTCCGGGAATCGGTGCGCTCCAAGAGCGGGTGTATCGCTGGGTTGCCACCCACCGTTACCACTTCCGCGGCGTCACACCGTGGTGCGAATCCGCTCCGTCGGAATGTGTTTCACCGTAGCTGCGCCATTGCACGGTAGCCCTCGGCGGCGCTCGGGTAGCGGGGACGCCAATCGGAAGAATCGCGAAAGCGCTTGTTGCTCACGCGAAGTGACCGTGTCATCGACGTTGTTCGGTCTCCGAGGGCAAGGGCGATTCGTCCGGGTGCGCGCACCCACAGCGTGACGCCCACCGCGGCGGCGCAGGCCTCGGCATATTCGCGCTTGGTCAGAGGTACGTCGTCGACGATGTTGTACGTGCCGCTCGGTGCGGCGAGTGCCGCGACGACGGCGTCAGCCGCGTCTGCGACGTGAATCGACGACAGGTAGGTGCAGGGCCGGCCGGGGACAAATCCGATGTGCCGCTTGGCCATATCGAGGATCTGTTCACTGTGCGCAGCGTGCGGACCGTAGAAGACGCCGAAGCGCAGGACGGTCGCATTACCACCGGTCGCGGCGAACCTCCGCGCGCTGGCCTCGGCGGCATGGTTGCCGCGGGAAATGGGGTAGTGGTCGACGGGGTGGTCTTCGTCGATCCAGTTGGTTCCTCCATCGCGGTAGATCATCGAGACGGATTCTTGAATCAGGCGCGGGACACCGGCCTCCAGGGCGGCGTCGACAACGGCGGCCGAGCCCGCCACGCGCACCCGCTCGCATTCCGCCCAGGCGGATTTGCGGATGAACGCCGTGGTCGACGGCAGCGCTGACGCAAGATTCACCACCGCATCGTGGCCGGCGAACACATCGGCCAGTCCGCGGCGGTCGAACAGCGACACCGAAACCGGCTCAGCGCCTTGGCTTCGGAGCGCACCAGCCTTCGCGTCGCCGCGGGCCAGCGCGGTGACGGAGTGGCCGGCGGCGATCAGGGCTGGGACGGCATGGACGCCGATCGCGCCCGTCCCGCCAGTCACGAACACCCGCATCAGCCGAAGACCACCGGCAGCGTCTGCGGCCCGCGAATGGCCGGCGTATCGCGCCACGTGACAGCGCCGCCGATAAGAGGTTGGCGGGCAATGACTTCCCGCAGTGCGACGGTGAGCTCCAGCTGAGCCAGGGCGGATCCCAGGCAGTAGTGCGCGCCGTACCCGAAGGCCAGGGGAGCGGGCCCGGTACGGCCCAATCGGAAGCGGTCGGGTTCCTCGAACACTGCCGGGTCGCGGTTGGCCGCCGCCACGACGACGACGACGCTGTCGCCGGCCGCGATGTCGACGCCGCCCACCGTGTGGTTCTCGGTCGCGGTGCGTACCGTCGACTGCACCGGACCGTCGAGCCGCAGCAGCTCGGTGATCACGGCCCCGTCAACGGTGCCGACGCGTTCGTTCACGAGCCGAATCAGTCCTGCGCCAAGGAGATTCGCGGTGGTCTCGTGCCCGGCGACCGCGATCAGGATGGCCGTCACCACGACGTCGTCGAGCGACAATTCGGGATCGGTGGCGATGAAGCTGAACAGATCGTCGCCGGGGTGGGCCCGGCGGTCTGCGGCGAGCGGCAGGAACTCCGCCATCAGTGCGGCGGCGGCACCGAACCCTTCGGCGACCTCGACGGGATCGGCCAGGGTGCCCAGCATCCGGATGATCGGCGGCGACAGTTCACGCAGTGACGCCGCATGAGCCGGGTCGAGATCGAGCCACTCGCCGACCACCGCGATCGGCAGGGGCAGCGCGATCTTCGACATGAAATCGAACGACTCACCAGCAGGCGCTTGCGCGATGACCTCGGCGGCAATCGTCTCCACGCCCTCGGTCAAACCTGACACTGTGCTGCGGGTGAAGGCGTCCCGGACCGCGCCGCGCAGCCGGTCGTGGTCAGCGCCGTCGGTGAAAAGCATCGAGGCCTTGGCGAATTCGGGCGCCATCATGGTCATCGATGCACGCGCTACCGGACTGGCCAGCGGATCGCTGGTCCAGCCGGTCCCGCCGAGCACCTGCCGGGCCACGTCATAGCCGACAACCAGCCAGCCTTGGGCCACCTCGTCCCACACGACGTCCCCGGCGCGCCGCCGGGCCTCGTAGAAGGGGTAGGGATCCGCTGCGTCCCACGGCAACCGTGCGGCGGTGACGTCAGCGGTGCTCATGATCGGCCGTCCACTCCGAAAGGTAAGCCGCGGCCGCGCACCCAGGCCACGTGCCGGCGGCCCAACTCGGTGATCGGCTCCGCGACGCCGTCCATGTCGTCGACCGCGGCACGGGCGTGGAAGGTCGCGTGCAGGGCCGTGAAGATCGCGTTCATCGACAGGTTCAGCCGGGAGAAGAACACGAAATCGGCGGGCACCGTGATGTGCCGCATGAGGTGGTCGGCGTCGCGGACATCGAGCAATGATGCGATGGCTCGCCGTGAGGTCTCTGCGGTGTAGGTCACCGGTTGCGGGGCGAGCAACTCGTAGATGATCTGCTGATACCAGCGGTGGGCGTCATCGGCGGTGAGTACGGAATCTGCTGTGAAGAAACCGCTTTCGACCATGCCGGCTCGCAGACGGTCCTTTTGTCCGTCCACCGCGGAGCGGAGCATCTGCACGATCAGGTGCCGTTGGCGTTCGCTGAGTACCTTCACGCAGCCGAAGTCGACGAATCCGACCGTGCCGTCGAGGCCGAATCGGTAGTTGCCCGGGTGCGGGTCGGCGTGGAACAGATTGCCGTGCCGGTACGCTCCGGCGATGAACCGGGTGATCACCTCGCCCCAGGTGTCCTTCAGATTCTGATCGACGTCTTGCGCTGCGGCCCAGTCCAATCCGTCCAGGTACGTCATGGTGAGGACACGGTCACCCGAGGCCTCTCGAACGACCTCGGGTACCCGGATGAACGGATGATCGCGGTACAGCTCATGGAACGCGGTGATATGGGCCGCTTCGCGGCGGTAGTCGATCTCCTCGGAGATGCGTTCGGAAATCTCTGCGGCGATGGGTGTGACATCGGGGAGGACGGCGCCGAGCGTGTTGGCCGCCCCGGCCGCGAACCGGAACATCGTCGCCAGCAACTCGGTGTTCGACAGGTCATCGCGAATGGCTTGTGCCACACCGGGATACTGAATCTTCACCGCGACATCGCGGCCGTCGTGCAGGACGGCCCGGTGGACCTGTCCGATGGACGCCGCCGCCATCGGTTCGTCGGAGAACGACGCGAAGACCGCGGAGATCGGGCGACCCAGATCGTCCTCGGCGACCTGTCGGGCCAGCGCCGAGTCCATCGGCGGCGCGTCGGCCTGCAGCCGCGTCAGGGCCCGCTGGTACGGCGAGAGTTCGCCGGCGCCAATGGCATTGGCGTCGACCATGGACACCAGTTGGCCGGCCTTCATCAACACGCCCTTGGAGTGGCCGAGGAGTTCGGCGTACTGCTCGGCGGTGCGCTCGTGAAAACGTTCGACGGCGCCGGTATTGCCGGCCTTCTCCTGCAGGGCCGCGACCATGCGTCCACCCGCGGCGCGTGCGGTGAAGCCGGCGACCGGCATGGTGCGGCGGATGCGTCCGCGCGGCACATTCCCGGTCATTGCGCCTCCCAGCGTTGTATGGTGACCTAGTACGAAACATATGACAGTTCTTATAGGCGGTCAAGAGTGCAGACATCGACCAAGGAACGGCTGGTCACCGAGGCCATGCGGCTGTTCAGTGAGCAGGGCTACAAGGCCACCAGCATCACTCAGATCGAGAAGGCGGCCGGCCTGGTGCCTGGCTGCGGCGCCCTCTACAACCACTTCAAGACCAAAGAGGCCCTGCTCGCGGCCGGGGTCGACCGGCAGCTGGACCGGCGCCGCGCGATGCACGACATCAGCGCGCTGTTCGCGGGCCAGGGGGAGCTGCGGACCGAACTCACGCTGCTCGGCAGGTACGTGCTGAGCGTGCTCGATCAGGAAAGCCAGTTCCTTCAGGTCGCGGCCCGCACGCCGGCGGACCAGTCGGAGCGGATCAACGCCGCGTACGCCGCGCTTGTCGACGGCCTCTACAGCGAACTGGCCGACTGGATCGGGGGCTGCGCACCCGGCCTCGATCCGGCGGAGGCCAGACGGATCGCGGTGGTCGGGGTCAACGCGCTGCTGGGCAAGCAGGCGACGCGCGTCGTCTTCCTTGCCCCGCAGGCCGATACCCCGGATGAGGAGTACATCGCGGACTGGACCGCGATGCTGGCGGGCCGGATCGAGACGGCGCGCTAGTCCGGCAAAGCGACCGGCGGGAAGTACTCGCAGTCCGCCACGCGCTGCCACCACACGTGGTTCTGCCGCAACTCGCGCCAAGTGCTGTAGCGGTACTGGAAGAGCCGGGCCCGGACATAGCGCGGCGGCGAATCTGGAAATGGGTTGTGCCGCAGCAGTTTCAGCGTCGCCGGATCGTTCTGCAGCAAGTGTTCCAGTAGCCCGACGAACCACTGGCGCCCATAGGTGGGCGAGATCGCGGCGAACCACAGCATCCAGTCGAGACGCAGATGGTAGGGCGCCCACTGGCGCGGCAGCCGGCCGACAGCCCCCGGCTTGCCCTTGAATTCGTATTCCTGCCAGACGGTTTCGTCGGTGATCTCGGGTTCGGCGGTGCCCTCGATCACCACCTCGCGCCGGATACGGCCGATCGAGCCGAAGGCGCCGTACGTATTCACCAGGTGCAGCGGGTCGAACGATGCGTTCATGCGCTGCTGCGACGAGAGCAGATTTCGCGCCGGCCAGTAACTCAGCACCACGACCAGAGCGCTGAACGCGATGACGAGCACGACGAACCAGGTCGGCGGAGCGGCCGGCGCGGACGAGGCGGACACCGGCCCGGCTATTGCGCTGAACGCCAACACCATCGTCAACCAATTCAGCCACGCGTAGTTGCCGGAGATCACCAGCCAGAGTTGAGTGACCACCACGATCGCACCGGCAACAGTGGCCACGGGCTGCGGCGCGAACAACCCGAACGGAATCACGAGTTGCGTGACGTGATTGACCGCCACCTCGACCCGGTGCAGCGGCTTGGGCAGATGATGGAAGAACCAGCTCAGCGGACCCGGCATCGGCTGGGTCTCGTGGTGGTAGTAGAGGCAGGTCAGATCGCGCCAGCACCGGTCACCGCGAAGCTTGATCAGCCCCGCGCCGAACTCGGTACGGAAGACGAGCCACCGGGCCAGCCAGATCACCAGGACCGGCGGCGCGACGGAGTCGTTGCCCAGGAACACCGCGAGGAAGCCGGCTTCCAGCAGCAGTGATTCCCAGCCGAAGGCGTACCACCGCTGCCCGACGTTGACGATCGACAGGTACAGCACCCACAACAGCAGCCACCCGAGCATCGCCGCCCACAGCGGCACGAAATCGCCGGCGCCCGCGACCAGCGCGGCACTGAGCGCGGCACCCAGCCACGCGACGGCGGCGAAGAACCTGTCGGAGTAGTGCCAATGGAAGATGCTGGGCGCGTGCAGGAAGGACACCGCGGACAGATACCGCGGGATCGGCAACATGCCGTGTTCGCCGAGCAAGGCCCGGAATTGCCTTGCGGCGCAGAGAAACGCGATCAGATAGACGCCGGCGATGCCGCGTTCGAGCACCAGCCGGCTGAACCAGTATTCGGGTGCTGTGAACCATTCCATCGCCGAAGTCCTGACCCGCCGCTGGACTCCAGGATACGGCGGGTCAGGACCGGCGAAAGCGAAAGACTAGTGCTCTTGTTCTTCGAACCGGGCGATCGAGCGGGCCAGCTCTTCTTCGGCCTCTTTGCGGCCGACCCAGTCGGCAGCCTTGACGAACTTGCCCGGCTCCAGGTCCTTGTAGTGCACGAAGAAGTGCTTGATGGCGTCCAGCTCGAACTGCGAGATGTCGCTGAGGTCCTGGACGTTGTCCCAGCGCGGGTCACCGGCGGGCACGCACAGCAGCTTGTCGTCGCCGCCGGCCTCGTCGGTCATCTTGAACATGGCGACCGGGCGGGCGTCGACGATGCAGCCCGGGAAGACCGACTCGGTCAGCAACACCAGCGCGTCCAGCGGGTCGCCGTCCTCGCCGAGGGTGTTCTCGAAGAACCCGTAGTCGGTGGGGTAGCCCATGGGGGTGAACAGGTAGCGGTCGAGCTTCACCCGTCCGGTCTCGTGGTCCACTTCGTACTTGTTGCGCGAACCCTTGGGGATCTCGATGACGACTTCGTGCTCCACCGGGAGACTCCTTAGCTCTGTGCTGATAACCGGCTACACCTTAGACGAGCGATACCCTGCTGAGTGACCCGTACGAGTTCAGGAGCAACATGCGGCCCACCCGGTGGCGCCGATCAACCCACTTGGTGATCGGTGTGGCAGTTCTCGTGCTGGTTGCCGCGCTGGTGGCGGCGGCCGCGGTGCTGACGCGGCACGAGGCAGTCCCGGCGGCGGGATCGGCCGTGAAGCCGCAACCCGCGCTCGTCTCGGCCCGGCCCGGGGTGCAGCCGGTCTCCGACGCCGCCGCGCAAGTGGTGCCCGCGCAGCTGGCGGCCGTGCTGGCGCCGCTGGCCGCCAACCCGAATCTCGGCATGCTGGGCGGTCGGGTCACCGATGCCCTCACCGGCACCCAGCTGTGGGCGCAAGGCGCGAACATCCCGCTGCAGCCGGCTTCCACGAACAAGACGCTGACGGCGGCCGCGGCATTGCTCACGCTCGATCGCAACGCCCGGCTCACCACCACAGTCGTGTCCGGCGACACCCCGGGCGTCGTCGTGCTCAAGGGCGGTGGCGACCCGACGCTGTCGGCGGCGCCGCCCGGCACCGACACCTGGTACGGCGACGCGGCCCGGATTTCCGACCTGGCCGACCAGGTCCGAAAGGCCGGGGTCACGGCCCGGGCCATTCAGGTCGACACCAGCCTCTACTCCGGTCCGACGATGGCGCCGGGCTGGGACGTCGCCGACATCGAGGGCGGCGATTGGGCGCCGATCCAATCGGTCATGGTCGACGCCGGTCGGGTGCAGCCCACCACGGTCGAGTCCAAGCGCTCCACGACTCCGGCCCTGGATGCCGGTCGTGCGCTGGCCGCGGCCCTGCGCGTCGACCCCGACAACGTGACGGTCCGCCCCACCCCCGCCGGTGGTCAGCAGCTCGCGGCGGTGCAGTCCCCGCCGCTGATCGAGCGCCTGCGCGAGATGATGGGCGCCTCGGACAACGTGATGGCCGAGTCGATCGGCCGTGAGGTCGCCGCCGCGGTGAACCAGCCGCAGAGTTTCGACGGCGGCGTCCGCGCCGTCCTCGGCCAGTTGTCGAAAGCGGGACTGACGACTTCGGGTGCGACGTTGTTCGACGCCAGCGGCCTGTCGGTCAACGACCGGCTCACCGCGACGGTCCTCGACGACGTCGTCAACGCCGCCGCGGGCAACACCGAACTCCGCTTGCGCCCGCTGCTCGACGTCCTGCCGATCGCCGGCGGCAGCGGCACGTTGTGGAACCGCTACGCCGACACCTCGTCGGCGGGATACCTGCGGGCCAAGACCGGGTCGCTCACCGGTACCAACGCGCTGGCGGGCATCGTCACCGACCAGAGCGGACGGGTCCTGACCTTCGCGCTCATCTCGAACAACGCCGGTCCGGAGGGACGCACCGCGCTGGACGCCCTCGCCGCGGCGTTCCGGTCCTGCGGGTGCGGCACGTGAGCCGGACGCCGACCGTCGGCCGCGCCGTCGACTGGGGCTTCGCCGCCACGGTCGGGGCCAAGCTGACCCGCCCGGAACCGGCGACCACCGATTACACCCGTAACCAGGTACGCGAGCAGCTCGCCGAGTCGGCCCGGCGGGCCGAGCTCCCGGTGCGGGAGGTGACGCTGCTCAACGAGGGCGCCGAGGTGCCCGAAGCGCGTGTGGTCGACAGGCAGGACTGGGTGCGCGCCGCCACCGAGTCCATGCGGGTGATGACGGGCGGTGAAACCTCAAGTGCGACAGGCATCGCCGCGAAGCTGGCCGGACGGGTCACCGGCGCGCAGACGGGCGCGGTGCTGGCGTTCGTGTCGTCGGGGATTCTCGGGCAGTACGACCCGTTTGCCGCGAACGGTGGGGAGTTGTTGCTGGTCGCCCCGAATGTGCTTGCCGCTGAACGGCAATTGAAGGTCGACCCCGCTGACTTCCGGCTCTGGGTGTGCCTGCACGAGGTGACGCACCGCGTGCAGTTCCGCGCCAACCCGTGGCTCACCGAGCACATGTCGCAGGCGCTGGCCGTGCTGACCGACGACTCGGGTCTGGACGCCGGTGACATCGCCGGCCGGCTGGCCGAGTACGTCCGGGCTCAGCGGACCGGCGAGTCCGACCCGAATTCGCAAGGCATCCTAGGCGTCATGCGCATCATGCAGTCCGAGGAGCAGCAGCGTGCGCTCGATCAATTGCTGGTGTTGGGAACGCTGTTGGAAGGGCACGCCGACCACGTGATGGACGCCGTCGGCCCGGCGGTGGTGCCGTCGGTGGCCACCATCCGCAGCCGGTTCGACGAGCGCAGGCACCGCAAACAGTCGCCGCTGCAACGGATTGTCCGCGCCCTGCTGGGGGTCGACGCCAAGATCGCCCAGTACACCCGCGGCAAGAAGTTCGTCGACGAGGTGGTGTCGACCGTCGGGATGAAGCGATTCAACGCGATCTGGGCGGATACTGAAACCCTGCCGCTGCCAACCGAAATCGACGAGCCGCGGCGATGGATCGATCGAGTGCTCTGACGGCCCTGCGTGCGGCCGTCACCGGCTTCGCGCGTCGGCATCCGGCCGACCGGTGGTGCGTCGGACTCTCCGGCGGCGCCGACTCGCTGGCGCTGACCGCGGTCGCCGCCGCGCTCAAACCGACCACCGCGTTGATCGTCGACCATGGCCTGCAAACCGGATCGGCCGACGTGGCAGCCAATGCGGCAGCACAAGCCAGGCAGCTGGGTTGTGTTGCCGCGCAAGTGATCCGCGTCAGCGTCGGTACCGACGGTGGTCCGGAAGCCGCGGCCCGCACCGCGCGGTTCGACGCACTGGGCGCTGCCCGCGACGGCGCGCCGGTGCTGCTCGCGCACACCCTCGACGATCAGGCCGAGACGGTGCTGCTCGGGCTGGGCCGGGGTTCGGGCCCGAGATCCATTGCCGGCATGCGGGTTTGGGACCCGCCGTGGGGACGGCCGTTGCTGGAGGTGCGACGTGCCGACACCGAAGCCGTCTGCGCCGAGCTGGGGCTCACGCCGTGGCAGGACCCGCACAACACGGACCCGCGCTACACCCGGGTCCGGCTGCGCGCCGAGGTGTTGCCGCTGCTCGAGGACGTACTGGCCGGTGGGGTCGCGCCGGCACTGGCCCGGACCGCCGCGGCGCTACGGGAAGACAACGACGCTCTCGACGCCCTGGCTGCCGGGCACCTGGCCGCCCTGTGGACCGACGAGGGCCTGACCGTCACCGGACTCGAGGATCTCCCCGCGGCGCTGCGGCGCCGGGTGATCCGTGGCTGGCTGTTGGGCGTCGGCGCCACGGCGCTCACCGATGTCCAGCTGCGTGCCGTCGACGCGCTGGTCGGGGACTGGCGTGGGCAGGGCGGCACCGCGGTCAGCTCGCCGCTGCGCTATCAGCGATTGGTGGTCACCCGCCGCGCCGGCGTGCTCACGGTGGCCGCCCGACCAGTGTGAGCGACCACCGAGCGGGACGGTCTTGGTACTCGGTGGGGCGACGTGGCACGCTGTTGCCGTGGAGCTGTATCCGGGTGACATCAAGTCGGTTCTCCTTTCTCAGGAGCAGGTGCAGGCGCGCATCGCCGAGATGGCCGCGCTCATCGCCGAGGACTACCGTGCCGACTCCGGCGACCAGGATCTGCTGCTGATCACCGTGCTCAAGGGTGCGGTCATGTTCGTCACCGACCTGGCCCGCGCGATTCCGCTGCCGACCCAGCTGGAGTTCATGGCCGTCAGCTCGTACGGGTCGTCGACCTCGTCGTCCGGCGTCGTGCGCATCCTCAAGGACCTCGACCGCGACATCAGCGACCGCGACGTGCTGATCGTGGAAGACATCATCGACTCCGGCCTGACCCTGTCGTGGCTGCTGCGCAACCTGGCGACCCGGGGCCCGCGCTCGCTGCGGGTGTGCACGCTGCTGCGCAAGCCCGACGCCATGCGCGCCGACATCGACGTCGCGCACATCGGATTCGACATTCCCGACGAGTTCGTCGTCGGCTACGGCCTGGACTACGACGAGCGCTACCGCGACCTGCCGTACATCGGCACGCTCGATCCGAAGGTGTACGAACAGCGCTAGCCGGAGCAGAATCGCGGGCATGGATACCGCCCTCCGGATCTGCCCCTTCTGTGAAGCCACGTGCGGCCTGACCCTCACCATCGACGACGGCCGCGTCACGGCCGCGCGTGGTGACCACGATGACGTCTTCAGCGCGGGATTCATCTGCCCCAAGGGCGCCAGCTTCGGTGAACTCGACAACGACCCCGACCGGCTCGCGCGCCCGCTCGTGCGCCGCGACGGCGTCCTGACCCAGGCCACCTGGGACGAGGCCTACGCCGTCGTCGCCGACCGGCTGGGTGCGGTGATCGCCGCACACGGCGGCGCTTCCGTCGGGGTGTATCTCGGCAATCCGAATGCGCACACGATCGCGGGCGCGCTGTACGCACCGCTGATCCTCAAAGGCCTGGGCACCCGCCAGGTGTTCAGCGCCAGCACCCTCGACCAGATGCCCAAACACGTTGCGCTGGGCCTGATGTTCGGCAGTCCAGGTGCGTTCACCGTCCCCGACCTCGACCGCACCGACCATCTCGTGATCATCGGCGCGAATCCGCTGGTGTCCAACGGCAGCGTGACCACGGCCGCCGACTTCCCGGGCAAGTTGCGGGCGCTGAAGAAGCGCGGCGGCAAGCTCGTCGTGATCGATCCGGCCCGCACCCAGACCGCGAAGCTCGCCGACCGGCACCTGGCGCCGCGCCCCGGGACCGACGCGGCGCTGCTGCTCGCCGTCGTGCACGTGCTGTTCGACGAAGGTCTGGTTGATCTTGCCGGGAACGCCGAGCACGTCACCGGGGTCGATCAGGTCCGGGCCCTGGCCGCCGACTTCGCACCGGAAGCCGTCGAGCAGGCCTGCGGGGTCGGGGCCGACGAAATCCGTGAACTGGCGCGCGAACTCGCAGCGGCACCGACGGCGGCCGTGTACGGCCGGATCGGTACCTCCACAGTCGAATTCGGCACCATCGGCAGCTGGCTGGTCGACGTGATCAACGTCCTCACCGGAAACCTGGACCGGCCCGGCGGGGTGATGTTCCCGCTCGGTGCGGCAGTCCCGGCGCCGCGGCCGGCAAAGCCTGGACGTGGGTTCCGGACGGGCCGGTGGGCCAGCCGAGTCTCGGGCTACCCGGAAGTGATGTCCGAACTGCCGGCCGCCGCGCTCGCCGAGGAGATCGACACCGCGGGCGACGGGCAGATCAAGGCGATGATCACCATCGCCGGAAATCCCGTGCTGTCGGCGCCGGACGGCGACCGGCTCGACAAGGCGTTGGACAGTGTCGAATTCATGCTGTCCATCGACCCCTATCTCAACGAGACCACGCGGCACGCCGACGTCATCCTGCCGCCGCCTCCGCCCTCGCAGAGCCCGCACTTCGACGTCCTGCTGAACAACCTCGCGGTGCGCAACAACGTGCGCTACTCACCGCCGGTGCTGCCGCTCGACGACCGGCCGGGCGAGGCGGAGATTCTGTCGCGGGTTGCCTTGATCCTGTCCGGCCTTGGGGCACAAGCAGATCCCGCGCTGGTCGATGCACAGGTGATCGCGATGACGTTGGCCAAGGAAACGCAAGATCCGGATTCACCGGTCGCCGGACGCGATGTCGACGAACTGACGGCCATGCTCCCCATGGGCCCCGGTTATGAGCGCCGGCTCGACATGATGCTGCGGCTCGGGCACTACGGTGACGCGTTCGGTACCAAGCCGGACGGCCTCACACTCGAGAAGCTGAAGGCCAATCCGCACGGTATCGATCTGGGCGCGATGCGGCCGAGGATCCCCGAGGTGCTCCGAACCCCAAGCGGGCGAATCGAACTCGCGCCGGAACCGATCGTCGCCGACGTGGCGCGGCTACGCGAGGCGCTGAGCCGCTCGGCCGGCGGCTTCTTGCTCATCGGCCGGCGTCACCTGCGCTCCAACAACAGCTGGATGCACAACCTGCCCGCGCTGTCTGGCGGGTCCAACCGGTGCACCCTGCAGATCCACCCGGACGATGCGGCCGACCTGGGCCTCACCGACATCGCGATCATCAAGGGCCCGGGCGGCGAACTGCTGGCGCCGATCGAGGTGACGGACGTGATGCGGCGCGGCGTGGTGTCGCTGCCGCACGGCTGGGGCCACAACCGGGGAGGCACCGGTCAGCAGCTCGCGAGCAGCCATCCGGGCGTCAACGTCAACCAGCTCAACGACGGCTCCCACCTGGACCGATTGTCGGGCACCGCGGTGCTCAACGGGATTCCCGTGGAGATTTCGGCTGCTGGCTAGAGTGGCCGTCATGGGGGGAACGTTGCGGGTTGAGCCGGCTGCGCTGCGGGACGCGGCACGGGCGCAGACCGATGTCGGTGCGGCGGTCTCGGGCCTGGATGTGGGGGCACTGATGTCCGGCGCGGGTGCCGGGATGTCCGGCATGGCCAGCGCGGGCGCGTGCCAGTTCGTCGGGGCGGTCGTGGACAGCGCACTGGCGACCGTCGGCGAAGAGCTGAACTCGCATTCGGAGAAGCTGGCGCGTGCCGCGGATCTGTACGAACAGTCCGATGCGAAATCAGGTGACCGCATCCGCAGGCTCGTCCGATGACGGAAATGAGTCCCGCGTCATGCCGGTGACCATTCCCCAGGTGAAAGCCTCTCGACCTGAGGCGCTGACCGAAGCGGCCGGCGAACTGGGCCAGAAGGCCTCGGGGTTGGCGTCGCAGATGGACACCCAGCGCGCAACGATCACCGGGTTGCGGACGCAGTGGCACGGCACCGCGTCGGATGCCGCGGTCGCGAAAGCCGAACCCACGCTGGCGCGGATGCAGCAGATTCACGATGCCTTGACGCGGGCGCAACCGGTGCTACGCGACGGTGGTGGCCGACTCGGCCAGACCCGGGCCGGCCTCATCGGCGCCGTCGATCAGTTGCAGAGCCAGGGCTGGCAGGTTTCGCCCGACGGCACGGTGTCGGTGAAGCCCGGCGGTCCGTTGGACCAGTTCGCCCGGACGAGCCCGGTGGCTGCGATCCAGATACTGCAATTGGCCGCGGCCAATTCCGTGGGCCTCAAGATGCGGTTGGCGGAGTTCGACACCACCGACCGGGAACTCGACCAGAACCTGCGCAGCGCGGTCGCGGGCCTCGACGGCGCGCCCCGGAAATCGGGGATCGGTGATCTGCCGCAGGCCCCGCCCTATGACACCGGTGCCGAGATTCCCGAGGGCAAGAGCGCGGAGGAGGTCAACAAGTGGTGGCAGTCGCTGCCGCAGGACAAGAAGGACTACTACCTGCAGCACTGGCCGGACAAGTTGGGCAACCTCAACGGGATTCCGGTCGCCGACCGCAGCGCCGCCAACAAGACCATCCTGCAGCGGGACCTCGATCGCCCCGCCGAGGTGGCGGCCGCACACGGGGTGACCAAAGAGGAGGTGCTGGCACACCCGGAGAAGTACGGCATGGCCGGGCAGATGATGACCCGGTACAACAATGCCGTCAAGGTGCGAGACGCCATGGACAAGGACGCCAAGGACGCCAAGAACCCCAGGGACCGCACGAAGCCGCCCGAGATTCTGCTGATGAAGTACGACCCGGAGGCGTTCGACGGCGAGGGTGCCGCCGCGATCACGATCGGCAACCCCGACAAGGCCGCGAACACCACCGTGATGGTGTCGGGCCTGACGACGTCGGTGGCGGCCGGCACGTTGTCCGACGGCACCGGGGTCAACGTCTACAACGAGGCGAACGTGGCCGATCCGAACAACCCGACCGCTGTCGTGCAGTGGATGGGCTACAACGCGCCGGACATCGATCTCGACCTGGACACCAACGCCATCGGGGTCAGCGAGCCGTTCATGGCACGTGCGGGCGCGCAGCTGCTGGCCCCTGACGTCAACGGCCTCGCGGTCACTCATGAGGGAAACCCCGCGCACACCACCGTGATCGGTCATTCGTACGGCTCTACGACGGTCGCCGATGCTGCCGCCGGTTACGGGATGCGCGCCGACGACATCGTCCTTGTCGGTTGTCCTGGAACGGATTTGGCGCAGTCGGCTGCCGACTTCCACTTACCGCCGGACGGTCACCTGTTCGTGGGTTCGGCGTCGACCGACTTCGTCACCGGCCTGGGCCGGGAGCACATGAACATTCCGGGTGTCGGCCTCGGCGCCGACCCCTCGATGGACGGCTACGGCTCGACGCGGTTTCACGCCGAGGTGGCCAAGATCGGTATCAACCCGCTCGATGAGCACACCTCGTACTTCGTGGACGGATCGGAGTCGTTGTTCAGCATCGCCGACATCGTGTCCGGTCACGGTGACCAGCTGCAACAGCACGGGATGACCGCTGATCACCGGGTGAAGACGCCGAGTCTGCCCTTCCCGGTGCCCGGGATGCCGCCGCCGGTGGTGATCGACCCAGAGCTGGTGCATCCGTCGAACAACGAGCACCACCATTAGGCCGGGGATTGGCGATGAGATGACGGGGGCGACCAACTTTGAGAATCCGCTACGCCGCGCTGTTGGCAGCGCTGCTGACCTTGGTGGGGTGTTCTGACGTCGTGGTGAATCCGCTTTCTCCTGAGGAGACCCGTCGGCAGGTCGTCGACGTGTCCCGGCAGCTGGTGTCCGATCTCGGCGGCGAGGTGACCGACGCGCAATTCGGTTACGACTCCTGCGGTGTCAACGGGACGCCGCCGTTCCAGGGCCATGCCAGTTTCGGGTTGTGGATGCCCGGGGCGGATCGGACCCGTGAGGTGACGGCCGAGTCGGTGGTGACGCGGTTGCGGCCACGCGGCTGGGACGTCGACCCGAACTTTCACACCCATGCAATGGCGTTCAAGCGTGACGGGCTGAAGGTCAAGGTGTGGGTGATACCGCCGCTCAGACCCGACGAGTCGCGCACTTCGCACCTGAGCGTCGACGTGTACAGCGAGTGCCGGGATACGTTCGACCACCGGACCGACCGGACGGCGTTCACGGCCACGGACATCAAGGCCGAACTGGCGCGCTAGCCGAGCTCCCAGATCACCGTCACCGAGAAGCTGACGGTCTGCTGACCGGGGGACAGCGGCACGGCTTCAGCCATGGCCATCCGCGGGGCCGGCATGGGCGTCGGGGTGGTGCCGCCGGTGGCCTCGGAGATGGACACCACCTTGCCCAGGCTCAGGCCGGACAGCTGCGCGTACTGCTGGGCACGGTCCTTGGCGTCGTCGAAGGCGTGGGTGCGGGCGTCCTTCACCAGCTGCGAGTCGTCGTCGATCGAGTAGGCGACGTTGCTGATCCGCGTGGAATTGCCACCTGCGGTGACGATCTTCGCCAGGACCTGTGACGCGGTGTCGAGCTTGCGGACCTTGATGTCGATGGTGTTGCTGGCCCGGTATCCGGTGATGACGGAGTCGCGGTAGTCGGGCAGCAGCTCGACCTGTTTGGTGGCGATGTCCTTCTTGTCGATGCCGGCCCCGGCCAGCGCGTCGATCACCGCTTGCTGGCGGCTGCTGGTCTGGTTCATCGCGGCGGTGACGTCGGGCGCCGTCGCCTCGATGGACGCGGTGACGTTGAGGGTGTCCGGCGTGCCCTGGACCTTGCCGTTGCCGACGACGGTGACCTGGCGGCTCTCCGGCTTGGTGTCGTCGGAACCGCAGCCGGCGACGCCGACCGCCGTGGCGATCGCTAGTCCGGCGAGGGTCAGGGCGGCAGTACGGCGGGTCGCAAATGGCATGGTTTTCAGCGTACCGACGCGTCTTTGGTGTGCTCGGCGATCGCGTTGCCGACGGCCTCGCCGACCCGGCCGAACAGCTGGTCGCGCAGGCCCTTGGCCCATTCGTGTGAGGCGTGCGGCGCGGTGAGCTGACCCTTGAAATGCGGGATCACCTCGCGGGCGAACAACTCGTACGAGTGCATGGTGGCCGCGGGTGGTGCCCAGTCTTGGCCGAGCATCAGGAACGTGCCGAAGCCGCCGGAGCGGTCCAGCATGTCCTGGATGTAGCCGATGGCATCTGCGGGTGTGCCGATGCAGCAATTGCCTTTGGCCGCATAGTCTTCGACGAACTGCCGCGATGTCGGGGCCGGGCCGGTCCGGCTGCCCAGTGGGACGAAGCCGGCCGCGCCGAAGTAGTTCGAGAAGTCCTCGAGGCCGTAGGTGCAGTCCTCGATGGCCTGCTCGCGGGTGTCGGCCAGGTGCACGACGCCCAGGACCCGCCAACCTCGCCGGTCCGGTTCGGGCCGCCCGGCCTTCGTGGCCTGGTCACACACGAGGTCCCAGGTGGTTTCGAGGGCGGCGTAGCCGCCGGGCACCGACATCGACAGCGACAGCAGCGACGTGCCCAACTGCCCGGCCAGTCGTGGACCCGACGGGGAAACCATTGCCGCCGTGGATATCTCGGGATACGGCCAGGTGTACGGCCGGATGTGCAATGCGGCGTCGCGCAGCGTGAACCAGTCGGTCTCCCGCGTTATCCGCTCGTCGGGGCCGGCGCGGAACAGGCCCAGGATGGCTTCGAGTGACTGCTGCATCATCGGCCGCTGGTTCACCGGATCGATGCCCATCATGTAGGCGTCCGACGGCAGCGCCCCCGGGCCAGTCCCGAACATGACCCGGCCGCGGGTCAGGTGGTCGAGCAGCACCCAGCGGTCGGCGACCATCAACGGGTGGTGGTAGGGCAGTGACACGACGCCGGTGCCGAACCGGATGTTCCTGGTGCGCTCGGCGGCGGTGGCGATGAACACCTCTGGACAGGCGATCAATTCGTAACCGCCGGAATGGTGTTCGCCGAACCACACCTCGTCGTAGCCCAGCTGGTCCAGTCGGACGGTGCGCTCCAGGTCGTATTCCAGTGCGGTGGTGGGGGATTGCCCGACCGGATGGAAAGGTGTGATGAAGGCCCCGAAATCCAGTGGGCGACTAGTCATTTCACTCCTTCGATGAATTCGATCAGTACCGCGTTGACCTCGTCGGGGCGCTCCTGCTGCAACCAGTGCCCGGCCCCGTCGATCATGACCTCCCGGTAGTCGCCGGTGACGACGTCACGGACCCGGTCGCGTGGGGTGAAACTCAGCACCGGGTCGGCGGTGCCGGCCAGGAACAGTGTCGGCACCGTGATGGTGGGGGCGGGAGTCGTCTCCGTCAGCCGCCAGTTGCGGTCGAAGTTGCGGTACCAGTTCAGTGGGCCGGTGAAACCGCTCTCGGTGAAAGCTGTTACGTACGGCTCGAATTCATCTTCGGTGAGCCAGGCCGGCAGTGGGGGCAGCGGGGCGTCGACGAGCGAGTCCGGTGGTGCGGTGAAGCCTTCCTCGGCGACCATCCGGCGCATCGAGCTGCGCGGATCGCGGCCCAGCGCCGCGTCGGCCACTCCCGGTTCCTGGAAATACAGCATGTAGAAGTAGTTGTCACCGACCCGCCGGCGCCAGATGTCGGTCGGCGGCGCCGACGCCCGCGGCACCGGCGGCACACTCAGCGCGGCGACCGCCGACACCCGGTCGGGGTGCAGCAACGCGAAGTTGCACACCACCGGCGAGCCCCAGTCGTGCCCGACGAACACCGCCTTCTCGGCGCCGACGTCATCGAGCAGTCCGGCGAGGTCCCCGGCGAGGTGGACGATGTCGTAGTCCTCGATCGCCGGCGGCCGCGACGAGCCGGCGTAGCCCCGTTGGTCGGGAGCCAGCACGTGGTAGCCGGCCGCGGCGAGGGCGGGAAGCTGGTGCCGCCAGGAGTGCGCGAGTTCGGGGAAGCCGTGCGCCAGCACGACGACGGGAGCGCCGCGGTCGCCCGCTTCGGTGACCCGCAGCTGTACGCCATTGGTCTCGACTAACCGTTTGGTGGACGTGATCACCGTTTCACCAAAGCACAGGTTTCCCTCCGGGAACTGCCGATCGTTTGCATAGCGGTAACCTGTGAACTATCCCGCATCTGTGTATCGGAAGGACCTGGCCGACGAGTATTCGCCGGCCGAAATATGTCGATGAAGCGAAAAAACGTCATCCGCACCCTGACCGTCGTCGCGGTCGTGTTGCTGCTGGGTTGGTCTTTCTTTTATTTCAGTGATGACACCCGTGGCTATCACCAGGTCGACACGTCTGTGGCGGTCGCTCAGATCAATGCCGGGAACGTCACCGGCGCCCAGATCGACGATCGCGAGCAGCAGGTCCGGCTGGATCTGAAGAGCGTCACGCCGGATACGGACAACAGCAACAAGATCATCACGTCGTTCCCGACGGGCTACGCGGTGCCGCTGTTCGACGCGCTCAACGGCAAGAACGTCAAGACCAAGACGGTGGTCAACCAGGGCAGCATCCTCAGCTCACTGCTGATCTACCTGCTGCCGCTGCTGCTGCTCGTCGGCCTGTTCTTCATGTTCTCCCGCATGCAGGGCGGCGGCCGCATGGGCTTCGGCTTCGGCAAGTCCAAGGCCAAGCTGCTCGGCAAGGACATGCCGAAGACGACGTTCGCCGACGTCGCCGGTGTGGACGAGGCCGTCGAAGAGCTCTACGAGATCAAGGACTTCCTGCAGAACCCGAGCCGCTACCAGGCCCTCGGCGCCAAGATTCCCAAGGGCGTGCTGCTGTACGGCCCGCCCGGAACGGGTAAGACGCTGCTGGCGCGTGCCGTCGCCGGTGAGGCCGGGGTGCCGTTCTTCACGATCTCCGGTTCGGACTTCGTCGAGATGTTCGTCGGTGTCGGCGCCTCGCGCGTGCGTGACCTGTTCGAGCAGGCCAAGCAGAACAGCCCGTGCATCATCTTCGTCGACGAGATCGACGCCGTCGGCCGTCAGCGCGGTGCCGGCCTGGGCGGCGGCCACGACGAGCGCGAGCAGACGCTGAACCAGCTGCTGGTCGAGATGGACGGCTTCGGCGACCGCCAGGGCGTCATCCTGATCGCCGCCACCAACCGGCCCGACATCCTGGACCCGGCGCTGCTGCGTCCCGGCCGCTTCGACCGGCAGATCCCGGTCTCGGCACCCGACCTGGCCGGCCGCAAGGCCGTGCTGCGGGTGCACTCGGCCGGCAAGCCCATCGCCCCCGACGCCGACCTCGACGGCCTGGCCAAGCGCACCGTCGGCATGTCCGGCGCCGACCTGGCCAACGTGATCAACGAGGCCGCGCTGCTGACCGCCCGCGAGAACGCCACGGTCATCACCGGGCCGGCGCTGGAGGAAGCCGTCGACCGCGTCGTCGGTGGTCCGCGCCGCAAGGGCCGCATCATCAGCGAGCTGGAAAAGAAGATCACCGCCTACCACGAGGCGGGGCACACCCTGGCGGGCTGGGCCATGCCGCACCTGGACCCGGTGTACAAGGTGACGATCCTGGCCCGCGGTCGCACCGGCGGGCACGCCGTCGCCGTCCCCGAGGACGACAAGGGCATGCAGACCCGTTCCGAACTGATCGCGCGTCTGGTCATGGCGATCGGCGGCCGCGCCGCCGAGGAGCTGATCTTCCGCGAGCCCACCACCGGTGCGGTGTCCGACATCGAGAACGCCACCAAGATCGCCCGCGCGATGGTCACCGAGTTCGGGATGAGCGCGAAGCTGGGCGCCGTCCGGTACGGCACCGAGCACGGCGATCCGTTCCTGGGCCGCACCATGGGCACCCAGGCTGATTTCGGTCACGAGGTCGCCCGCGACATCGACGACGAGGTGCGCAAACTCATCGAGGCCGCCCACACCGAGGCGTGGGATGTGCTGACGCAGTACCGCGATGTGCTCGACACCCTCGCCGGCGAACTGCTCGAGAAGGAGACGCTGCACCGCCCTGACCTGGAGCGCATCCTGGTAGACGTCGAGAAGCGGCCCCGTCTGACCTTGTTCGACGACTTCGGTGGCCGGATTCCGTCGGAGAAGCCGCCCATCAAGACGCCGGGCGAGCTGGCCATCGAGCGCGGCGAGCCGTGGCCGCCGCCCGTCGAGGAGCCGGCGTTCAAGGCGGCAATCGCCGCGGCCAGCCAGGCCGCGGGCGCGGTGAACGGCACCAACGGCGCGCACGCTGCGCCGAACGGTCAGCCGCAGCACGGTCAGACGCAGCCGAACTACGGCGCACCCGCGGGCTGGCAGGCCCCGGGCTGGCCGCCGCAGCATGGCCAGCACGGCCAGCATGGCCACCACGCCCAGCAGGGCCAGTGGTACCCGCAGCAAGGCTGGGGCCAGCCCGGTCCGCCGCAGGGCTATCAGCCGTATCCGCAGCAACCGGCACCACCGCCGGCCAAACCCAACGACGAGTAGGCGCACAGATGACGCGGTCGCAGATCCATTCGGCCAGGCTCACCCCGCCGAAGTTCGATCACGATCGAGCCGAAGCCGCGGTGCGTGAGCTGCTGCTCGCAGTGGGCGAGGACCCGGACCGTGACGGCTTGCGGGACACCCCCGGCCGCGTTGCCCGCGCCTTCGAGGAGATCTTCGGCGGCCTGTACACCGATCCCGATGCCGTGCTCGACACGACCTTCGACGAGGGCCACGACGAACTGGTGCTGGTCAAGGACATTCCGATGTACTCGACCTGCGAGCACCACCTGGTGTCGTTCCACGGCGTCGCGCACGTCGGTTACATCCCGGGTGAGGACGGCCGGGTCACCGGGCTGTCCAAGATCGCCCGCCTGGTCGACCTGTACGCCAAGCGGCCCCAGGTACAGGAGCGGCTGACCGGCCAGATCGCCGACGCCCTGATGCGCAAGCTGAACCCGCGGGGCGCCATCGTGGTGGTCGAGGCCGAGCACCTGTGCATGGCGATGCGCGGGGTGCGCAAGCCCGGCGCGGTGACCACGACCTCCGCGGTGCGCGGCCAGTTCAAGACCTGCGCGTCGTCGCGAGCCGAGGCGCTGGATCTGATCCTGCGGAAGTGAATCACGTCCGCACGCGCGTAATGGGCGTGGTCAACGTCACCGCCGACTCGTTCTCCGACGGGGGACGGTTCCTCGACCACGATCGCGCGATCGAGCACGGACTGGCGCTGGCGGCCCAAGGGGCGCAGATCATCGACGTCGGTGGGGAATCCACCCGGCCCGGCGCGGCCCGGCTGGACCCGGACGTCGAGCGCGGCCGCGTGCTGCCGGTCATCAAAGAACTTGTCGCCCAAGGCATCACCGTCAGCGTCGACACCATGCACGCCGACGTGGCCGAGGCCGCGCTGGAATGTGGCGTCCACATCGTCAACGACGTGTCCGGTGGCCGCGCCGACCCGGACATGGCGCCGCTGCTCGCGAGCGCGCGGGTGCCGTGGGTACTGATGCACTGGCGGGAAGTCGACGCCGAGCAGCCGCACCGGATTCCGGAGTACGCCGACGTGGTGGCGGATGTCCGGGCGGAGCTGCTCGCCGCGGTCGATGACGCCGTCGCCGCCGGGGTCGAGCCGGGCAACCTGATCATCGATCCGGGTCTGGGTTTCGCCAAATCGGCGGGGCACAATTGGGCCCTGCTGCGGGCGCTGCCCGAGTTGGTGGCCACCGGGATCCCGGTGCTGGTCGGCGCGTCACGGAAGCGGTTCCTCGGCACCCTGCTGGCGGACGCCGACGGCACACCGCGCGAGCCCGACGGCCGGGAGACGGCCACCGCGGTGATCTCGGCGCTGGCCGCGCAGCACGGTGCATGGGGAGTGCGGGTGCATGATGTACGGGCTTCGGTGGATGCCGTCAAAGTGGTGGGAGCGTGGCTTGGCTGATCGAATCGAACTGCGCGGCTTGACCGTTCGCGGAAATCACGGGGTCTTCGACCACGAGCGGCAAGACGGGCAGGACTTCGTCGTCGACATCACGGTGTGGATCGACCTGGTCGCTGCCGCGATGAGCGACGAATTGTCGGACACCCTGGACTACGGCGCACTGGCGCAGCAGGCGGCGGACATCATCGCCGGGCCGCCGCGAAACCTGATCGAGACGGTCTCGGCCGAGATCGCCGATTCTGTGATGACCGACCAGCGGGTGCACGCCGTCGAGGTGGTGCTGCACAAGCCCAGCGCGCCGATTCCGTTGTCGTTCAACGACGTTGCAGTGGTGGCGCGGCGGTCGAGGCGGGGCGGCCGAGGGTGACGACCGTGGTCCTGTCCATCGGCTCCAACCTGGGTGATCGCCTCGCCCATCTGCAGTCGGTGGTTGCCGGGCTGGCCGGCACGATCCGGGCCGTGTCCCCGGTCTACGAGACCGCTGCCTGGGGCGGCGTCGAACAGGGGCCGTTCCTCAATGCCGTGCTGCTGGCCGACGATGCCGGCCTCGACGGCCCGGGCTGGCTCAATCTGGCCCACGAGTTCGAGAATGCGGCGGACCGTCTTCGCGAACAGCGTTGGGGCCCACGCACTCTCGATGTCGACATCGTCAGCTGCCACGACGGTGACGCAGAAGTGCGCTCTGCCGATCCGGCTCTGACGCTGCCGCACCCACTCGCGCATCAACGGGCGTTCGTGCTCGTGCCGTGGCTGGCCGCCGATCCCGCAGCGGAGCTGGGGGGTGTTCCCGTCGCCGATCTGCTGGCCGGACTGGATGCCGGCGAACGCGACGGCGTGCGGCGCACGGACCTGGTGCTGGTGCCCTGATGGGACCCACCCGGAAGCGCGATCTGGCGATCGGCACGGCGCTGGCCACGGTCGTCGCGTACCTGCTGGTGATCCTGGTATACCGGTGGTTCCCGCCGATCACGGTGTGGACGGGCTTGTCGCTGTTGGCTTTTGCCGCCGCCGAGGCGGGGTGGGGGTTCTACCTGCGCGCCAAGATCCGGGACGGGGCCATCGGCGTGGGGGCAGGTCGCGTCCATCCGCTGGCGGTCGCCCGGTCGGTGGTGGTGGCCAAGGCGTCGGCCTGGGTCGGTGCGCTGGCTCTAGGCTGGTGGCTCGGTGTGCTCGGCTACGTGCTGCCGCGGCGGGGCGTACTGCGCGTGGCCGCGGCCGATTTCCCGGGAGCGACGGTCGCGGCAGTGAGTGCGCTGGCCCTCGTGGTGGCAGGGTTGTGGCTGCAGCATTGCTGCCGCGCGCCGCTGGACCCGCCGGAGAAGTCTGACGGCGCAACCGAATAGGTAACGATCCGACCGGAACGGGTGTCGGTCAACCTGCGATGGGAAGGCAAAACGGTACAGTCAGCCCATGATCGATCCGACTCGGGCAGCGCGCGGTAGGCGTGCGAACCGCAGGCCGGGTTGGTTGCTGCTGACGGCATTGCTGGTGCTCGCGATCATCGCCAGCTCCGCGCTGGTGTTCACTGATCAGGTCGAGTTGCTGAAACTCGCTGTGGTCATTGCCCTGTGGGCCGCGGTGGCGGCCGCGTTCGCCTCGTTCGTATACCGGCGCCAGGCCGATCTGGACCAGGCCCGGGCCCGGGACCTCAAGCTCGTCTACGACCTGCAGCTGGACCGCGAGATCGCGGCACGCCGCGAATACGAACTGTCCCTGGAATCGCACCTGCGCCGTGAGCTCGCCTCCGAACTGCGCGCCCAGTCGGCCGACGAGGTCGCGGCGCTGCGCGCGGAACTCGCCGCGCTCCGCGCGAACCTCGAGTTCTACTTCGACACCGACCTGGCCCACCGCCCGGCGCTCGAGACCGATCGCAGCGGGCAGGCCGTGCCGGTCGGTCGCGTCGTCGCCAGCCGGATCGACACCGAAGACCGTCCTGACCTCATGTCGGAGCCCAACACCGAAGAGAGCCCCATCATCGACGTGGCGGCCGAGCCGCATGTGCCGCCGGATCCATGGGCCCCGCCGCCGCCACCCCCGCCACCGCAGCAGCAGCCGTTCGGCGGCGCGCACCGTCTTCCCCCGCAGCCGGCACCGTCGGACTGGCAGCCGACCCCCGCCGAAGGGCAGTGGATTCCGGCCGGTCAGCCGGGCAGCAACTGGGCGCCCGTGGCGCCGGAGCCAGTGCCCCCGCCCCCGCCGCCGGTCCAGGACCGCGGCCCCGAACCGACGATGACGCTGCCGGTCGTCCCGCCCGCTCCCGAGCCCGCCCCAGAACCGCCGCGCCGAGGCCGTCACGGGGCACCTGCGGAGCCGGCCGCGACAGAGACCCCTGTCACATCCGGTCGTCGGCGCCGCGCCGAACCTGACGATGAACCCGCAGGTCAGCACGTTGGCGGACAGCCCGCGGCCGAACTGTTGGCACGGCTGCAGGCCAACACCAGCGGCGGCGGCCGTCGACGCCGCCGCGAGGACTGAGCTACGCTCTGCGGTGACCGTCCGGTACCTGCCGAGCAGGACTGGAACGAGGAGAAAACCACCAATTGTGAGGTCGCTGCAATGAAGCAGCTCGACGGACTGCGTCCGGCCCGGCTCACTGTCGGAATCATTTCCGCAGGGCGGGTCGGCAGTGCGCTGGGTGTTGCGCTGGAGCGCGCCGACCACGTCGTCGTCGCGTGTAGCGCGATCTCCCATGCGTCGCGCGGCCGCGCCGAGCGGCGGCTGCCCGACACCCAGGTCTTGCCCGCGCACGACGTCGCCGCCAAGGCCGAACTCCTGCTGCTGGCCGTGCCCGACGCGGAGCTGACGGCTGTCGTCGCGGGCCTGGCGGCCACCGGATCGGTGCGGCCCGGCACCATCGTCGTGCACACCTCGGGTGCCAACGGCATCGCCGTGCTGGCCCCGCTGACCGAGCAGGGTTGTATCCCGCTGGCCATCCACCCGGCCATGACGTTCACCGGGGCGGACGAAGACATCGCCCGGCTGTCGGAGACCTGTTTCGGGATCACCGCGGCCGACGAAATCGGATACGCCATCGCCCAGTCCCTGGTTCTCGAGATCGGCGGCGAACCGTTCCGGGTTCGCGAGGACGCCCGCACGCTCTATCACGCGGCACTGGCGCACGCCGGCAATCACGTCATCACCGTCGTCCTCGATGCCGTCGAAGCCCTGCGCGGCGCGCTGGCCGGCCAGGAACTGCTCGGCCAGGAACTGGTGACGGGCGACCCCGCCGGTATCGCAGAGCGCATCCTCGCGCCACTGGCGCGGGCCTCGCTGGAGAACGCGCTGCAGCGCGGGCAGAGCGCGCTGACGGGCCCGGTGGCCCGCGGCGACGGCGCCGCCGTCGCGGCTCATCTGCGTGCGATGGAAGAAGTGAATCCCGAACTGGCGCAGGCGTATCGAGCCATGTCGCTGCGCACCGCACAACGTGCGCATGCGCCGAACGAAGTTTTCGCCGTGTTGCAAGGGAGAACGCAGTGACCGATCGCAGGCCGCCGAAGTTCACCGCCGGCGAGCTGAACCTCTACACCAACCCGACGGACGTGTCGGACGTGTCGCGGGTCCTGCGCGCCACGGGGCGCCGGGTGATGCTCGTGCCGACCATGGGGGCGCTGCACGACGGCCATCTGGAGCTGGTGCGCTCCGCCAAGAAGATCCCCGGCGCCGTTGTGGTGGTGTCGATCTTCGTTAACCCGTTGCAGTTCGGCGCGGGGGAAGACCTGAACGCCTACCCGCGCACCCTGGACTCCGACATCGAGCAGTTGCGCGGCGAGGACGTCGACATCGTCTTCGCGCCCAACGCCGCCGACATGTATCCGAACGGTCAGCGCACCACGGTCCTGCCGGGTCCGCTGGGCGCCGAACTCGAAGGCGGATCCCGGCCGACGCATTTCGCCGGGATGCTGACCGTCGTGCTCAAGCTGCTGAACATCGTGCGACCCGATCGCGCGTTCTTCGGCGAAAAGGATTATCAGCAACTGGTTCTGGTGCGCCAGATGGTCGACGACCTCGACCTGGATGTGCGAATTCAGGCGGTGCCGATCGTACGCGAGAACGACGGCCTGGCCATGTCGTCGCGCAACCGCTACCTCGACGCTGAACAGCGCGAGCAGGCCGGGGCGTTGTCCGCGGCACTGCTGGCCGGCAAGTACTCCGCGTCGCACGGCGCGGCCGCCGCACTCGATGCGGCCCGGGCGGTCCTCGATGAGGTGCCCGCCATCGACGTCGACTATCTGGAGGTCCGGGACCCCTGGCTGGGTCCGGCACCGGCATCGGGTCCGGCCCGCATGCTGGTGGTGGGCCGGCTCGGCAAGACCAGATTGTTGGACAACATCGCCATCGACATCGGCGCCTCCGCAGGGATCGACGGTCACCCGAATGTCGGGTCTGCCTTCGACCATGACGGAGCCGACGGTGGCAACAACGAATTACCTTGGAGGAATTGATGTTTCGCACCATGCTGAAGTCCAAGATTCACCGGGCGACGGTGACGCAGGCGGACCTGCACTACGTCGGTTCGGTGACCATCGACGCCGACCTGATGGACGCCGCCGACATCCTCGAGGGTGAGCAGGTCACCATCGTCGACATCGACAACGGCAACCGGCTGGTCACCTACGCCATCACCGGTGAGCGCGGGACCGGCATCATCGGGATCAACGGTGCCGCAGCGCATCTCATCCACCCCGGTGATCTGGTGATCCTGATCGCCTACGCCACGATGGACGACGCCGAGGCCCGCACCTACCAGCCGAACGTCATCTTCGTCGACGCGCAGAACCGGCAGATCGACTTCTCGCACGACGCCGCGCACGTCCCGGACGGTGTCGACGGCCTGCTGTCGCCGCGGTAACGCCGGTGCTGCTGGCGATCGATGTCCGCAACACCCACACCATCGTCGGGTTGATCTCGGGCTCCGGAGATCACGCAAAAGTGGTGCAGAACTGGCGGATTCGTACCGAGTCGGAGGTGACGGCCGACGAGCTCGCGCTGACCATCGACGGTCTGATCGGTGATGACGCCGAAAACCTGCTCGGCGCAACGGGTTTGTCGACAGTGCCGTCGGTGCTGCACGAAATCCGGGTGATGCTGGACCAGTACTGGCCGAAGGTGCCGCAAGTCCTGATCGAACCGGGTGTGCGCACCGGCATTCCGCTGCTGGTCGACAACCCGAAAGAGGTCGGCGCCGACCGCATCGTCAACTGCCTTGCGGCGTACCACAAGTACGGCACCGCGGCCATCGTCGTCGACTTCGGATCGTCGATCTGCGTCGACGTCGTCTCGGCAAAGGGTGAGTTCCTCGGCGGCGCCATCGCACCGGGCGTGCAGGTGTCCTCGGACGCGGCGGCGGCCCGGTCGGCGGCGCTGCGGCGGGTCGAGCTGACCCGGCCCCGGTCGGTGATCGGCAAGAACACGGTGGAGTGCATGCAGGCCGGTGCGGTGTTCGGGTTCGCTGCCCTGGTGGACGGGCTGGTGAACCGGGTGCGTGAAGATGTCGACGGCTTCGACGGTCATAACGTCACGGTGGTGGCCACCGGGCACACCGCGCAGCTGGTGCTGCCGGATCTGCGCACCGTGCAGCACTACGAGAAGAACCTCACGCTCGACGGCCTGCGGCTGGTCTTCGAGCGCAACCAGCGCAACTCCCGCCGCGCCTAGAAGAAGGTCCGGACCAGCTCCACCACGCGGTGGTCGGCGTCGAGGACCGGGATCAGCTGCCACTTGTCGAAGACCGTGCACGGGTGTGAGACCCCGAACTCCAGCCAGTCGCCGACCTGCACACTCTGGTCAGCGGGTGCCAGCCGCAGGTAGGCGTGCTGGTCGTTGAGCTTCTCCACGACGCTGTCGGGCCGCCCGTACGGCACGGGCAGCTCCTGGTCGAACGACACGTCCCGGCGGCCCATGCCCACGATCGCGAGGTCGGGCTCGGGGCGGGACAGCACCTGCGCCCACACACTCAGTGCGGGTTCGAGGTGGCCGTCGTCGGTGCGGCCCAGCGGCGTCGTGCGGGCGTAGAGTCCGTCGTCGTGCGTCAGGTAGCAGCCGCTGCGTAGGACGGTGTGCACCGACATGCCGTCGGGCCAGCCGGTCAGGATGTCGGCGACGAGATCGAAGTAGGTGCTGCCGCCGGCCGTCGCCAGGATTTCGCCGGTCTCGAACAGCGGGCGCAACCGGATCACCGTGTCGCGCATCGTCTGCAGGTACCGGGTGACGGCAGCCACCGCCGCGTCGCTGATCTCGTGGCCGGTAGCCGCCTCGTACCCGGCGACGCCGACCAGCCGCAGCCGGTCCGAGGCCACCACCGCGCGCGCCACGGCGTCGACGGTCTCGGCGTCGCGGCAGCCGGTCCGGCCACCCGCCTGGCCGACCTCGACGCAGACGTCCACCTGGCGGCGCCGCCCGGTCAAGGCAGATGTCATCAGCTGCACGCCGCGCACAGAGTCCACCCAGCAGGTCAGTTGGAAGTCGGGATTGGCATCCAGCTCGGCGGCCAGCCAGCGCAGTCCGGTGACGTCGACCAGCTCGTTGGCGAGGATGATCCGGCGGACCCCGAAGGCGCGGAACACCCGGACCTGACTGAGGGTCGCGGCCGTGACGGCCACCGCTCCGGCGCCGAGCTGGCGGGCGAGCAGCTGCGGGGACATGTGGGTCTTGCCGTGCGGGGCGAGCTGTACCCCCCGGCGCCGGCACCAGCGCGCCATCGTGACCATGTTGTGCACCAGCGGCTGGGTCCGCAGCGTCGCGATCGGTGAGACCGCGCCGTCGTCGAACAGACCGGGCCGCCGACGGCACACCTGGGCAGGGGTTTGTCCCCACCAAGAAGAGGGCAGGCCCTTGTATCGCCAGTCGATCGGCTCGTGGTCGAGCGCGTCGACGGTGGACTGCTCCAAACTGGTGGCCATGGGCTTCATTTAAGCTGGCATTTCGTGAGCGACGCCGAGAGCCCCGACATTCCCGAGCAGTTCCGCATCCGCCAGGCCAAGCGTGAGCGGCTGCTGGCCGAGGGGCGCGATCCGTATCCGGTCGAGGTGCCGCGTACCCATACCCTCTCCGAGCTGAGGGCCGCGTACCCGGAGCTCGTCGCGGACACCGCCACCGGCGACATCGTCGGCGTGGCCGGGCGCGTCGTGTTCGCCCGGAACTCGGGGAAGCTGTGCTTCGCCACGCTGCAGGAGGGCGACGGCACCCAGCTCCAGGCCATGCTGAGCCTGGACAAGGTGGGCCAGGAGTCGCTCGACGCGTGGAAGACGGATGTCGACTTGGGCGACATCGTCTTCATCGAGGGCGAGGTCATCAGTTCCCGGCGCGGGGAATTATCTGTGCTTGCCCAGAACTGGCAAATTGTGTCGAAAGCCCTGCGACCGCTTCCCGTCGCGCACAAGGAATTGAATGAAGAGACGCGGGTCCGGCAGCGGTACGTCGACCTGATCGTGCGCCCCGAGGCCCGCAATGTCGCGCGGCAGCGTATTGCGGTCGTGCGGGCATTGCGTTCGGCACTGGAGCGTCGCGGATTTCTCGAAGTCGAGACCCCGATGCTGCAGACGCTGCCCGGTGGCGCCGCGGCGCGCCCATTCATCACGCACTCCAACGCGCTCGATGCGGATCTGTACCTGCGCATCGCGCCGGAGTTGTTCCTGAAGCGCTGCCTGGTCGGTGGTTTCGAGAAGGTTTTTGAGCTCAATCGGAACTTTCGGAACGAAGGCGCGGATTCCACGCATTCACCGGAATTTGCGATGTTGGAGACATATCAGGCCTACGGCACATATGACGATTCCGCGATTGTGACGCGTGAGCTTATTCAGGAGGTCGCCGACGAGGCCATTGGCACGCGAATGGTGCCGCTCCCGGACGGCTCCACCTATGACCTCGACGGCGAATGGGCGACCGTCGAAATGTATCCGTCGTTGTCTGAAGCCCTCGGTGAGGAGATCACTCCCGAGACTTCCGCCGAGTACCTGTGGAAGGTGGCTGAACGACTCGGCGCCGAGATTCCCCGCGACCGCGGATACGGGCACGGGAAATTGATCGAGGAACTGTGGGAGCACACCGTCGGTGATCACCTTTGGGCGCCGACCTTCGTCCGGGATTTCCCGGTGGAGACCACTCCGCTCACTCGGGCGCACCGCAGTATTCCGGGCGTTACAGAAAAATGGGATCTGTATGTCCGGAAGTTCGAGCTGGCCACCGGATATTCGGAGTTGATCGATCCGGTGATTCAGCGCGAGCGTTTCGAGGCACAGGCGCGTGCCGCTGCTGCCGGTGACGACGAGGCAATGCGACTTGATGAGGATTTCCTTATCGCATTGGAGTATGCGATGCCGCCGACCACCGGAACAGGAATGGGACTCGACCGCTTGCTGATGGCGTTGACGGGGTTGACGATTAGGGACACCGTTTTGTTCCCGATTGTTCGCCGCCAGGGCGACTGAAAACTGAGCTGACCCTGAGACTTGTTGAAGGAATTCGAGTCCTATGCCAGCATTGTTATGGCAGAGTCGATTCTGCATTTTTCCGAGGCAGAAGGGTTAGTGTGGGCCGATGGCAAAGAAAGTGACTGTCACGCTCGTCGACGATTTCGACGGTGAAGGTGCGGCGGATGAGACGGTCGAATTTGCACTCGACGGGGTGAACTACGAGATCGACCTCACCACCAAGAACGCCACCAAGCTCCGGAATGATTTGAAGAAATGGGTCGAGGCCGGCCGCCGTGTCGGTGGTCGTCGTCGCGGCCGCGCGAGCGCCGGTACCTCGGGCCGTGGTCGCGCGTCCATCGACCGTGAGCAGAGTGCCGCCATCCGCGAATGGGCTCGGCGCAACGGCCACAATGTCTCCAGCCGGGGCCGCATTCCGGCAGAGATCATCGACGCGTTCCACGCCGCCACCTGATCCTGCGGGCAACGTAATTCAGAGTTGCCCACGGTTTCTCTGTTCGCTTTCGGCGTAGCTCGGTCGGACTGATCCGGGAAACGTTTCGTCGCTGCAGCGCGTTGGCCTTTTTGCAGTGCTGAGTGGCCTTGCGAGCTAGGGGATACCGCAGGGCACGCAAGGTCGCCGCCCATTAGAGTGGACGGTAGGCGCACAGCGTCGCGACACGCGAAGTGGCGTGGCAGGAGCTGCGGCTACGAGGGAGAGCAGGTAACCACCGATGTTTGAGAGATTCACCGACCGGGCCCGTCGGGTCGTCGTCCTGGCTCAAGAAGAAGCCCGGATGCTCAACCACAATTACATCGGCACCGAGCACATCCTGCTTGGCCTCATTCATGAGGGCGAGGGCGTAGCCGCGAAGTCGCTGGAATCGCTGGGCATCTCGCTGGAGGGCGTGCGCAGCCAGGTCGAAGAGATCATCGGCCAGGGGCAGCAGGCGCCGTCCGGCCACATTCCGTTCACTCCGCGTGCCAAGAAGGTGCTGGAGCTGTCGCTGCGCGAGGCATTGCAGCTCGGCCACAACTACATCGGCACCGAGCACATTCTGCTCGGCCTGATCCGTGAGGGCGAAGGCGTCGCCGCGCAGGTGCTCGTGAAGCTGGGCGCCGAGCTGACCCGCGTGCGTCAGCAGGTCATCCAGTTGCTCTCGGGCTACCAGGGCAAGGAGACCGCCGAAGCCGGCACCGGTGGCCGCGGTGGCGAGACGGGCAACCCGTCGACGTCGCTCGTGCTCGACCAGTTCGGCCGCAACCTGACCGCCGCCGCCGCCGAGGGCAAGCTCGACCCCGTCATCGGTCGCGAGAAGGAAATCGAGCGGGTCATGCAGGTGCTGAGCCGCCGCACCAAGAACAACCCGGTGCTGATCGGTGAGCCCGGCGTCGGTAAGACCGCCGTCGTCGAGGGCCTGGCACAGGCCATCGTGCACGGCGAGGTCCCCGAGACGCTCAAGGACAAGCAGCTCTACACGCTGGACCTGGGCTCGCTGGTCGCAGGCAGCCGCTACCGCGGTGACTTCGAAGAGCGCCTGAAGAAGGTGCTCAAGGAGATCAACACCCGCGGCGACATCATCCTGTTCATCGACGAGCTCCACACGCTCGTCGGTGCGGGTGCCGCCGAGGGCGCCATCGACGCCGCCAGCATCCTGAAGCCGAAGCTGGCCCGTGGTGAGCTGCAGACCATCGGTGCGACCACGCTCGACGAGTACCGCAAGTACATCGAGAAGGACGCCGCCCTCGAGCGCCGGTTCCAGCCGGTGCAGGTGGGTGAGCCGACCGTTGAGCACACCATCGAGATCCT
>Ga0265327_10001280_pt1 | contig 33117 bp, 26 predicted proteins | sample 41621metaG_FD_202089 | JGI IMG/M metagenome (GOLD analysis project Ga0265327, IMG submission 202089) | Rhizosphere microbial communities from Carex aquatilis grown in University of Washington, Seatle, WA, United States - 4-16-21 metaG | ecosystem: Host-associated > Plants > Roots > Rhizosphere...
GCTGGCGGTGATGGCCTCGATCCTTGTTTTACCGCCAAGATCGCTAAGCTCGCGAAGATGGAGAATTGCTTTGTTACCACGAAGCCCACGAAGGGCACAAAGGACGCGGAGGAGGTGGCGCAACAGGTGGTGGATGCGGCGCTCAAGGTGCATCGGGCTCTGGGGCCGGGCCTGTTGGAGTCGGCCTATGAGCAATGTCTCGCCTTCGAGCTCGGCCAGCGCGGGGTGGGGGTGGAACGACAGAAGTGCGTGCCCATCATCTACGAGGGCCTGCGGATCGAGGCCGGATACCGGATCGACCTGCTGGTGGCCGACCAGATTGTGATCGAGCTCAAGGCCGTGGACCGCCTAGAGCCCATTCACGAGGCCCAGCTGCTCGCGTATCTTAAGCTCGCCAAGCGCCGGATTGGCTTCCTGATCAACTTCAACGTCCGCTTACTGAAAGACGGCATCCGTCGCCGGGTGCTCTAAACCTGCCTTCGTGCGCTTCGTGCCCTTCGTGGTGAATATGAATCTGGAACACGCCCGCCGGTTGTTGTGCGCGCTGCAGGTTGACCTGCGCGGGGCGCTGATCGCCGCGCGCGCGCGGCAGGCCCACACCTTCGCCCGCGTCGCCGCCGTCACCGCCGCCGACACCATCTACCAGGTCGACAAGGTCTCCGAGGCCGTGATCCTCGCGTGGTTCGAGCGGCACTGGCCGCGCCCGTGGCCGGTCGAGCTGGTGATGGAGGGCGTCGACGAGGCGGAGCCGCTGACCTTCCCGCGCGGCACCCCGGTCGCGCGGACGGCCTTCAAGTGCCTGCTCGACCCGATCGACGGCACCCGGAACCTGATGTACGACAAGCGCGCCGCCTGGGCGCTGGCCGCGCTCGCCCCGCAGCGCGGCGCCCGCACGCACCTTGGCGACATCGTCGTCGCCGCCATGACCGAGCTGCCCACGTCCAAGCAGGCCGCCTCCGACCAGCTCAGCGCCGTGCGCGGCCGCGGGGTCGTCGCCCAGCGGCACGACCTCCGCACCGGCCGCCGCCGCCGGCTCGCCGTGCGGCCCTCGCCGGCCCGCCACTTCGAGCACGGCTTCGCCTCGATCGCGCGGTTCTTCCCCGAGGGCAAGGCCCTGCTCGCCACGCTCGAGGAGGACCTCTGGCGGCAGCTCGGCCTCCTCGGCAAGCGCGGCGGCCAGCTGGTCTTTGACGACCAGTACCTCTCGACCGGCGGACAGCTCTATGAGCTCACCGTCGGCCATGACCGCATGCTCGGCGACCTGCGCCCGCTCGCCTATGCGAAGCTGGGACTCGGGTCCGCGTCGCTCTGCTGCCATCCCTACGACATCTGCACCGAGCTCATCCTCCGCGAGGCCGGCGGCCTGGTCGAGACCCCCGACGGCCGGCCGCTGCGCGCCCCGTTCGACACCACCACGCCGGTGGCCTGGATGGGCTACGCCAACCCCGCGCTCGCGCGGATCGTCCGGCCGATTCTCCGGCGGCTGATCCGGAAGCATCTCTGAGCAGTTGCCAGGCGAAGGTGGAAAGTTGAACGCCCGGGCCCGCCGGGGCGATTTTTCATCCCGCCCGCTTCAGCTTTCAACTCGCCGCCAGCGGCGCGCCCGGCATAACCTGCGCGCTGCCATGGCCCCCACCTTTACCCTTGGTCTGGATTACGGCACAAACTCGGTGCGCTGCCTCATTGTCCGGTGCGCCGATGGCCGCGAGGTCGGCTCCTACGTGGCGAATTACCCCAGCGGACGCGAGGGCGTGCTGCTCGACCCGAAGGACCACCACCTCGCTCGGCAGCATCCGGGCGACTACCTCGTTGGACTCGAGCAGAGCGTGAAGGGCGCGCTGGCGCAGGCCCGGAAGCAGCGGGGCTTCACCCCGGCGCGCATCATCGGGCTCGGCGTGGACACCACGGGCTCGAGCCCGCTGCCGGTGGACCTCAACAACGTGCCGCTGGCGATGGCGCCACAGTGGCGGAAGCACCTCCACGCGCAGTGCTGGCTGTGGAAGGACCACACCGGCTGGCGCGAGGCCGCGCAGATCACCGCCCTCGCCGCGCAGCACCGCCCGCAGTACATCGCCAAGTGCGGCAACACCTATTCCTCCGAGTGGTTCTGGTCGAAGATCTGGCACTGCCTCAAGGTCGCCCCCGCGGTCTTCGACGCCGCCTACTCCTGGGTCGAGCTCGCCGACTGGGTCCCGTCCGTCCTCGCCGGCGTCACCGACCCCGGCAAGATCCGGCGCGGCGTCTGCATGGCGGGACACAAGGCGCTCTACTGCGACGAGTGGGGCGGGCTGCCGGACAAGGAATTCCTGACCCTGCTCGACCCGAAGCTCGCCGCGCTGCGCGACCGGCTCTACGCGCGCGCGCATGACGCCACGGCCCTCGCCGGCCGCCTGAGCGAGGCCTGGGCCCGTCGGCTGGGTCTCACGGCCGGCATCCCGATCGCCATCGGCGAGATGGACGTCCATTACGGCGCCATCGGCTCCGGCGTGCGCGAGGGCACGCTCGTCAAGGTCATCGGCACCTCCACCTGCGACTGCGGCGTGGTCTCCGCGGCCAAGACCGTCCCGGACATCCCCGGCATCTGCGGCATCGTCCGCGGCGCCATCCTCCCGGGCTACTACGGGCTCGAGGCGGGGCAGTCCGCCGTGGGCGACATCTTCAAGTGGTGGGTCGAGGTCGTCTGCGGCGGCGACGCGAAGCGCCACGCCGAGCTCACGCGCCAGGCCGCCCAGCTCGCGCCCGGCGCCAGCGGGCTCGTGGCCCTCGACTGGAACAACGGCAACCGCACCATCCTCGTGGACCCGACGCTCTCCGGCCTGCTGGTGGGGCAGACGCTCCACACGACCCAGGCGGAGATCTATCGCGCATTGATCGAGGCCACCGCCTTCGGCGCCCGCGCGATCATCGAGCGCTTCAAGGAGTACGGCGTGCCCATCGACCGCGTGGTGTGCGCCGGCGGCATCGCCGAGAAGAACCCGATGCTCATGCAGATCTACGCCGACGTCACCGGCTGCACCATGCTGGTCGCGGGCTCCTCGCAGGCCTGCGCCCTGGGCGCGGCCGTCGCCGCCGCGGTGGTCGCCGGCGCGCATCCGGACTTCCCGACGGCCCAGGCCCGCATGACTTCCCTGAAGCGCGTCGCCTACCGGCCGCGCCGCTCCGCGCAGCGGGTCTACGGCCAGCTCTACCACCTCTACCGCCAGCTGCATGACGCGCTCGGCGGCCTCAACCGGTCCGCCGACCTCTCCACGGTCATGAAGGACCTCCTCGCCATCAAGGAGGCCCAGCGCGGCTGATAGGCCCCGGCCCATCCCAATCCTCTCCATGCAACATCTCGCCACCCCTGAAATCTGGTTCGTCTGCGGCTCGCAGCATCTCTACGGACCCGGCCCGCTCCGCCAGGTCGCCGCCAACGCCCGCACCGTGGCCGCCGCGCTGGCCGCGTCGCCGCGCCTGCCGCTGAAGACCGTCTACAAGGCGCTCCTCACCACGCCCGACGAGGTCACCAGCCTCATGCTCGCGGCCAACCAGGACCCGCACTGCGCGGGCCTGGTGCTCTGGATGCACACCTTCTCCCCGGCGAAGATGTGGATCCGCGGGCTCGGCGCGCTGCGCAAGCCGTTCCTGCACCTCCACACCCAGTTCAACCGCGACCTGCCGTGGGGCACGATCGACATGGACTTCATGAACCTGAACCAGGCGGCGCACGGCGACCGCGAGGCCGGGTTTCTCCACACGCGGATGCGGCTGGGCCGGAAGGTGGTCGTCGGACACTGGTCCGACCTCGAGGTGCACGACCGCATCGGCGCGTGGATGCGCGCCGCGCGCGCGTGGCACGACTGGCAGGGCGCGCGGTTCGCGCGCTTCGGCGACAACATGCGCCAGGTTGCGGTCACCGAGGGCGACAAGGTCGCCGCCGAGTCCAAGTTCGGCTTTGCCACCAACGGCTATGGCGTCGGCGACCTCGTCGCCACGGTCAACGCCGTCAAGGAGCCCGCCATCACCGCGCTCTGCGCCGAGTACGAGCGCGACTACCGCGTCGTCCCGGCCCTGCGCAAGGCCGGCGCGCGCCACGCCGAGCTGCGCTACGCCGCGCGCCAGGAGCTGGGCCTGCGCGCCTTCCTCGAGGCCGCGGGTTGCAAGGGCTACACCGACACCTTCGAGGATCTCCACGGGCTGAGACAGCTGCCGGGCATCGCGACGCAGCGCCTGATGGCCGACGGCTACGGCTTCGGCGCCGAGGGCGACTGGAAGACCGCCGCGCTGGTGCGCGCGATGAAGGTCATGGGCGCCGGGCTGCCCGGCGGCACGTCGTTCATGGAGGACTACACCTACCATCTCGCGCCGGGCCGCCACCAGGTCCTCGGCTCGCACATGCTGGAGGTCTGCCCGTCCATCGCCGCGGCCCGGCCCACGGCGGAGATCCACCCGCTCGGCATCGGCGGCAAGGAGGACCCCGTGCGGCTGGTGTTCGACGCCCCCGCCGGCCCCGCGCTCAACGCCTCGCTCGTGGACCTCGGCAACCGCTTCCGCCTCCTCGTCAACGAGGTCGACGCCGTCCGCACGCCCAAGCTGCCGCGCCTGCCCGTGGCCCGCGCCGTGTGGGAGTGCCGGCCGGACTTCAAGACCGCCTGCGCGGCCTGGATCCTCGCCGGCGGCGCGCACCACACCGGGTACAGCTACGCCGTCACGACCGAGATGCTGGAGGACTTCACGACCATCGCCGGCATCGAGCTGGTGGTGATCAACGCCGACACCCGCCTGCCCGAGCTCAAGCAGAACCTCCGCAACAACGAGGTCTACTACCACCTCGCCCAAGGCTTCCGCGGCTAAGCCGATCTCCCAACTCCCATCTCCGCTCTCCGCCGCCCCCGGCGCGGCTTTCCCCATGCTGACCGAACTCAAGCGCGAGGCCTATGAGGCCAATGTCGCCCTGCCGCGCCAGGGACTGATCAACCTCACCTTCGGCAACGCCAGCGCGATCGACCGCGCCAGGGGCATCTTCGCGATCAAGCCCAGCGGCGTGGACTACGCCGCGCTCAAGCCGGCCCAGATGGTGCTCGTCGACCTCGACGGCAAGGTGGTCGAGGGCCGGCTCCGGCCCTCGTCCGACACGCCCACCCACCGCCGGCTCTTCCTCGCGTTCCGCCCGATCGGCGGGGTCGTCCACACCCACAGCCTGCACGCCACCGCCTTCGCGCAGGCGGGGCGGGGGCTCCCGTGCCTCGGCACCACCCACGCGGACTACTTCCGCGGCGAGGTGCCGGTGACGCGCAAGCTGACGAAGCAGGAGATCGGCGGCGCGTACGAGTGGGAGACGGGCAACGTGATCGTGGAGCGCTTCCGCCAGGACCAGCTCGACCCGCACGACTGCCCCGGCGTGCTGGTGAACCGCCACGCGCCGTTCACCTGGGGCGGCACCGTGGCCCAGGCGGTCGAGGCGGCCGTCGCGCTCGAGTGCTGCGCGCGCCTGGCGCTGATGGCGCTCGCGCTCGCGCCCAAGCTCGCCCCGCTCGAGCCCGAGCTGCTCGCGCGGCACTTCCGCCGCAAGCACGGCCCCGACGCCTACTACGGCCAGGGTGTTGCCACCACGAAAGACACGAAAAACCCGAAAGGATAGCTCGATCCGGTGCTGCCACGACCCGACCCAATGCTTCATGCACGACTGGCTCGGCGATCCAGAGTGGAGACTGCGCGCCGTCTGATCCGGGATTGGTTTTCGTGTGTTTCGCGTGTTTCGTGGTGACCCACCCAGCTTATGAACCTCATCGGTGTTGATATTGGCGGGACGAAATGCGCGCTCAGCGTGCCGGACGGCCCGGACCGGGTCCGGGAGGTGGTGCGCTTCGCCACGACCGACGTGCGCGGCACGCTCGACCGGATCTATGCCGAGATCGCCCGCCTGTCGCCGCGCGACCCGGTGTTCGGCGTCTCCTGCGGCGGCCCGCTCGACAGCACGCGCGGCCTGATCCTCTCGCCGCCCAACCTGCCGGGCTGGGACCGCATTCCGATCACCGCGGAGCTGACCCGGCGCTTCGGCGGCCGGGCCTTCCTGATGAACGACGCCAACGCCTGCGCGCTCGCCGAGTGGCAGTACGGCGCCGGCCGCGGCTGCCAGAGCCTCATGTTCCTCACCATGGGCACCGGCATGGGTGCGGGCCTGATCCTCGACGGCCGACTCTACGAGGGCATCACCGGCAACGCCGGCGAGGTCGGCCACATCCGGATGGCGGCCGACGGCCCCGTCGGCTACGGCAAGGCCGGCTCGTTCGAGGGCTTCTGCTCCGGCGGCGGCATCGCGCAGCTCGCCCGGCGCCGCGCCGCCGAATTTCCGGGCCCCAGCACGCTCAAGTCGCTCGCGCCCGACGCGCTCACCGCCCGCGCGGTGGGCGCGGCCGCGGCGGCGGGCGACGCCCTCGCGCTCGCGCTGTGGCGCGAGGTGGGGGAGCGGCTCGGCGAGGCGCTGGCCGTCTTCATCGACGTGCTGAATCCCGAGCGGATCGTCATCGGCAGCATCTACCAGCGCTGCGAGCGGTTCATCGCCCCGGCGATGCAGGCGGTGATCAACCGCGAGGCCCTCGCCGCCAGCGCGCGGGACTGCCAGGTGGTGCCCGCCCAGCTGGGCGACGAGATCGGGGCCGCCGCCGCGGTGGCGATCGCCCGGTACCACGGGCGGTAAGCACCACAGGCAAAATTCGAACTTCGAGGGCAGCGCCAAGGCCACCCATGAAAAATTCGGCGCGCCCGGCCGCCGGTTGCGAGATTGCAGCCTGGGGCCTTCCCTCGAATTTTCTCCTTCGTGCTTCACCTGAATATTCCGCGCAGAAATCGCGATTTCGCCTAAGGAATTGCCATGACAGCACCGGTGGCGCGCCTAGCTTCGGCGCGTCGCCCTCGTCCACCGGCCGGCCTGGCCGGAAATCCGTGTCCACCATGAAACAATCCCGCCGCGACTTCCTGCACACCACCACGCTCCTGGCTGCGTCGCTGCCCCTGGCGCGATTCCCGCTCGGGGCCGCCGAACCCACCGCCATGAACTCGACCCCGACCCCCGCCGCCGGCCCGCGCGGCCTGCTCTTCGACGCCGCCGACCTCCCGCGCATCCGCGCCAACACCCAGGACCCGCGCTTCGCCGCGTTCTGGCAGTCGATGCTCGCCGCCGACGTCGCGGCCGACACCGATTTCCTCGAGCACCACGTGCGGCTCCGCAACCACGTCGTCGACCTCCTGCACGTCCAGAAGATCCTCGACCGCTCCTCCTTCATCTACCTCGTCAACCGCGACCCCGCCCAGCTCGCGCTGGCGAAGCTCGCGATGCGCCGCATGCTCGACTACCCGGAATGGGACAGCTTCGTCGAGGGCGGGAAGCAGGTCTTCGGCATGCAGCGCGCCACCGAGGGCACCTTCGCGCTGCTGCTGGCACTGGACTGCCTCGGTGACGCCCTCACGGCCGCCGAGCGCGAGGCCGTCGAGCAGGCGGTGCTGACCAAGGGCGTGCCGGCCTGCTACACCGCGGTCTATGGCATGAAATACCCGGACCGCGTGCGGGGCTGGGACTGGAACCCGCGCAGCGAGGTGGACGAGTTCCGCAACATCAGTCTCAAGCGCTGGCCGATCATCCTCGCCGCGACCAACCTCCGCATCATCCCCACCGCCTGCCTCGGCATCGCCGCCTGCTACTTCCGCGGCCGGCTCCCGCAGGCCGACGCCTGGCTCGAGCTCGCCCGGTCGAGCGCGCGGGCCTTCTCCACCATGTACGGCAGCGACGGCTGCTACGACGAGGGCGTGAGCTACTGGGGCTACACCACGCTCTACCTCGCGCTGTTCGCCGAGGTGCTCTGGCGCACGCACGGGATCGATGACCGCCAGCTGATCAACTACCCGGGCTCGGTGCGGTACGCGCTGACGATGACCAACCCGACGATCGACGACCACCGCAAGGTCCGGGATTTCCAGCACGTGAAGGGCTTCACCATGCCGACGATCAAGCCGGAGTTCGACATCGTGAACTTTGGCGACGCCAACGGCGGCGTGGACGTCTCGGTCGCGGCCTGGGTGCGCCGCACCCACGGCGACCAGGTCGCGCAGTACGTGGCGCGCGAGATCGGCGAGGCGAAGTTTGTCTACGGGCTCATCTGGTACGACCCCACCGCCAGTGAGGCGGCGCCGGAGCCCGCGCTGCTCGACCACCGCCTCGCGAACGACATCGTGGTGTCGCGCACCGGCTGGCACGCGCTCGACAGCGTCCTCGCCCTGCGCAGCGGCGGTCCCGCGAACCACGAGCACGCGGACCGGAACAGCGTCATTTTCAAGGCCTATGGCGAGCGGCTGCTCCATGATCCGTTCCGCGCGGCCTATGTCCGCGCGCAGCCGCGCTGGCTGCTGCGCCTGACCGAGGCGCACACCGCCGTGCTGATCGACGGCAAGGGTCACCAGTACCACGACGGCAGCGAGGGCACCAACGCCTCCTGGGCCACGGCCCGCGTGATCGGCTACCAGACCGGGCCGGGCTGGATGGCGGTGACGAGCGACGCCACCGAGGCGTACAACCTGGTCAACGACCAGGTCACGCGCGTGCACCGCACGCTGGTCTTCCTCAAGCCGGACGTCGTGGTCTTCCTCGACCGCGTTGCGCTGACCGGCGCCACCGCCGCCGTGCAGGTGCGGTTCCAGGCGTACAACGAGGACCTCGCCGGCCAGGTCGCCGCCGACGGCAACCAGTTCCGGATCACCCGCCCGCATGCGTCGCTGGTGGGCCGCGTCGCCCCCGCCGCCGGCCGCACCGTGCATCCCGGGCGCCTCGCGCTCGCGGAGGAGGACGGCATCTATCCCTTCGCCGAGGTCGTCTCACCCGCCGCCGCGGAGCATGCGATCCTCACCGTCTGCTCCGCCCGCCCCGCCGGCGAGGCGCATGGCGACCTGACGATCACGTCCGTCGAGGGTGGCTGGCACATCCAGGGCACCCACGGCGGCCGGGCGATCAAGCTGGCCCTCACGGTGGGCGCGGACGCGGTGCCCAGCGTCGAAGTTCGGGTCGCGTAGTTCGGAGTCCGCGCCTACGTCACCCCCCGATCTCCGAACTCCGATCTCCGAAGCCAGCATGCCCTCCTTCAACACCGTCAACGCGATCGACTACATCCTGATCGCGCTGTATTTCGTCATCGTCATCTGGGTCGGATTCTACTCTGCGCGCAAGAACAAGGGCACGGACGACTTCTTCAAGGCGAGCGGCCAGGTGCCGTGGTTCATGGCGGGCGTGTCGAGCTGGGTCGCTGGCTTCTCCGCGTTCATGTTCGTGGCCGCCGCCGGCTACACCTACAAGCACGGCTCGGGCGCGCTGGTGATCTTCACCTCGGCGTTCTGGGCCTACCTCGCGGGCTACTTCTACTTCGCCCCGATGTGGCGGCGGGCGCGCATTGGCGCCCCGCTGGAGTTCCTGACCAAGCGGTACTCCCCCTCGACGACCTACTTCTACACCGTGACGGCGATCGTGCCGCAGGTGATCGGGATCGCCCAGGGCATCTACATCCTCTGCATCTTCGTCTCGGCCGCGCTCGGCTTCGACCGCCAGGTGTTCGGGTTTGCCGGCCTGCAGCTGACCGGCCTGCAGCTCACCATGCTCGTGGTCGGCGCGGTGATGATCCTCTACAGCGTCGTCGGCGGGCTCTGGGCCGCGGTGCTGTCCGACGCCATCCAGGGCGTGATCATCCTCGTGATGTCCGTGATCATCTTCCCGCTCTCGATGGCGTACGTCGGGCAGGGCGGGGGTTTCACGGCCGGGCTGCGGCGGATGTACCACGAGCTGCCCCATGACTACCTCGTGCCGAGCGGGCAGCCGGTGGAGTTCTGGTTCCTCTCGGCGTACCTGCTCAGCGTGATGCTCGGCTACAACGTCGCCTGGCACTTCGCCCAGCGCTACAACAGCGTGCCGAGCGAGCGGGACGCCAAGCGCATGGCCATGCTCGGCGCATGGCTCTCGCTGCTCGGGCCCCTGATGTGGGTCCTGCCGGTGATGGGGGCCAAGCTGATCTTCCCCGACATGGCCGCGATCTGGCCCCACCTCAAGGCGCCCGAGGAGGCCTCGTTCGTCAGCCTCGCCATGCTGCTGCTCCCGCACGGCATGATCGGCTTCGTGGTCGCCGCCATCCTCTCCGCCACCCTCGGCCAGGCCAACGACGCGTTCAACTGGCTGTCGGCGGCGGTGACGAAGGACGTCTACGTGCCGCTGCGCAAGCGGGTCGGCCTCCCGCCGGCCTCCGACCTCCATCAGATGCGCACGGCGCAGGTCACCATGCTCGTCATCGGCGTCAGCGGCGTCGCGCTGGCCTTCGTGATCTCCCGCCTCGGCGGCGCCTTCGACTTCGGGCTGAAGTACTACTCGATGGTCGGCCCGGGCTTCACCATGCCGGTCGCGCTGGGCCTGATCTACCGCAAGACCCCATGGTGGTCCGGCATCGCCTCGTGCACCGCGGGCTTCGCCCTGTGCTTCCTCCTGTTCGGCCTGGACGCGTGGCCGGAGCAGGCCTACGCGCGCAACGTGCTCAGCGCCGCGCTGGGCTCGACCGTGGTGTTCGTGATCTCGGCCTTCTACTGGCGGCCCGACGACCCGAAGAGCGCGCTGGCGATCCAGCTCGACCGCGACCTGCGCACCCCGGTCGAGGAGTCGAACCTGCCCTCCGGCCACGGCGCGCTGGGCGTCTATGCCGTCATCGGCAACCTGAGCATCATCATCGGCCTCGTGCTCCTCGCCTGCTGGCTGGTGCCCTCCACCGCAATCGCCCCCGCGTCCATCAACGTCGTCGGCGGCAGCATCCTCGTCGCGGTCGGCCTCGTCCTGCGCTGGGTGGCGCGCCCAACCCGGCCGGTGCCCGCGGGGAAAGCCGAAGGCTGAAGCACGAAATTCGAGGGCAGGCTTTAGCTCGCCGGTTTCAGGGGCGGACTCGGGTTTGACTCGAATTTCGAATTTTCGCCTTCGTGCTTCCGCGCCAACCGCGTAGCCTCCTCCCATGACCAAGCTCACCGCGCGGTATTATCAGCAGTTCGACGCCGACTATTCCCGGCGCGTCCCGGCCGAGGGCTACGGCGGCTGGAAGCGCGCGGAGATCGACCTCGCGCCGCGGCACACCGCCGTGATCGTGATGCATGCCTGGGAGTGCGGCACGATGGAGGACTGGCCGGGCTGGCGCCGCTGCGTCGAGTACCACCCGCGCGCGCTGCAGATTCTCCAGGACGTCTTTCCGCCGCTCCTCGCCGCCGTGCGGGCGTCGCCGCTGCCGCTGTTTCACATGGTCGGCGGACGCGACTACTATTCCCACCTGGCCGGCTATCGTCGGACCGTGAAGCTCGCGGGTCCGTCGCCGAAGTACGCGCAGGTGCGGAAGGACCCGGTCTGGAAGCGGCTGGAGAATTTCCGGAAGCACGAGGTCTTCGTCGGCCGGCGCAACTGGCCCGACGTGAAGGCCGGGTTCAAGCAACTCGACTTTGCCCCCGAGGCGCGGCCGCGGCCCGGCGAGCCGATCGCGAAGGACGGCCACCAGCTCGCGGCGCTCTGCCGGGCGCACGGGATCAATCACCTCGTCTACGTCGGCTTCGCGATCAACTGGTGCCTGCTGATGTCGCCCGGCGGCATGGTGGACATGGGCCGCCACGGCGTCTTCTGCTCGACGATCCCCGAGGCCGTGACCGCGGTGGAGAACCGGGCCACCGCCCGGAAGGAACTGGAGAAGGCCCAGGCCTTGTGGCGCGTGAGCCTCAACTCCGGCTTCGTCTTTGGCCTGCGGGATTTCATGCGTATGCTAAAGCGCCTGACGCCGGCGACGTGACGGGTGGGGGCCACCACGAAATACGCGAAACACACGAAACCGATCGCGGGAGGGTTGCCCACGGACCCGTCTTCGCCGAGGCTACGACGCGGCGAGATACACGAGAAAAGGGACTTCGCCCAGAGCTCGTCGAATGGGCTCGGGGTTGTTCACCCAATCCGGAATCAAACCTCCTAGGCCGCGCACCGGGCGGTGAAAGATGCCGCCCTTGGACTGGGCCCAAAGTCGTGGTGATGCAGCCAACAGGGTTTCCGACGGCAGTTTCCCCAAGGCCGAGCGGACCGAGTTCTGCCGCAGGCGGAATGAAGATCCGCGAGGATTCGTCCGGGCTTCCGTGTGTTCCGTGTATTCCGTGGGCCCAAACTCCGGCGTCCGGTTTCGTGTGTTTCGTGACTTTCGTGGTGGCCCCATCCGCGAGCCCGTCCGCGCTCGGCGCTAGCGCTGCTCGGCGGCCTCGCGGAGGAGGGTCTCGTCGCTGGCGCGGTCGCCCTCGTTTTTCGGCAGGGGCGGGACGTAGATGTAGGTCGGATCCTGGTTCTGGCGGCGGATGATCGGCACCAGCTCGCGCCAGGTCGCCCACAGCCCGTGCGGGGCGGGCGGGAGATCGTGCGCGAGGACGGCGCGCAGCCGCGGCAGGTTGTAGAACGGCACCGCGGGAAACATGTGATGCTCCACGTGGTACTGCATGTTCCAGTAGAAGAACGCCGGCAGCCAGCTGCATGTGTAGGTGCGGCAGCAGAGGCGGAAATCCGGCGTGTTGGGCGAGAGGCCCACGTGCTGCGGCGCGCCGCAGAGGAAGCCCAGCCAGCTGCCGTAGAACGTGCCGAGGTTCACGAGCACGATCAGGAACCAGTGGCCCGTGACGATGAAGGTCACCGCCAGCGCCAGGTGGCCGAGGACCACGATGCGCGCCCACTGCCGGATCTCGCGGCGCTCCTTCGCGCTGGTCTCGGGCACCACGCGCTGCAGCCACGCCGCCTTGAAGAAGCCGTCGCGGCTCAGGTCGCCGAACGCCGCGGCCACCCAGAAGCGCATCACCTTGAGGATGCCGATGGGGTCGCCGGTGAAGAGGGTGACGATCAGCCGGAGGCTTTTCAGGTCGAACTTCTGCGGCAGCACGACCTCGCCGTCGTAGTCCGCGTGCGTCGTGGCCTGGTGGTGCCGGATGTGGCTGGCGCGGTAGCCCACCGGGTCGAACCAGCCGATGAAGGAGAAGATTTTCAGGAAAAACGCGTTCCAGAACGGCGTGGCGAAGGGGGTCTTGTGGCAGAGCTCGTGGCCCGCGATGCCGCCGAAGAAGCTGGCGTTGGTGCCGTGCGCGAGGAGCGCGAGCAGCAGGAGCGGCAGCGCCCAGGGCCAGGTGTGCGCGTTGAGCCGGAGGAAGATCTGGTAGGCGATCGTGCCGGTGACGGCGAAGAGCAGCAGCTGCGAGCCGGCCTGAAGGAAGCCGCGCGCGTCGCTCTTGCGCATCAGCGCGCTCATCACGGCCTTGTCGACCTTGCAGCGGTACCAGTTGATTTTGACCTGTTCATTCATGGGGTGGGGAATGGGACGGGACGGGCGGGGGACCGCAACCCGATAGCCGAGTTCCGCCGGGACTCAAGCGGACGTTTGCAGCGGAGGGGCCACCACGAAAGACACGAAACATACGAAACCGATCGCCGGAGGGTTGCCCACGGAATACACGGAATACGCGGAAGCAGGTGAATCCTCGCGGACCATCGTTCCGCCTGCGGCAGAACCCGGTCTGCGCGGCCTTGGGAAAAAGGCAGTCGGGAACCCTGTTGGCTGCATCACCGAGCCTTGGGACCCAGTCCAAGGAGGGCATCATTCACCGCCCGTTGAGCGGCCTACGAAGTTTGATTCCGGATTGGGTGAACAACGCCGAGCGGACCGAGATTTAAGCGCAGCTCAAAGCGAAGGTCCGCGAGGATTTAGTCCGGGCTTCCGCGTGTTCCGTGTATCTTGCCGCGTCGTAGCCTCGGCGAAGACGGGTCCGTGGGCACCCTTCCGGCGTCCGCTTTCGTGTGTTTCGAGTGTTTCGTGGTGGCCCCCCTCCGTTCACCTCACGGCAGCGTGAGGGCGCGGAGGCGCCAGCCGGTCGCGAAGTAGAAGGTCTTCCCGACCCACGGCCCGGCGACGTCGAGCCGGTCGCCCTCGGGGGCGCGCCACACGATCTCCAGCTCGCAGGTGCCGGGCTTCACGCGGTAGAGCGTCTGCTCGGTGATGCCATACACGGCGTCGGGACCACGGAAGATCGTGAACTGGATCTGCTCGGGCATGCGGCCGAACTCCGCCGGGATCGGGGCGACCGCCACGACCTTCCGCGCCGCCGGATCCACCAGCGCGAGGCGCGTCGGGCCCGCGACCGCGGCGCCGAGCAGCTCGACCGTGTACCGCGTGTGGCCGAGCAGCGCATAGACGAGGCCGTGCTCCGCCGGCGTCAGGGCGACGACGTCGGTGAGGTCCTTCAGGCCGAAGTCGCCGGTGTAGATCGCCTGGTCCTTGACCGGATCCCACAGCACGAACGCGCCGCGCTTCGCCTTGGCCTTCGTGCCGGTGCCGCCCTCGATGCTCAGGCCGACGAGCAGCTGCTTCGATGCTGGCAGCCACAGCAGCGAGAAGGGCGAGGTGTCCGGCAGCAGATGGCGGTGGCTGGCATGGACCAGCGTCTTCGGGTCGAGCCAGGCGAGTGTGCCGCCCCAGGTGCCGTAGTCGGGCAGCGTGCCGATCCACATGCGCTCGGGCACGGTCGTGCCGTCGGGCTGGGGCAGGGCCGGGACGATCGCCATCGCGATCGGGCGGATGCCGACCTCGTCGAGCCGGCCAATGTCGCGCGGGTTGGACGTGGCGTCGGTGCCGAAGCGCCAGGGCCGGCGCGGATCATAGAGGGAGATGTTGGCGTGCGGGTAGGACCCGAACGCCATCGAGCCGTCGCTGAAGTTGCCGATGGTGTAGGCCTCGCCAAGCATGAGGCTGCAGCGGCCGAGGTTGACCATGCCGGAGCCGTCGGGCGCGCAGCGGAAGATGTGCTCGGGCAGGAAGCTCGAGCCGTAGAGGTTGCCGTCGAGCCCGCGGTGGAGGACGAAGAGGTTGGATCCGCCACCCTGCCAGTCGAGGGGCAGCAGGCGCGGTGCGACATTGGGGTTCGTGCTCAGGATCCGCAGCGTGTGGAAGGTGCCGGCGCCCTCGTCGCCGTCGTCCCAGACCGGGATCGAGCCGTCGGGCATGGGCAGGGCGTCGCGGAAGGCCGGGGGCGGGTTGCCGGCGCTGTAGAACGGCGGCAGCGGCGGCGGCAGGGTCGTCACGGGCTCGAGCCGGTCGCCGTGCACGCGGAAGTTGCCGGCGTGGGTCTCATAGTAAAGCAGGCCGTCGACGCCCTTGTAGAACTGCAGGCGTGCGTCCTTCTGCTCGGGCGTGATCACGGGCCCGACGGACTGCCGCGCGCCGGTCTGCGGGTTGATGAGGAGCAGGTGCGGATGCACGACCTTCGAGAGCGCGGCGAGCGAGCCGTCGGCGCCGGCGATCGGGTAGAGGTACTTGTCGGTGTCGTCCTGCGAGCCATAGCGCTTGAACTGGCCCGTGGCGGGGTCGAAGCGCGTGAGCGAGCAGTCGGGATAGCCGCCGATCCAGAGCATGCCGTCGGGCGCCTCGGTGATGCCGGTGGGGAAGGTCGCGTGCTCGCCGTCAATCGCGCCGAGGTCCTCCAGCCCGCGCTCCGGGTGCGCCGGGTCGTAGCGCAGGAGGTGGCCGTCGGTGTGCGCGCCGACGTAGAGCACGCCGGTGCGGGGGCTGCGGAACGACGCGGTCGGGTACTGCTGCTTCGCCGACGGCGCGTTGAACTGCCGGCAGTGGCCGGTGGCGAGGTCCACGTCGAGGACGAACAGGCCGCCGTTGTTCTGGCCCATCGAGATGAGCAGCGAGGCGGACTGGTTGGGTCCGCGTCCGGGATGCAGCCGGACCCAGTTGACCGCGCGGATCGGGATGCCGAGATCCTTCACGACGGGCACGGCGGCGGAGGCGGAGGCAAGGGAGGCGAGCATAAGCAGGACGAGTCGTTTCATAAAATTGAGCCGGGGGCCGGACCAAGGCGGATAGCACCACGAAGGACCCGAAGCGCACGAAGACAATGCCTACCCTCCAGGCGGGGCTTCATGCGCTTCGGGTCCTTCGTGGCTAGCCTCATGGCAGCGTGATGGACCGCAGTCTCCAGCCGGTCGCGAAGTAGAACTCGCGGCCGACGATGGGGCCGACGACGTCAATCTGGTCGGCGTGGGCGGAGTTGAGCCAGACGAGCGTGTCGCGCTTCTCCTGGTAGACTTTCTGCCAGATGCGCTCGACCTCGCAGGTGCCGGGCTTGATGCGGAAGAGGCAGTAGCCGGTGGCGCCGTAGATCGCGCCGTCCGGGCCGGCGCGGAGGCAGAACAGCCCGTGCCACGACAGCGGGCCGAAGTCCGCGGGGAGGTAGGACTCCGCCACCACGGCGCGCCGCGCGGGATCGATCAGCGCGAGCCGCGGCCGGACCTCGGGCGGGCCGGCGGTGAGGATGTGGTCGCCGCGGCCGATGAGCGCGTAGACGAGGCCCTTGCCCGCGGGGAGCAGCGTCGTGACATCGGCCAGGTCGGCGAGGCCGAGGTTGCCGGACCAGACGAGCTCATCCTTCGCCGGGTCCCAGAGCGCGAAGGCGCCGTCGAGCCGCGTGATTGGCACCCCCGTGCCGGCCTCGATGCTGAGGCCGACGAGGATCTGCTTCAGCTCGGGCAAATAGAGCAGCGAGGCGGGCGTGGTGGCGGGGACGATCGCCCGGTGGGATTTTTTCGCGCCGGTCCTCGGGTCGTACCACGCCAGCGTGCCGCCCGTGAGGCCGTAGTCGGGACTCGCGCCCATCCAGAGGCGTCCGTCGGGCGTGGGGATGAGCGCGTTGGGCCGGAAGCCGATGGCGTCGAGCCGGCCGAGGTCGCGGGGATTGTCGCCCGGGCCGGTGCCGAAGTGGCGCGGCCGGGCGGGATCGTACACCGAGAGCCGCGCCTCGGGGTAGGAGCCGAGGAAGATTTTTCCGTCGAGCAGCGCCAGCGAGTACGCCTCGCCCATCGCGAAGGTGTGGGTTCCGAGGTCCTCGATCCGTTGCCCGTCGGGCGATGCCCGGAACAGGTGGTTCGGCATGTAGCTCGAGCCGTAGAGGTCGCCGTCGGGGCCGGGCTGGATCAAGTGGAGGTTCGAGCCGCCTCCGACCCAGTCGAGCGTGAGCGTGCGCGACGGGATGAGCGGGTTGGAGTTCGCGAGCAGGACGGAGCGCGGCGTGCCGGTGCCGTTGGGATACTCGTCGAGGAAGTGCGCGGTCCACCCGCCGGGCATCTCCGCCGGCGCCTGGTAGGCGTGCTTGTAGGTGGCGTGGATGCCCGGCAGCGGCGCGGGCAGCTCGTCCACCGGCGTGAGGTTCATCCCGTCCACGCGGAACCGGCCGGCGTGCGAGTCGAGGTACAGCCGGCGGTCCGTGCCCTTGTAGAACTTCAGGAACTGCGCCTTGTCCGTGACCTCCGTCACCGCCGGCCCGGCCTCGCGGTGCTCGCCGGTGCGCGGGTCGATCACGACCAGGTGCGGCCGGATGAACTTCACGATCGCCGCCAGCGAGCCGTCGTCGCCGCCGAGCGGGTAGAGGTAGTTGTCGGTCGCATCCAGCGCGCCGAAGTTCTCGAACTTGCCCGTCGCCGGGTCGAAGGCCGTGAGCCGCGCGTGCGGGTAGGTGCCGATCCAGATGCGGCCGTCGGGGGTCTCGCCCAGGCCGTTGGGCGCGGTGGCCGCGGGGTCGTACTTGCCGAGGTCCTCCAGCCCGCGCTCGGGATGGTTGGCGTCGAACCGGTGCAGGTGCGCGTCCCAGCCCGAGGCGATGTAGAGGATGCCCGTGAGCAGCGAGCGGTACGAGGCGGCGGAAAACGTGGAGTTCACCTGGTCGTGCACCGCGTGCTGGCGGCAGCGGCCGGTGGCGAGGTCGATGTCGATGACGAAGAGCCCGCCGTGGTTCTGGCTCATCGAGGCGAGCAGCGACGCGCGGCCGTCGGCGGTGCGGCCGGGATGCAGCCGCGCCCAGCTCACGCCCCGGACGGGAATGCCCAGGTCGCGGGCGACGGGCTGGGGGTGGGTGGGACGGGACATGGGCGACCCGCGGGGAGCGGCGCGACGACCCAACTCCCCGGGCGCGCGGGCGGCAACGGGCTTTTTGTGTTTATTCAAGCCCCGGGCCCCGCGTTTTCTGATTTGTCATTCGTGCGGAGGAGGAAAATGACTGGTCGCATGAAAGCTCCCGCGTTACGCCCCCGTCCCGCACCCGGTCTCGGTTTCCAGGCCATCGGCGCCGAGGAGGAGGCGCTGGTCCTCGATGTGCTGCGGCGCAAGGAGCCGTTCCGCTACTACGGCGCGGACCCGGCGCACCCGCCGGGGATGACGGCGCAGCTCGAGCAGGAGTTCCGCGCGTACATCGGCACGGACTATGCGCTGGCCGTGACGAGCGGCTCGGCGGCGCTCGAGGTGGCGATGGCGGCGTGCGGCATCGGGCCGGGCGACGAGGTCATCGTGACCGCCTGGAGCTGGATCGCGTGCTTCACGTCCATCGTGCGTGTCGGCGCGCGGCCGGTGCTGGCCGAGATCGACGAGAGCTTCAACCTCGACCCGAAGGAGATCGCGCGGCTGGCGACGCCGCGGACGCGCGCGGTGATGGTGATCCACTACCAGGGCGTGCCGGCGGCGATGGAGCCGATCGAGCTCGAGGCGCACCGCCGCGGCCTCTACGTGATCGAGGACTGCGCGCAGTCGCTCGGCTCGCGCTACCGCGGCCGCCAGATCGGGACGTGGAGCGACATCGCCACCTACAGCTTCCAGTACAACAAGGTGGCCACGTCCGGCGAGGGCGGCATGGTCGTCACCCGCGACCAGCGGCTCTACGAGCGCGCGGTGCGGATGAGCGACCTCGGCAGCTACCGTCCCGTGCACGCCGCGCAGGTGCCGCCCCGCGAGCCGGCCTTCGTCGGCGGCCAGTTCCGCATGTCCGAGCTGTCGGCGGCGGTGGCGCTGGCCCAGCTGCGCAAGGTGGACAAGATCCGCGACCACTGCCGCGCGCTGCAGGCGCGCATCGTGCCGCGGATCCAGGGACTGAAGGGCCTGCGCCTGCGCCCCGTGGCGGACCCGACGGGCGACTTCGGCTTCGAGATCTACCTGCTCCTGGACCGCCACGAGCACGTGGCGCCGTTCCGCGAGAAGCTCGACGCGCGCAATGTCAACTGCGGCGCGCGCACCGGCACCTACCCGCAGTACAACCGGGACTACGTGAAGACCGGCCTCGCGCACGCGCCGGGGCTGGCGCCGTTCCGCGACTTCAAGGACTGGCCCGCGCCGGGCTACCGACCGGAAGATTTTCCCCGCACGGAGGACATCACGAAGCGCTTCCTCGCGCTGCCGCTCGGCTGGCGCTACACCGCCGAGGACGCCGACCACATCGCCGACTCCGTGATCGCCGTCCACCGCGAGGTCATTGGCTGAGGGGATTAAACGCGAAGACGCGAGGACGCGAAGGTCGGGCGCGGAGGTCGCTCGGAGGCATCATACTGCACGGCAGCGCGAAGCCTCCGAACGCTTACTTTGCGATCGAGCTTCGCGTCCTCGCGTCTTCGCGTTTCACCCCCACCCATCAACGGCGGACTAGGCTCGCCCTTGGCCCGGGTTGGGTGCAGGGTGGGGCATGGGCCCAATTCGCCTTGTCGTGGTCTCGGCCGCCCTGCTGGCGGCGACTGTCGCGCTGCCCGGTTCGCCCGCGGCGCTCTCGCTGCCGAAGTACGAACGGTACATTGCCATCGACGGCGCGTGCGCCTGGCCGCGGCTCACCGTGCTGCCGGGCGGTGAGCTCTCCGCGGTGATCTGGCCGTACCCGAACCACGGGTTCGTGCAGGGCGCGGCGGAGTGCTGGAACAGCACCGACGACGGCCGCACCTGGCAGCGCGTCGGCGTCCCGGTGCCCAACGCGACCGGCACCAACCGCATGAACGCCGCCGCCGGCACGCTGGCCGACGGCACCTACGTGGTGCTGCTGTCCGGCTGGCCGCGGCCCTACCTGCCGCCGTGGCGCGGCACGCTGGCGGACGAGGCCAAGCTTGGGGACGCCTTCAAGGACCTCCGGACGCTCCCGCCCGTGCCGGCGGTGTCGCGCGACCACGGTCATACCTGGACGCAGTTTCCCGCCCTCGACGTTCCGCGGCAGTCCACCGGCCACTCGCTCACGCCCTACGGCCGCATCGCGCCGCTCCGCGCCGGCGGCCTCGGCGTCATGCTCTACGGGGACGATGTCTGGTTCTACGCCAGCGCCGACGGCGGCCGCACCTGGCAGCCGCGCGGGCGGGTGACCGCCGACCGCGCGCACAACGAGACCACCTGGATCGAGCTGGAGAACGGCGACCTGCTGGCGGCGGCGCGCGGCGGCACCAACTCCTGTGTGGACGCCTACCGTTCCACCGACGGCGGCGCGACGTGGACGCCCGAGGGCCCGCTCACGCTCAACGGCCAGCATCCTGCCGATCTCACGCGGCTGCCCGACGGCCGGATTCTCCTCAGCTTCGGGGTGCGCACGCCCGGGCTCTGGGGCGTGGACGTGCGGTTCGGTGACCGCACCGGACGCAACTGGAGTTCGCCGCTGGTGCTGGTGGACTTCGAGGATTCAACCGACCACCCGCGCGAGGCCGATCCCCGCCGCGACGGCGGCTATCCCTCAACCGTGGTGGCCGCCGATGGCACGCTGGTCACTGCGTACTACTGCCGCGGCGTCCCAGCGCACTACCGGTATCATATGGGGGTCGTTAGATGGGAGATAGGTACTGGTAGATAGGAGATGGGAGATAGGAGATGGGAGATTTCATTGGGTGATCCCTATCTCCCAACTCCCATCTCCTATCTACCATCTCCCAACTCCCATCTCCGGCGAGGCTGGGCCTCGCCTCACCCGTACGCCCCAATCCCGTGGAAACCCAGGAGCCGCTTGCGGCGGGGGTTGGCGCGGGCGATGACGTCCTCGGGCATGTGGTAGTTCACGTGCGGCCAGTAGCGCAGCGCGATCATGCGGCGGGCGAAAGGGGTCTGCACGACCCAGCGCGTGCGGCCCTGCGAGACGTTGGGGCCGCCGCGGTGCCAGGTCTGGTCGTTCCAAAGCACGAGCGTGCCGGCCGGGCCGCAGGAGCTGACCAGGCCCTGGCCTTCCCACGTCGGGTTGCCGTCCGCGTCGTTGTCCTCGGGCCGCGGCGGGCGTCCGGCGCGGTGGCTGCCGGGGATGAACTGCGTGGGCCCGAGTTCCTCGTCCACGTCGCAGAGGTAGTAATTCATGTTGATCACGTACGTCGGCATCGGGATGCGCGGGTCGAGCTTCACGCCGTCGGGGAGGGGGAAGCGGCAGGTGTCGTCGAGGTGCCAGAACGTGATCGTCTTGCCCGGCATGGTGCGCAGGCCGGTCTGGGCGATCATGTGGCAGTCGTCACCCAGCACGGCCTCGGCGAAGCCCGCGATGCCCGGGTGGTCGATGAGCGCCTCGAACACCTCGCCGTGCTCGAACAGCTTCGGCCGCCAGATCTCCTGCATGTGGTAGATCTCGGCCTCCGGGCTGTACTGCGCGAACACGCGCTCCAGCGCCGCCCGCAGCGGCGCGACCTCGGCCGGCGAGAGCAAGTTGGGCAGCACCAGAAACCCGTCGCGGTTGAACCGGGCGAGCAGCTCGGGGGTGGGAACAATGGGACTCATGAGGAGATGATCGCGAAAGCGCGGAGTTGCCGGGAGCAAAGGGAGGTTCGGTGCTTCCGTTCCTCCGCGGCTCCGCGATTGGTCCTACGCCGGCCAGCCGGCCTCGTCCTTGTACGGCCGGTAGGGCATGCCGCGGGTGAGGTCGGCGATCAGCGGGCGCTGCTGGAGCAGGAGCGCGTGGCGGTCGAGCTCCGCGGCGCGCACGGCGCCGGCGGGGAAGAACCGCAGCGTGAACGTGTGCTCGCCCTGGTCGATCCACGCGTAGTGCTCGAGCTTCGGCGGCAGGATCTTCGGGTCGTGGTGCGCGAACGGGCAGGAGCGCAGCAGCGTCAGGTGCACGTCGTGGGGGTCGCCGCTCAGGGCGAAGACCTCCGGCGCGACCACGCCGGCGCGCTCGCCGTCGGCCAGCACCAGCAGGGAGCGGTCCCGCAGCGGGAGCTCGCGGCCGTCGCACGCGCGCGGCACGCTGCCGCCCGGGATGCCGTCCTCGCGGCGGGCGATGTCGGCGCCGGGCGACCAGGACAGGCGCAGCAGCTTGTGCTGCTCGTGCCAGGTGACGCGCAGGCGCAGCTCGTAGAAGTCGGCGCCGGCGTACCGGCGCCAGTCGGCGCAGATCCGGCTCTGGCCGATGGTGCCGTCGATCCGCCACGCGTGGCGGAGCGGCCCCGACTCGATGTGCACCGGCGCGCTCCAATGGGCGTGGTCCAGCTGCGGGCCGCCGAAACGGTCGAGGTTGTGCGACCAGGTGTCGGACTTCTCCTCGATCAGCCGGAGCTCCGGCAGCGCGCAGACGTCGCCCACGGCGGGCTGGAGCGTGCCGCTGCCGTTGGGCGCGGTGAGGAGCGTGAAGTCCGGCGCGGCGCCCTGCGGCGCGGGCGCGTCGCCCGCCGGCCGGCGCGCGATGCGCAGCGTGCGGAACGCGCCGGCGGCCACGTCGGCCGGGAAGAGGATCCGGATCGTGTCGGGCATCAGCGTCTCCGGCTCGATGACCTGCACCGGGACGACCCGGTTGCGCTCGTCGAGCAGGCACCAGTCGGCCTGCCACTGCGTCCACTCCAGCCACGGCTCGTGCTCGAGGAAGTCGCGGAAGCGCGCGCCGGAATAGTTGCCCAGGACCAGCCGCTGGCGGCGGTCGGGCGGCAGCGCGTGGGCGCGGCGGCGGAAGGCCTCGCTGACGATCGTCTCGGCGGTCGCCTTGACCCCGGCGAGCTGGTCGTCGGCGGCGCGGGCCGCGCTCGGCGTGCAGCTGCCGCCGAGGGTGTCGTGGAAGGAATTGAAGCAGAGCGTGCGCCACGCCTCGTCGAGAGCGGGCTGGGCGGCGCGGCGCTCGGCGGGCGTGGCCGCGGCCAGCGCGCGGCCGGCGAGGGCGAGGTGGTTCTCGGCGCGGCGGACGCCCAGCTTCACCGGCCGGTGGCCGGTGTAGCACCCGATGGCGTGCATCTGGAGCTCGCCGGTGACGAGCGGCAGGTGCTTCAGCTGCGGGGCGAGGGCGCGGAAGTACTTCTCCGGCGAGGAGAACTCGAGCCGCGCGTTCGGGATGGCGTCGCGGTGGTCGCGCACCCACTGGATCATGTGCTCGTTCGGCCCGCCGCCGTGGTCACCGACGCCGAGGAAGCACATGGTGTGGGTGACGCCGTTGGGCAGCGGCGCGAGCGCGTGCTCCACCCACTCGAGGCTGGGCGGAAAGATCGTGGCGTAGCCCGCGGAGATGCGGAAGGCGGTCACGCTCTTGCCGCCGGGGCGGCCGCGCCAGCGGAAGACGTTGGCCGGCAGCTCGCGCTCGTGCGCCATCGGGCGCATGAACACGTAGTTTGGCTGGCCGTGCGCGCGCAGGACATCGGGCAGCGCCGCGGTGTGGCCGAAGGAGTCCACGTTGTAGCCGATGCGCGGGAAGAGCCCGAGGTGCTCCTCGAACCACGCCCGCCCGATCGCGATCTGGCGGTGCATGTTCTCGATCCCGGGCAGGTTGCAGTCGGGCTGGATCCACCAGCCGCCGACGACGGACCAGCGCCCGGCGCGGATGTGCTTCACGATGCGCTTGAACAGCGCGGGATCGTGCCGGCGCACCTGCTCGTAGACCCACGCCTCACCGCGGGTGAAGATGATGTCCGGGTGACGGTCGAGCGTGTTGCACATCGTGTAACACGTGTTGAGGGCCTCGTCGACGCCGGCCGTCCAGGGCCAGAGCCAGACCGGGTCAATGTGGGCGTTGAAGACGATGTGGACGGTGCGCATGTTTGGAAAATTCGAAGGTCAAAGCACGAAGTGCGAGGGCAGAGGAGAGGTCAGATGTCAGATGTCAGACGTCAGAGATCAGATGTCAGAGATCAGAGGACGGGACGCTGGGAGCGGACATATGCGATCGGGAAATAGCCGGAAGTCTCCAAGGTCACCTTCCGATGTCTGACCTCTGAAATCTGACCTCTGACGTCTGCCATCCGGCCTCGGTGCCCTAACGCGCCAGCCGGCGCGTGACGGTCTGCACGGCCCGCGCGACCTTCTCGATGTAGGCGTCGGACATGGCCTCGTTGATCCGCACGGTGATGCAGTCGGCGATGATGGCCTCGGCGACGGGGCAGTTGACCTGGCGGTAGTCCATGGTCGTGAGCCCCAGGTCCCGCACGGGCCAGGCGCCGCCGAAGAAATTGTGGTTTTGGAAGACGGGGTAGCGGTAGACGGTGGTGGGGATGTAGCCGGGGCCGGCGATGACGCCCTCGGCGTTGAAGGCGGCGGCGAGCTCGTTGCGGCTCACGGTGAATTTCGCGGGCTCGATGCGGAGCATATAGAACCAGTAGCTGTGGAAGTCGCCCGGCGCGACCGTCGGCAGCAGCAGGCCCGGCGCGCCGGCGAGGCGCGCGGTGAGCAGCTCCCCCGCGCGGTTCCGGCGGGCGACGATGTCGGTCAGCTTGCCCAGCTGGGCGGCGGCGACGGCTGACTGCGGCTCGCTCATGCGGTAGTTCGCGGCGAGTTCCTCGGGGGCGCGGCCGCCGGCGACGCGGTCGTAGGACTTGTCGCCCCACTTCGCCAGCCCGGGGCCGTGCGCCTCGCTGTTGGTGGCGACGAGGCCGCCGTCGCCGCACGCGATGTGCTTGAAGTCGTTGAACGAGTAGCAGCCGAAGTCGCCGACCAGGCCGATCGGCTGGCCCTGGTGCCGGGCGCCCCAGGACTGCGCGCAGTCCTCGATCAGCGCGAGGCCGTGCTCCTGCGCGATCGCGGCCAGCGCGGTGGTGTTGCACGGGTTGCCCGCGAGATGCACCGCCATGATCGCGCGCGTGCGGGACGTCACCTTGCGGCGGACGTCGGCGGGATCGAGGTTGTAGGTGCGCGGCTCGAGGTCGGCGAAGACCGGCACGCCCTGCTGGAACAGCACGCCGATGACCGAGCCCATGTCGGTGATCGGGGCGACGATGACCTCGTCGCCGGGCTTCAGCTTCAGCGCGGCGACGGCGATGTGCAGCGACGCGGTGCCGGAGGAGCAGGGGTAGCAGTACTTGAACGGGTAGTGACGGCGAAACTCCTCGATGAGCGCGGTGGTCTGCGGGCCCTTCCAGTAGAAGAGCGAGGGCTGCTGGACCATGGCGGTGAGGCGGGCGAGCTCGGGGGCGCCCCAGCGGACGGGCTGCGGCACGGGTTCGTCGACGATGGGCCGGTGGGCGGACGGGGCGGCGGTGGTGCTCATGGACGGAGAGGGTGGGGGCTAGAGCCGGAAGAACCGCCGGGCATTGCCGGAGCCGATCAGTTCGCGCGTGCGGGCGGGGATCAGGGCGCCGGTCAGCTTGGCGGCCTGGGCGCGGGTGGCCATGACCGGCGTGTCGGTGCCGAGCATGAACCGCCGCGCGGGGAACTTCTTGAGCATGATCTCCAGCGTGTCGGTCATCTCGCAGAGCGAGATCTCCACGGAGAAGTTCTCGTGGTCGGGCGCGAGCTTCTCGACCTCCGTCTTGTAGATCCCGGAGAGCAGGACGTGGTGCGAGCGGAAGCGGCGAAGGAACTGGGCGACCTGCGGCACCGGCACGCCCTTGATCCGCAGGGCGAAATACTTGTGGCGCTCGTCCTCCAGCCGGACGTTGAGGATCAGGCGGAGCTTGGCCTTGGCGAGCGCGGCCATGAAGTCGTCGAGGTGCCGCGCATTGAGCCGGTAGCGGTGGTAGTTCGGGAGGATCTTCACCGCGCGGATCGGCCCGGCGGCGAGGCACTCGGCGAGCTGCTCGCGCCAGTTGGGCAGCGCGGGGTTGAGCACGGGCACCGGGATGAGCCCCGGCGTGCGGCGCACGGTCGCGAAGAGCGCGCGGTTGGCCGGCATCGGCTCGGGCAGGAAGAGCGCGCCGAGGTGCGAGACCAGCGCGCGGCGGATGCCGGCGGCGGCGAGATGGGCGGCGAGGGCGGCGCCGGTGCGGTCGGGGACCGGGGCGAAGGGCCACGGGCCGAGGTTGGCGTTGGTGTCGATGAGATTCACGGCGAGGGGATTCAGGACGGTTGCAGCCGCAGGAGGCGCGCGGCGTTGCCATAGAGCATGAGCTGGCGGTCCGCGGCGGGGAGCCGCGCGTGGCGGATGCGGTCGATGGTGACGGTGTTCTCGCGGATCGGGAGGTCGGAGCCGTAGACGACGTGGTCGGCGCCCAGATGCTCGGCGGCGAACTCGACCAGGCCCTCCTCGGGGAAGCCGCCGGAGGTGTCCACGTACAGGTTCGGCAGGCCCTTCGCCTCCAGCACGCCGCGGAAGCCGATGCCGGTGAGGTGGGCCATGATGACGGTCACCCCGGGAAAGCGACGCGCGAAGCGGGCGGTGTCCGACGGGTCGCTCTGGTGCCGGCGGTTGCCGATGTTGACCGTGCTCCAGCTGTGCTGCAGCACGGGCAGGTTGACGGCCTGCGCCGCCTTGGCGACGTGGCGCATGCAGGAATGCGCGGCGTTGTTGGCGATCTCGAGCTTGATGCCGCGGAAGCCCGGCAGCGCGGCGCAGCGCTCGGCCTCGGCCATCGTGGCGCGCTCGCCCAGCAGCGGGTTCAGGTAGATGAACGCGCTGAAGTAGTCGGGGTACAGCCGGGCCACGCGCCCGCTGTCGTCATTGATGAACCGGAGCTGCTTCGCGTTGGGCATGTCGCCGAACACGAGCACGTCGCCCAGCACGTTCATGTGCACGATGCCGAGCCGGCGGCCGTGGGCGATCACGCGCTCGAGTTCCGCGGGCCGCTTGCCGCGGTGGCAGAAGACGGGGTGGGTGTGGATGTCGATGATACGCATGAAAGTTCAGGGGGAACGACTCCGCCACCCGCACGGTGCGCCACAGAAAACAGAGTGACAAGACCGTTCGGCGGGGGCAGAGTCCCGCTCCCGAATTTTCATGCCCCGCCCGCCGCTGAACGACCACGAGATTGAGCAACTGCTGTCGCAGCCGACCCCCGGCGCGATTGCCGCCGTCCGCCAGCTGGAAGGCGACTTCATGGTGCTGGGCGTGGGCGGCAAGATGGGCACGTCGCTGGCCGTCATGCTGCGCCGCGCGCTCGACGCCGCCGGCCGCCAGGCGACGGTCTACGGCGTGTCGCGCTTCAGCCGTCCCGCGGCCAAGGCGGAGCTCGAGGCCTGCGGCGTGACCGCCGTGTCCTGCGACCTTGCCGATGCCGCGCAGGTCGCGCGCCTGCCGCAGGTCGCCAACGTGGAGTACCTCGCGGGCCAGAAGTTCGGCACCGAGTCCGCGCCGGACGAGACCTGGATCCAGAACACGATCGTCCCCTCCCTCGTGGCTCAGCAGTTCCGGTCCTCCCGCATCGTCGTCTTCTCGACCGGCTGCGTGTACCCGTTCACGCCGGTGTCCGGCCGCGGCGCGACCGAGGCGACCCCGGTGGCTTTCCTCGGCGAGTACGCCAGCACCTGCGTCGGCCGCGAGCGCGTGTTCACCCACTACGCGCGGAAGTACGGCACGCCGACGCTGATGTACCGGCTGAACTACTCGGTCGAGCTGCGCTACGGCGTGCTGGTGGACATCGGCCACCGCGTGCTCCACGGCCAGCCGATCGACGTCACCATGGGCGTCTTCAACCTCATCTGGCAGGGCGACGCCTGCGCGCGGGCCATCCAGTGCCTGCAGCACACCGCGAATCCGCCGAAGATCCTCAACATCACCGGACCGGACCAGATCGCGCTGGGCGACGTGGCCGCGCGCTTCGGCCAGATCTTCGGCCGCGCGCCGATCCTGACCGGCACGCCGGCGGAGACCGCGTGGCACTCGGACGCGAGCGAGTCCGTCCGGCTGTTCGGGCCGGTCACGAAGTCGCTCGACGAGCTCATCGGCCTCGTCGCCGACCACCTGCGCGCCGGCGGCCACCTGCTGGGCAAGCCCACGCACTTCGAGACCCGCGACGGCAAATACTGACCATGGATCTGCGCCCGCACCTCCTCTCCGGCCATGTGATCCCCGCCCAGCCGCTCGCGTTGGACGCGAACCGGAAATTCTCCGAGCGCCACCAGCGCGCCATCACCCGCTACTACGTCGCGGCGGGCGTCGGCGGCCTCGCCGTCGGCGTGCACTCGACGCAGTTCGAGATCCGCGAGGCGAAGCACGGCCTGTTCCGTCCCGTGCTGGAGCTGGCCGCGCGCACGATCGACGAGGAGCTGGCCCGCGCGCCGCGGTCGTTCCTCAAGATCGCGGGCATCTGCGGCCAGACCGCGCAGGCCGTCGGCGAGGCCGAGCTGGCCCGCGCGCTCGGCTACCAGGCCGGCCTGCTGAGCCTCGCCGCCTTTGCCGGCGCGCCCGAGGATGCGCTGATCGCCCACTGCCGCCGCGTGGCCGAGGTGATCCCGATCGTCGGCTTCTACCTGCAGCCCGCCGCCGGCGGCCGGCTGCTCGGCTACTCGTTCTGGCGGCGCTTCGCCGAGATCCCGAACGTCGTCGCCATCAAGCTCGCGCCGTTCAACCGCTACCAGACGATCGACGTGATGCGCGCGCTGGCCGAGTCGGGCCGCGACGACATCGCGCTCTACACCGGCAACGACGACTCGATCATCGTGGACCTGCTCACGCCGTTCACCTTCGAGCACCAGGGTCGCCGCGTCACGCGCCGGATCGTCGGCGGCCTGCTCGGCCACTGGGGCGTCTGGACGCGCCGCGCGGTGCAGCTGCTCGACGAGATCAAGGCCGCGCGCACCGCCCCGACGCTCGACGCCCGCTGGCTCGAGCGCGCGATCGCGGTCACCGACATGAACGCCGCGCTCTTCGACTCCGCCAACGGCTTCCGCGGCTGCATCCCGGGCATCCTCGAGGTGCTGCGGCGCGGCGGACTCGTTCCCTCCATTCACTGCCTGAATCCCCACGAGGTGCTGTCGCCCGGCCAGGCCGAGGAGCTGACCCGCGTCGCGCGGGCGTATCCCGAGCTGACGGACGACGCCTTCGTCGCCGCGAACCGCGACCGCTGGCTGGGCTGAGCCGCATGACCGCGCCCGCCACCCTCGAGGCCCTGTTGGCGCAGATGGTGTCGTTCGACACCGTCAACCCGCGCTTCGGCGGCGCCGTCGGCGGCGAGGCGGCGCTGGCCGCGCATCTCGAACAGCTGGCGCGCGGGTGGGGCCTGGAGACCCGCCGCGCGGCGGTTGCGGACAATGTCGCGGAGAACCTGATCGTGTCCTGTTCCCCGGTGCCGGGCGGCGAGTGGCTGGTCTTCGAGAGCCACCTCGACACCGTCAGCACCGTCGGCATGACCATCGCCCCGCTGGGCGGAAAGATCGAGGGCGGGCGGCTCTACGGCCGCGGCGCCTGCGACACCAAGGGCTCGGGCGCGGCCATGCTCTGGGCGCTCCGCGAGTATGCGCGCGACGCGCGCCGGCCGCGGAACGTCGCGCTGGTCTTCGCCGTGGACGAGGAGGCGCGCATGACCGGCGCCCAGGCGTTCGCGCGGAAGGAGCTGGGGGAATTTTTGCCGCGGCTGCGCGGCGTGATCGTGGGCGAGCCGACGATGCTGCAGCCCGTCGTGGCCCATAACGGCGTGATTCGCTGGCGCACCGTCACCCGCGGCCGCGCGGCGCACTCGTCGGATCCCTCGAAGGGCGAATCCGCCATTTCCGCGATGCGGGCCGTGCTCGAGCGGTTTGAGACCCATTACGTGCCGTCGGTCCACGGCCGCCATCCGCTGACCGGCCGCGCCGCGGCGAGCGTCAACCTCATCCGCGGCGGCACCGCCGTGAACATCATCCCCGCCGAGTGCGAGATCGAGTGCGACCGCCGCACCATCCCGGGCGAGACGGCCGCGCAGGTCCTGGCTGAGCGCGACACCGTGCTGGCCGGCCTGGCGGTGGAGCACGACTCCCTCTACGTGGTGCCGGCGCTCGACGACGCGCCCGGCCGCGACTTTCACCGCTGGCTCAGCCCGGTGCTGACGCGGCATGGGTGCGACGCCACCGGCCGCGGCGCGCCGTACGTGACGGACGCCAGCCACTACGCCGCCGCGGGGGCCCCGTCCGTGGTGCTCGGCCCTGGCGACCTCGCCCAGGCGCATACGAAGGACGAATGGGTCGCGCTTGACCAGCTGCGGACCGCGTCGGCCGTCTACCTGGATGCGATGCGGGCGGCGGGGTGATCGGGTGGGGAAGAAAACCGAACGCTCAACGCTCAACGCTCAACACCCAACGCTCAAGTTCGGGGAACCTCTTGATTTTATGAGCGTGAATTACCGTGCCGCCCAAACCGCCGACCGGCCGGGATGGATTGCGATGCGCCATGCGCTGTGGCCGGAGTGCCCGCTAGCGCGGCACACCCTGGAGGTTGAACAACTGCTCAAGGGTGATGGGGTCGTCGCGGTCGCCGAGCTGGAGGGCCAGCTGGTCGGCTTCGCGGAGATCTCGATTCGTCGGGATCATGTCGAAGGCACTCGCGCGGTTCCCGTGCCCTACCTGGAAGGCTGGTTCGTGCAGGCGGACTGCCGCGGTCGCGGCGTCGGGCGGGGCCTGATGGCGTTCGTCGAGCGCTGGGCGGTGGAGCGCGGCTTTGGCGAGCTGGCGAGCGACGCCGAGATCGAGAATTTGCGCAGCATCGAACTTCATGCAAAGTCGGGGTTCACCGAAGTCGGCCGAAGCGTGCATTTCGTGAAAACCCTCGGCCGGAAAAAAGCCTAGCCCACGCCGTCATCGCCCCGTTCGCGCGCATGAAATCCAAGTTCAAGTCTACGCGGGAAGTGATCCTTAGGAGCCGCGCCTGGACAAAGGCGGTCAAGTTCTATGGGCAGGTCCTTGGCTTTCCGGTCGCGCATCGCAGCGCTGGACTGGTCGGATTCGAAACCGGCAGCTTCTGCCTTTACGTGGAACAAGGCCGGCCGCACGGTCCCGTATTTGAATTCCTGGTGGCCGACGTGCCCGCGACCAAGGCCACGCTCCTGGCCGCGGGCTGCACGCTGATCGAGGAAGACCCGCGCGTGCCCCGCTGCTACCTTCGCGACCCCTTCGGCCTCACCTTCAATCTTGGGCCGGCGCCAGTGAAGCGGCGCCGTCGCAAAAGTCGGTCGAAACTCTAGACCCAATACCGCTGCGGTGCGGGCCATCTCACTGACATCATGAAAAAATCTATCGGTTATCCGTTCGCCCTGATTATGTCCGGGCTGGGGTGGTCGGTCATCGTCTCGGCGTTCGAGCGTTTCTCCCAGCCGTATTGGATGAACTGCGTCGCCGGTGTCGCCACGGCATTGGTGGTTGGCTACGTGATGCGGACGCCCCTGCGCCGATCCCACGGCTGGCTGACCTTCGTGTGGCCGCTGGCGAGCATCGCGCTCGGCGCGGTGACGTTCGGCGTCTTGTCGGCTACGGGATTCTGGCTGTTGGGCCGGTCGTCACTTTCCGCGCCCACCATGCCCGAAATGATCATCCTCACGCCGTGGGTCTACCTGTGCGTTTCCCTTTCCTATTTAATTTGGGCAACCTATCCGGCCTCGCTGGCCACGCATCTCCTGTTGCGGCGCTTCGCCCTGGCGGCAAAACCCTAGCTGCGGTCAACTCGCCTCAGCTCGTTGCGGATTTCATTCTACCTTACCCTGAATCCATCACCCCATGATCATCCAGAACACGAAGGACACCATTCAAGCCACGCATGCGAATCTGGCGCGGTCTGCGTTCGACGACGTCAACCTGCAGGAAACGCGGTTCAACAATGTGAACCTGGCGAAGGCGACGTTCACCGACATCAATTTTACTGGCGCGAAGTTCAGCAACCTCAACCTGACCAATGTCGAGATCGAGGCCTGCGAGACGGCGGGGATGAAGTTCCGCGGGGTGCTGGTGTCGGACCTGTTCGAGGCGTACCGGAAGAAAACTTAGCTCGCGCGTGACGGGGCGCAGACGAACGCGGAACATCGAACGTCCAACGCCCAACATCGAAGGATCGTCCCGCGGCTTTGCCGCGCGCTAGAATTCACTTCGGCGTTCGACGTTGGGCGTTCGATGTTCGGCGTTCGTCTGCCCCTCACTCAAGCGTCACCACCGCCAGGCTCGCCGGCGGCAGCGTGGCGGTCAGTCTCCCGCCCGCGAAACGAAACTCGGTCCACGCTCGGCTCGCGACCCGGTCCGGCGCGTCGGGCGTGTTGCAGTCGGTCAGGGCCGGCGCCGTGAGGATCCGGCCCATGGGCTGCGCCGACGCGGGCAGGCCGGTGAACGCCAGCTCGACCTCGACCGGCTCGGTCGGGTCGGTGTGCGCGAGCGTGACCGTGACTTTCCCGTCGTCCGCGAGCGACGCCGAGGCCGACACGCGCGGGTAGGGCAGGCCGTCGTGCGTGAGCAGCGCGGCGTCCGTTGTCACCGGCAGCCGGCGGGCGTCCTGGTGCGGGACGTAGAGGTGGAACGCGTGCCAGGTCGGCGTGCGGATCGTCTGTGCGCCGAACGTGAGCAGGACGGAGTGGAGCACGTTGGCGACCTGGGCGGCGTTGGCCATGTGGACGCGGTCGGCGTGGTGGATGAACGCGTCGAACGTGAGCGCGGAGAGCAGCGCGTCGCGGATCGTCTGCTGCTGGAACAGCGTGCTCGTCCGCGCGCCGGGCTCGGGCGCGTACCAGGAGCCCCATTCGTCCACCACCAGCTTCACGCGCTTGGCCGGGTCGTGGCGGTCCATGATCGCCGCGTGCCGCGCGATGAGGTCATCCATGTACCAGCCGTGGGCCATGACGGTGCGCCACTCGTCGGGCGTGAACATCGTGGCGCGCAGGGCCTGCGGGACGCGCCCGGGCGGGACGCCGCCGTTCATGTAGTAGTGGAGCGAGAGCCCGTCCATGACGTTGGGGTTGAACCGCGGGGCGGAGCACTCGCGCATCAGCACCTCGGTCCAGTGGAAGTCGTCGAGGCCCGGCCCGGTGGCGATGCGGAAGAGCGCGGACTTCTCGTAGCTGCCGAGGTAGTTCGCGTAGCGGCGGAACTCGTCGGCGTAGTACTCGGCGCGCATCAGCCCGCCGCAGCCCCAGCTCTCGTTGCCCACGCCCCAGTAGCGCACGCCGAACGGCGCCGGGTGGCCGTGCGCGGCGCGCTCGTCGGCCAGCACCGTGCCGGTGGGCGCGTT
>Ga0265327_10001281_pt1 | contig 33081 bp, 38 predicted proteins | sample 41621metaG_FD_202089 | JGI IMG/M metagenome (GOLD analysis project Ga0265327, IMG submission 202089) | Rhizosphere microbial communities from Carex aquatilis grown in University of Washington, Seatle, WA, United States - 4-16-21 metaG | ecosystem: Host-associated > Plants > Roots > Rhizosphere...
TGCGATCAGGGCAGGAGGTTCACCGCGCGAGCCTGCTTGATGGAGCGGGTGATCTTGCGATGAAGCTTGGCGGAGACACCGGTCACACGGCGAGGAAGGATCTTGCCCGTCTCGGTCGTGAACTTGGTGAGAAGCTCGGGGTTGGTGTGGCGCACCTGCTCCACCTGGATGTCATGCCGACGGGTCGGCATCTTGCGGTTCGCCTTGCGGAAGGCGATACGGCGCTGGACGGTCTTTGGCTCGGACATGGGAAAAATTAGCGGAGTTCGCGGTGAAGGGTGCGGCGCTTGAGGAAGTGATTGAACTTCACCTTCTCGAGACGACCCGGTGTGCGCAGGCTCTTTTTGTTGCGCGTAGTGACGTAACGGGACGTCGGCTTGCCCTCAGCCTTGGCTTCGGTGCATTCGAGGATGATGATCTCGCGTGGCATGTGTGAAAATCTTGGGGGCGGGAATCTAATTCAATCGTCGTCCTCGTCAAGCGAAACCGTGTCGGAATCTTCATCTTCGGCATAATTGCCGCCGCTGAAGCCGACTTCGTTTGACGGGCGGAAGCGGCGGTTGCCGTATTCCTTCTCCCATTGGGCCTGGCATTCCACCGTGAGGCGGGCGAAGGGAATCGCTTCCAGACGCGGGACGGGAATCTTGCGGCCGGACATTTCGCAGACGCCGTAGGCACCCTTTTTGATGCGCTGGAGGGCCTGCTCGATTTCGTAGAGAGCGTCCTGTTCCTTGGCGAGGACGCTGAGGGCGAAGTCACGGTCGTAGGCATCGCTGCCGGCGTCGCCCTGGTGCATGCCGCTGCCGGAGGCTTCGCTGCCTTCCGGGGCATTGCGGATGGTGTCGCGGGTAGTGCCGGTCATGGCGTCCACGAGTTCATCGCGGAGGTCGAGAAGGCGCTGCTTCTGCTTGTCCACGAAGGCGGGAGAATGGGAAACGGAACCGCTGGGGGCCTGGCCGTTGGTGGCAGGCTCGGGCTTGGCAGGGGCCGGGGCCGGGGCTGGCGCAGGAGCGGGCTTGGGCTTGGCTGCGGCTGGCTTGGCGGGAGCGGGCGTGGCCTTGGCCGCGACGGTCTTGGAAGCCGGCTTTTCAGGAGCCGCCTTCTTGGGCGTCGCCTTTTTCGCAGGAGCCGGAGCAGCCGGGGCGGGAGCCTTGGCGGATTTCGCCGGGGCGGCTTTCTTGGCGGGCACTTTCGGGTCCGTCTTCTTCGGAGTTGATTTCTTCGCGGCCATGGCGCGTGAGCGAGTTCAAGGGAGTGGGAAGGCGTGAACGCGTCGTGCGTTCCAACAGTCCCAAAGGGCGGGGTGGATTAGCCCCTGAACGAACTGTCAGCAAGGGGAAATTTCATAATTCCGAAGGCTCCCGCTGAATGTGCGCAGGATTGGAGGAGCCAGGTGGACCACAGGCGGGAGGAAGTGAGGCCCTTGCCACCGGGAGGTCTCCTCAATTTCCCGCCGCGACGGGATTCCGGCACCCGGCCACCGGGTTCCGACGCGGGGGGCTTGAAATGCCGGAAAGCTGCCCCTACGCTGCGCGCCCGTATGGAACTCAGCGCGATCGTCGAAGCCCTGCTCATCGCCTCGGATGACCCCCTCCCCACTTCGGAAATCGCCCGTTTGGTTCGCGCCCGGGTGGCCGAGGCGGAGGATGTGCGTGCCCGCGAGCTGGAGGAAGGCCGCGAGGCCCCCGCCCTGCCGGACTGGCTGGCTGGAATGGCGGCGACTTCTTCCGAAGAGGTGGCGGAGGCCATCACCCGGCTCAATCGCGAGTATGAGGAAACCGGCCGCGCCTTTTCCTTCACCGAGCGGGCCAAAGGCTGGAAGCTCTACACGCGGGTGAAATACGGCGAATTCGTGCGCCAGCTTTTCCCCGGCCGCAAGCCGGAGCGCCTCAGTGGCCCGGCGATGGAAACGCTGGCGATCATCGCCTACCGGCAGCCGATCACGAAGGCCGCCATGGAGGCGGTCCGCGGTGTCTCCTGCGACGGGATGATCCAAAAGCTGCTGGATCGCGACCTGGTGAAGATCGGCGGCCGCGCCGAACTGCCGGGGCGCCCCCTGCTCTACGAGACGACCGATCTCTTTTTCGAGCACTTCGGTATCCGCAGCGTGGACGATCTGCCGAACGCGTCCGAGCTGAGAAAGGTGAAGCTCCCCGAGCCGGCCGAGGCCACGGTGGCCGCCGAGCCGGAGCAGCTCTCGCTCGGAGCGAATGCTGAGGCTCCGTCAGACGCCGAGTAATTTCCCCAACGCCTTTCCTTTTCCCGTGAATCTCGACGATATCCGCAAACAGATCGACACGATCGATACCGACCTTCTGGAACTGCTCAACCGCCGCGCCGACCTGGTGCATGAGGTGGGCGTGGTGAAGAAACGGGACGGCCTTCAAATTTACGCTCCCGAGCGGGAGGAGTCGGTGCTGCGCCGCCTCATCGAGAAGAGCCAGGGACGGCTGCCGGAGAAATCGATCCGGGCGATCTATCGCGAGATCATGTCCGCGGCGCTGGCCTTGGAAGATGACCTCAAGATCGCCTACCTCGGGCCGGAAGGAACGTGGACGCATCAGGCTGCGATCAAGAAATTCGGCCACTCGGTGAACTACTCGCCACAGCCGAATTTCTCCGACGTGTTCGATCAGGTCGCGCGCCGTCAGGCGGATTACGGGGTGGTGCCGATCGAGAACTCCACGGAAGGCGCGGTCTCGCACACGCTGGATCTCTTCGTGGATTCCCCGCTGCACATCTGCTCGCAGATCCTGATGCGGATCGAAAACGGCCTGATGGCTTCCATTCCCCGCGAGGAAATCAAGACGCTGTATTCGCACCCGCAGGTCTTCGGCCAATGCCGCTCGTGGATTCTGAAAAATTTCCCCGATGCGGACCTGGTGGAGGTTTCATCCACCACCAAGGCGGCGCAGATCGCCCGCGACAACGCCGCCCAGGGCGCGGCCGCGATGGGCGGGCCGCTGGCCGCCGAGATGTATGGCCTGACGATGCTGGAGGAATCGATCCAGGACCGTGCCACCAATACGACGCGTTTCCTGGTGATCGGCGAGAAGACCTGCCCGCCGACGGGGAACGACCGCACCTCCATTCTGTTTGCGATTCAGGACAAGCCGGGCTCACTGGTAAGCGCGCTGCAGGCCTTCGACCACTTCCACATCAACATGTCGAAGATCGAGTCGCGGCCGTCGAAGCGGAAGGACTGGGAATATATTTTCTACGTGGACCTCGCCGGCCACTGCGACGATGCCGAAGTTTCCGCCGCCATCGGCGAGCTGAACAAGCACTGCTCGCTGGTGAAGCTGCTGGGATCGTATCCGGACGCAGGGGAGTAGCTCATGGACAGGGGGCGCCGCAAAATCCATCAACGTATCCTGGTATCGGTCACGTTGGTTTTGATCGGCGGATGCTTCTACAGCGCGATCCGAGGGGATATGCGGATGTTCCTCATCGTCTGCGGGGGCTATGCCGGATTTCTCACGCTCTTTACTCTTGTTTGCTGGCTGCGCACTCCCGGCAAACGCTGCCGCCGGCCGGTGGTTCCCAATGAGTTCAAATCCCTGCGTCCTGGTCTATCGAGAGATCAGGTCGAATGCCTCAGGGAGGGCACAGCCCCGCTGAAGGAAGTGGAACGCGGAGATATCCGACACGTTCTCTACCAGATCGAACGCAAGTTCGACAACGGCATCTGGCGATGTGAGGTCGAGCTTGCCGCGGACAAGATCATCGCCTGTTCGGTGAAGTTCGTTTCGGAGGAGAGCCCGGTATTCGACACCGGATGGATCAAAGGCAGGGGCCTGTTCATCGTGCCTCAGGAACCTATGGGTGGTTAGTTGTCGCCCCAGGCGCAGTAGCACGAGCATTCCTGCTTGTGACCGAGGGCGGCGGACTGCGGGATGAGTTCGGCGCGTCGTGACGGAGTCCTCTGCTCCCGATCGCAAGTTTGGAAACTTACGCTACTTCGCCTCCGGCGCTCCGATTTCGAGCAGGATCGCTTTCACATCGACGGGAGGGGTTCGGGAAGACCTAATCGTATCCGACCACCCGCCCCGCCATGAAACGACGCGCTCCCTTCAAACCGGTGATGGACGTCATCATGGTGGTCCTGTTCGTGAACCTGATGATTCAAGGCCTATGCGATCACTGGATCATCGCCTTGATCCTGATGGGCTGTATGATCGCCCTTCCGGTGATCTATACAGCGGTCTGTTGGCTTGGAATCCCCCCGGACAGACGAACGCGTCCTCCCGTTCCTGAGGATTTCAAGGTCGTGCGACTGGGACCGGTCGACGACGCCATCACTGCCCTGCTGAACGAAGCCGCGGTAATCGGAACCAGTCACTCCCGGGGAGGCGAGCACCTCCTCTATCGAATCGCACGGTCCTTTCCAGACGGAACTTGGAATTGCTCCGTGGATATCGCGGACGGAAGTGTGAACTACTATCGGATTTCGTTCTTCTCAGCCGTCTCGCCAGTCCTGGACAAAGGCTGGGGCCGGTGGAATCAAAGAGGTAAAGGATTCCTATCCCGCGGCGACGCACCGGCTAAGCAGGGCTGACGGAAAATTTCGGTCCATCCGTTGAATTTTCCCGCACCTCGGTTAGAGGTCGGCATGATCCCAACCAAGGCCTATGCCGCCCGGAGCGCCACCACGCCCGTCGCGCCGTTTGACATCGAACGCCGTGAGGCCGGAGAGAAGGATGTTCAAATCGAAATCCTCTACTGCGGTGTCTGCCACAGCGACCTCCACCAGGTTCGCAACGAATGGGGCGGCACGATCTTCCCCTGTGTGCCTGGTCATGAGATCGTGGGCAAGGTGGTGAAGGTCGGCAGCGGCGTGACCAAGTTCAAGGAAGGAGACAGCGTCGGTGTCGGCTGCATGGTGGACTCCTGCCGGAAATGCCCGAGCTGCAAAAGCCATGAGGAGCAGTACTGCGATCACGGCGCGACGTTCACCTACAACAGCGAGGACAAGATGCATGGCGGTATCACCTACGGCGGCTATTCCGAACGCGTGACGGTCGATGAGGATTTCGTGCTGAGCATTCCGGAAAACCTCGATCTCGCCGGAGCCGCGCCGCTGCTGTGTGCGGGCATCACCACCTGGTCGCCGCTGCGGCAGTGGAAGGTCGGCCCCGGCATGAAGGTCGGCGTGGTGGGCCTCGGTGGTCTTGGCCACATGGCGCTCAAATTCGCGCACGCCTTCGGGGCGAAGGTTACTCTCTTCACCACTTCCCCGGACAAGGCGGAGGATGCCAAGCGCCTCGGAGCCGATGACGTGGTCATTTCCAAAAATGCCGATGAGATGAAAGCCCAGGCGGGAAGTTTCGACATGATCCTCGATGCCGTTTCCGCCGAGCACGACCTCAATGCCTACCTGGAACTGCTCAAGCTCGACGGCGTGCTGCATCTCGTCGGCGTGCCCGCGGTGCCTCCCCAAGTGGAGGTTTTCAATTTGATCGGACGCCGCCGCATCCTTGCCGGTTCACTCATTGGCGGAATCAAGGAGACCCAGGCGATGCTGGATTTCTGCGGGGAACACAACATCACCTCCGACATCGAAATGATCCCGATCCAGCAGATCAACGAGGCCTACGAGCGGATGCTGAAGAGCGATGTGAAGTACCGCTTCGTGCTGGATCTGGCGTCGTTGAAGGACTGAACCGTTTGCCGACGACTGGGTATGTCCTGAAACCCGAGAGGCCCTGGTCACTTCACCAGAAACCGCGCGATGGTCTCGCGCGCGTGCCTGAGGTTTGCTTCCGGGTCCGGTTTGTCGGCCTTCTCGAGTTCCTCGGCATAGCCGAAATGCACGGCGAACTGCTTTTCGCCGCCGTCTTCCTCTTTCACGGAGAAGGGGACGTTGCTCTTGATGGTTTCATCCCAGGTCGTGCGGACGTCCTTCCAGTAATCGCCGGTTTTCGCCCAGTAGGCCTTGAAGGGACCGGCCAGGTCGGGGGCGGTGATTTCCTCGTAGCGGTTGATGCCGATCTCACCGCCCACGCAGGTCCGGGTGCCATCCTTGGCCACGAGCATCTTGCGGTTGTTCTGGGTGTGGACCCAGCCGGTTGGGGTGAGGATGAGTTCCTCGAAGCCATCGAGCACGTTGTAATCGCTACGGACCGAAAACTCGCGCCGCGGCAGCGGCCGGGCGCCGACATCGCTGTGCCAGGAAGAAGCCCCGCCGTCGTGGGTCCACGCGCCGATCAGTTCGTAGCGCGGCGAATCATCCACCTGATAGACGGCCTGCGACCAACGGCCTTCCGGGGCGACGACGGCCACCGTTTTCCAGCTACTATCTTTCACGTAGATGTGAAGCACCTTCGGCTGCCAGGTCCAGTCCTCGCGCCAGTGCTTCTGCACCATCGGCGGGCTGCTTTTCCCTTTCTCATCCTTGAAGTACATGACGAGGGTGTGCTGCAGGCTGACAAAGTCGCTCCGGTCTTCCAACACGGTGACGTTTTCCGTGGCCCAGGAGAAATAGGGCCGGGCCGGCTTGTAGTCCGGGGCCATGCCGAATGATTCGGTGAAATCGAAGCTCACGCGGTAGTTGCCGGCGAGTGCGAGGATCGCGCGGTGGTCCTGCTCGATCTTTGAAAGCCCGGGCTCGTGCAGCTTCGTCCACGCCTCCTTCGGCGTGGTGAGCAGCGTCACCTCCGCGCCCTGCGTGGTGCCGCCGCGCGGGGTCATCTTCTGCCATTCGATGAAGGGCCAGCCGAAGGCCTGCCCGCCAGCCGGTGGAGCCGGCGCGGGCTTCTTGGTCTCTTTGGCGAATGCCGGAAGGGCCAGGGCCAGCAGGGAGAGGACAGAGAGCAGCGGCTTCATGGGCGCGAACGTAGCACAAGTTTCCAACTTGTGAATGCCCACGGCGGACTCCCACGGAAATGCACGACTCTCCGGCATCTCCGGCAATCGTGAAGCGGCTTGAATCGAGACGAATGACCAAAGGCCGGTCCGCTCGACCCGATCGCAAGCAGGAATGCTCACGCTACTACGCCGGCGGCGGCTACCAGTCCTCGCCGAGGCCGTAGCGGCCGGCGATTTCCAACAGGTCGGGGCGCATGGGCCATTCGTCGGCGCGTTCGCTGCTCTGGTGGCGCTTGCTGGCTCCCTTGAGGATCATGCAGCCGGTGTTGTCGCCGATGGCGCGGATTTGCTCGACCTCTTCCGGGGTGAACCGCACATCCGGCAGGGCAGCGAATTCGCGGATCTGGTCGTCGATCCCATGGCCGCAATCGGCGGTTTCCTGGAAAAACGAAGGCACCACGCTCTCGACCATCGGCTGGCTGAGGTTCCAGATCGAGGCGACCTGGAGCGGCGTGAGATGGTATTTCTCGACGATCGGCAGCATGCGGGCGGACTTTTCCAGGCCTTGCTCGACCCAGCCCTGCGGGCGGTAGGCGCGGTGGTCGCCGGGCTTGAAGGTGTGGCCGGGCTTGAGGTCGCCATGGAACACGCCGCCGTAATCGACCACGCGGGTCAGGACTTTTATTCCGAACTTCTCGCAGGCCGGCAGCAGCAGGCCGCTCGGCCATGGCTCCAGCGGGTTGAGAATCAACATCGCCCAGTCGATGTCCGCGCCAAAGTGCTCGAAGCAATGGATGAGATCGAGGGTGAAGCCGTTCGCCGGTCCCGGTGCGACGCCGAGCCGCTCGGTGAGACCGTCCTCCTTCAGCGCCCGCAAGCCCGCCCAGACGGCTTCGCTGGTGTAGCCGATCTCGTCGGGGTTGTGGAGCATCAGCAGGTCGAAATGGTCGGTGCGGCAGCGCTTCAGCGATTCCACGCAGGCCATCCGCAGGTAGTCCTTGTAGCCTTCCGGGCCGCGCAATTCGGGATCGGTGAAACGAGGGTAGCCCTTGTTGCCCTGGCGCTGGCCCTCGTAGAAATCGTGGCCGACCATTCCAACGAGGCAATAGGTGGCGCGGTCGATGCCCTCGAGAGCCTGGCCGAGAAGCTCGTCAGCCTTGCCATTTCCATACACATCGGCCGTGACGAAGGTGCGGATACCCGCGTCGTACGCCGTGCGGATGCATTCGATGTAGCGCTCCTCGGAGAGGGTTTCGCCGTAGTGCATGAAGCGTCCGCCGCTCCAGGTTCCGTATGCCGTGGTGGTGAGTTCCATGATTCCTGGCGGCTTTTTTAGGCGGCCCTGGGCGCCCGGTCAACGGCGGGCAATTGATGCTGAAGAAAACTCATTTCGCGGCGGATCCACCACGCGGCCCGATCCATACTTGCCCGGGGTCCCGCCTGACGTGCAATCTGGGGCCATGAGCTTGGATCCGTACAGCACCTCCGCCTATTCCGCCGTCCCCGAGCATCCTTCCGGAAATCCGTCGGCGGTGGACTCCACGGTCATCCTCATGCTCCAGCAAACGCGGCCCTGGGTAAGGCTCTGCTCGGTCATCGGTTTCATTGGAACCGGCCTCATCCTCCTAGGAGCAGTCGCGATGGTAATTAGTGGCGTGGTGGCTGGTTCCCGATCCCGCGGGGGCATGCCTTTCGCCGGCGTCACGTTCCTCCTTGGAGCACTCTATGCCGTGATGGGGCTGCTCTATCTCTTTCCTTCCCTCAAACTCTGGCGTTACGGCACAGCCATTGCCAATCTGTCCTATAGTGCCTCTCTCGATGATCTGATCCGGGCTCTCGACCAACAGCGGTCCTTTTGGAAATTCGTCGGCATCATGGTGTGCGTGATTCTCGGAATCTACGCCCTGATGTTCGTCGGCTTCTTGCTGATCGGAGTCGGAAGCCTGTCGTCCATGCGCCACATTTGAGCGGTCTCCGGCCTCAAAACGCGTTCTCCACCCGGTGCACCCGTGGTCGCTTCCCATCCTCCACGTAAACCTCGACGACATCGAACCGCCATGGGATCTCCCGGGTGCCCAACAGGCGCAGCCATTCGTTGGCACCACGTTCGATCAGGCCCTGCTTGCTGGCATTGACCGCATCGAGGCCGCGGATTTTCGCCCCTTCGCGGCGGGTCTTGACCTCCACGAACAGGAGCAGGTCGTCTTTGCGGGCGACAATGTCGACCTCGCCTCCCTGCGGTGCGCGGAAGTTGCGGTAGAGGATCTTCGCGCCATCGGCCCGCAGCCAGGCGGCGGCCACTTTTTCCCCGTAGTCGCCGATTTCCTTCCGGTCCAGCGGGGTGCCGTCACGCTTCGCCAAGCGGCAGGGTGAGTTGAGAGACCGGTCGAAACGAGCGGCGATGAATGCGGCAAGGCCCATGGGTTCTCAAGGCGGCGAGGTGCTCGGGTGTACCATAGCCCTGGTGCCTTTCAAAGCCATAGTGGGGAAACTCGTGCGATGCCTGGTGCATCCATCGGTCGCGCGTCACCTTGGCGATGACGCTGGCGGCGGCGATCGAAAGGGACAGCCCATCCCCTTTTACCACTCCGTCGTGCGACCAGGGAAAGGCCGGTACCGGCAGGCCGTCGATCAGGCAATGATCGATGGCAACCCGGAGTTGCTCTACCGCCCGGCGCATGGCCAGATGGGTGGCGCGAAGGATGTTGATGGAGTCGATCTCCTCGACATCGGCCAGGGCTACGGCCCACGTGACCTTCGGATCGGTGGTCAGGCGGGCGTGGAGGCTTTCCCGCTTCACCGGGGAAAGTTTCTTCGAATCATCCAAGCCCGGGCAACGGTAGCGGAGCGGCAGAATCACCGCTGCCGCAGAGACCGGGCCGGCCAAAGGACCGCGCCCGGCCTCATCCACGCCCGCGACGATGCGCAGTCCGCGGGAATGAAGGGCTTTTTCCAGTTTGAGGTCGGGCATCCGCCCTCAATGCTGGCGGAACGGATCGTCCATGACCACTGTGGAAGTGTGGGGAGAGCCAAAAAGCTGGGTGGCGAAGACGGTTCCGTCCTGATCCACCGCGACTCCCACTCCGGTTTCGGTCCAGTCGCCGCGCATGTTGAAATCGTGACCCTTTGAAGCGGCCCACATTTTCACCACCAGCGGCATTGAAGCGTTCTTACCTGAAGCGACGTTTTCGGCGAGGCTTGAGATACTCAATTGGGCCCGGGCCCGGAGCGCGCGGCCTTCAAATCCGAAGTGGCTGATGTTGGAACCCTCAACGTTGAATTTCCCGCGGTTGGCGCGCAGAAATTCGCTATGCTCCCGGGCCATTCGGTCCAGGGTAGCATTCCGGACCAGCGACTGGTGACCGGTAGAATTACGATAGGCATTGACCTCCGCCAGCAGCCGCCCGTCGGGCGACTTGTCTGACAGGTTGGAGGTCGAAACCGGGACTTTCACGATTGGTGGCGGAGCGCAGGAGGCCAGAAGACCTCCGCTCAGCGCGACCACTGCTAGGGAACAGGGTAGTGCTTTCATGTTTGGGACAGCACTGCGGACTATTCGCAAATTTTTCTGACGGTAAAGATTTAATTACATTGTTAGAACGTTGAAAATGAATAGTTAGTAGCATTTTCGGCCACAAGAATGCAAACCAGCCGAATTTATAAAAACATGGCCGATTTTGCTGCCGTGAGGCTCCCGAAGCTGTTCGGATCAACGTGTGAAACGCGCCCACTTACTTTTCTTCTGTCTTCTATCGCCACTCAAGGCCGACATCATCGCGGACGGCACGGCACTGTTTCCAGTGGTCGTCCAGATCTTCGAGAACAATCATCCGACGCCAGTGTTTGGAATCTCGGTGCGCCTGGAAGGTCTGCCTCCCTATCACACCAACGAAATCGATCCGGCAAACCAGCCAAAGGCGATCTCTGATACTCTGGGGAAAGCGGTTTCCACGGACGCCACCGGAACCGCGGTTCTCTTTTATGAAGGACGCTGGGGCAGCACGACCAGTCAAACTGAGTCCATTTACTCCCGAAGCCCGTTGCAAGGGACGCTCGTGATCAGCCGTGGTTCGAAGGACCTCAAGCGGATCGATCTGGAGAAATGGCAAAAGGACGAGAAAGTGGGACTCGGATCCAACAATGCCGCATGGATCGTGATCAGCATCGATTCCGAAGCGGAACCGGCGAAGCCGGAAAAGCCGAAGCCCACCACCCCGGCGACCGAAAAGAAATAGCCCTCGACCAACCGGCCAATGCCCGGGTGTTGGAACATTTAAATCCGGATGGTCTCTGGCCAGCCGAGGCGGGACCGTCTAACATCGGGACGAATGAAACACGTGGAAAAGCATTTCTCCGGCGGGGATACGGTCCGGGATGTGGTGATCGGGATGGCGGATGGCCTGACGGTGCCCTTCGCGCTGGCGGCGGGGATTTCGGGGGCGATTGCCTCCACCCAGATCGTGGTGACCGCCGGACTGGCCGAAGTCGCAGCCGGGTCGATCGCGATGGGGCTCGGCGGTTACCTCGCGGCAAAGGGAGATGCAGAGCATTACCGGAGCGAGCTGAAGCGGGAGGAGCAGGAGATCATCGACGTGCCCGAGACCGAGGCGCAGGAGATCGTGGATCTTTTGAAAGGCTATGGCCTGACCGACGCGGAGGCCACACCGACCGTGGATGCCTTGCGCCGCAATCCGGTGGCATGGCGGGATTTCATGATGAAGTTCGAGCTGGGCCTTGAGGAGCCGGATCCAAAACGGGCACTGCGCAGCGCCCTCACCATCGCCGGGTCCTACATCGTGGGCGGGATGATTCCCCTCTCGCCCTACATGCTCGCGGGCAACGCCCATCGGGCGCTGACGATTTCCATCATCATGACGCTGTTGGCACTGACGATCTTTGGCTTCGTGAAGGGCCACTTCACAGGCGTCTCAAAGTTCAAGAGCGCCTGGCAGACGGCGCTGGTGGGAAGCCTCGCGGCCGGGGTGGCGTTTGGCATCGCGAAGATGATCTCCTAGCGGGCGGGAGAACGTCGCTGTTGCAGCAGCCATTCGGAAATATCGGCGAGTTCCTGAGCGGACCAGGTTTCATGTCCGGGCATGTCGGTGCCGGGGATGCCAAAGCGGACGACCCGCATCACGGAAACGATCGGCGGTTCATCCGGACGGGCTGCACTGAGTCCGAACGGGCCGGTCACCAGATTGCGGGGAGGAGATTGCAGCCCCTTGGCCAAGGGTCCGTCGCCGTGGGCATCCACGCCATGGCAGGCGGTGCAACTGGCGGTGAAAAGTGCGTGCCCGCGGACCGGATCACCCGCAAGGATTTCCGCGGGCTTCCAAGCGATGGCCACCTCCCAGGTGCGCGCCATTTCGGCGGGGGCATCTTTGGTGAGCCACGCGATGAGATCGTCGGCCCGGCCATCGGCGACAAGTGAGGCGTAGGATGGCATCGGCGAGTCCGGTGAAAACATCCGCGGATCTCGAAAATGCTCGCGCAGCCAGTTGGCCGAGCGCCTGCCGCCGACATGCAGCAGATCGGGACCCTGGCGGCGGTTGCCAATGAGCACCGGCTGGCCGGTCAGGATCTCCGCCGGATCGGCAGCACGGCCCCAAATCAACTCGTCGCTCGATCCCGGTCGCACATAGCGGGAGTGGCAGTGGATGCAACCCTCGGAGACGTAGAGGTCATGCCCACGCGCCATGGCCGTAGCGGCCGATCGCGACGACGCCCCGGTGAACCCGGCCCCCAGCGCCACCAATCCAACCGGGATGATGGTCCTCAGATCGAAGCGCTTGCCAAAGGCACCGGCCACCACGGCAATGCCCGCGATGGCAAGAAACCGCCCCGGCACCCGGTGCAAGGACTCCGCCATGCCAATGCCCATGCCTGACGCCAGCCAGCCGGAGATGCCGAACAACCACGCCGCACGTCCCATTGCCGGGTTCATCCGGTCACCCGGCCGCTCGCCCGCCAACAAGCCCGGCCACGCGACCAGCGCCGTCGAGTAAAGTGAAACGCCTGCCGGGTAGAGCCAGCCCGCCCATTCCCGGGAATCGGGAAAATTCACCCACCAGCCCGCGAGCGCGAGCATTCCCCAGGCAGCGAGCCACAGCCAGCGCAAGCCTCCGAAGGACAGCCAATAACCCGCGATCACCGCTGTTACCAAGTGAATGCCTGCGTTCCGCCACAGCACCTCATTCCGCCAGGTGCCGGCTTTCAATTCCGGGGCGTGTTGGATCACGTAAAAGACAGCCGCATCCATCCACACCAGGGCGGCGAAGATGAGGATCGCCCGCCAGGGAATCGATGGAGCACCGATAGGTGCTTCACCCTCCCCCATCAACCGCCCTCCCGTGAGGGCGACCAGGGCCACGATGGCGGACATCACGCACTGGGCCGATGGTGAGGCGGTGAATACCGCCGGAATGTTGCAGAACCCATAAGCCAGACCGGTGCCCCAGCCTAACAGGATGCAGCCACGACGGCAGCCGGACATTTCTCCAATCCGACCGGCGAGCGCTACCGTGACCGCTCCCATCGCCGCGCCAGTGAAGAACGACAGGATCGGAAACACCCAGCCCGGCACCCTCATGGACGCGACTCCCGCCACGACGGCGCACACCAGCAGCGCCGCCGTGAGCCATGGCAGCGGCCTGCCTTTTCGGGCGACCAGAAAGCCGGTCGTCACTCCACCGAGAACCATCAGTCCGAGCACCGCCTTGAGGGCACTCCCCTCACCCATCACTGCCTTGATCCGTTCGAGAAACGCAAACTGCGCGAACAGCAGGAAGTAGGCATACACGCCCGCCACCGCGAGGATCAGACCGAAGGACTTGCGGGTTGTGTTCATGAAAGCCAGCGGCGCTTCAGGCCGATCCATTGCACCATTGCGACCACCGCATCGGTCGCCGCCACCGTGGCCCAGCCAGTGGACAGGGAGCCGGTTGAAATTTTCCAGACCAGATAGCCGGCCACCACCGTGCGGGCGAATGCGGTTATCCGCCAGACCATGGCGGTGCCTTCACCCGGACTGCGCAGCGCGAAGAAATAGGCTGAACCTACGGCGAACACGAACGCGCCGATCCAACCGATGAAGGGTAGGATCCCCGCCGGCACCTCCAGCTTCATCAGCCGCAGGGTGAAGGCCGGGGCCACCATCAGGAGGATGCCGGTGCAGGCATCCATCGCGCCCACGGCGAGGTTCCAGAAAGGGATCCAGGGTTTGGGGGAAGGCGTCATGTGTTTGGGAATTCAGGAGAGGAATCGGAATCCGCGAACGAGCGCAGCCACCAGTAAACGGCCAAGCCGGCCATCACCACGCCGGATGACAATCGCACCAGAAACGCCACCTCACGCCAGGCGGGACGGTGATCCATCCAACTGGTCGATCCACCTTCGAGCCAGCCGCAGACGAGCAAGGCGATCACGTGAGCCGCCACCGCGAGATGCCAGCAACGCCCGCCGCGCGAAATCGCCTGCCGCGCCGCTGCTCCGCCGGTCAGGGTGATCAGCAGCAGGCCGAATGACGACGTGAAGCCGGCCATCGCCAGATGGGCATGGGCCACCAGACCGCTGGTGAATTTCATCCGATCCAGAACGCCGGGCAGATACTCCAGCCACCCGGCGATGATCAGCACGATCCACCAGACCAGCGCCGAGTTTTTCCAAAACCGCGCGCCATTCGGCCATTGGAAATGCCGCCAGTCCCGGGGCACGACCATCAGCCACGGCAGCAGCAACCCGAGACCGCCGATCTGGCGCAGCATGCGATGAGTGCCTCCGAACCGTTCGAGGACAACGAATGCGAGAGCCTCGCCAACCCACAGCCAGGTGATCCACCGCGGAGTGGCTTCGTCACGATCAAGCCCGACCACCCGTGGAGTCCAGAGCAACAGCAGGACAACCGGCAAGGTGGAGCCCAGCAGGCTGCCGCCGGTCGGACCTCCTGTGGTGACATCAATCGGTGGATAGGAGGACGGAGAGGCCGCAATCCACAGGCCGGGCGGTACCATCGCCAAAACGATCAGGCCGAGAAACGTGGCCAGCCGCAAGGCACCCGCACGGGAGTCGTTCCACCACGCCGTGGCGAGCAATCCCCACAGCAAAACCTGGGCGATCATAAAGGCAGCCAACGAGCCGCTCTTCCAATCGAGAAACAATTTCCCCGAAGTATGGCCGGAAAGCCAGAAGGCCGCTCCGACGACCAGCGCGGCGGACCATGCCCGGATGACCGAAGGAGCCCACGAGACAGTCGAGCTACGATCCACGCCGTAGATGGCAAACAACCAGCCGATGAGCGGCAGGCTGGTCCAGCCGTACAACTGGAGATTCAAATGCAGCGGCACCCAGCGCCCGTAGGTCACATCCCCCGCGAGCCTCCCCAGATCCGGCCACAGCAGGAGGGCGGCGAGCCACACGCCGATGCCATTGGCCACTGCCAGCCACCCGAGAGCATGCCGCGCGGCAAAGGCCCCGCTTTCCCCTGCTCTGTCGGGTGTGGAGTTCATTCGTTGACCACCATGCGGCCGTCCTTCATCCGTACGACCCGGTCACAACGGCCGGCCAAATCCAGATCGTGAGTGGCGATGACCAGTGTCTTACGGAATGACCGGGCCAAATCGAGCAGGAGGTCGAAAATCCGCTCCCGGTTCTGTTCGTCGAGCGCCCCGGTGGGTTCATCCGCCAACAGCACCGGCGGATCATTGAGCAGGGCCCGCACCAGCGCGGCCCGCTGGCGTTCGCCACCGCTGAGCTCACGCACCCGGCGATCGAGGCGCCCGCCGATGCCGGTGGCATCCGCCAGTTCCTTCACCCGCGCACGAGCCTGCTTCCGCGGCATGCGCGTGGCGACGGCGGGAATGAGACAGTTTTCCTCGAGGGTAAGGCCGGGCACGAGCTGATGGAGTTGGAACACGAAGCCTACCTCATGGCGAAGCAATTGCAGCCGCTCCTTTTCCCCGAGCCGCGGGCGCCCATCCACCTCCACCACGCCACGCTCGGCGATCTCCAGGCCGCCGATCACATTGAGGAGTGTGGATTTTCCACAGCCCGAAATGCCGCACAGCGCCAGCACCTCGCCGGTCTGCACGGTGAGGTCCACGCCCTTGAGCACCTCGATCCGGCCCCGGTCGAAACTCTTCCACACGTCCTTCACGGAAATCATCGGCTGCATGGCAAATTCGGAAAGGGGTTCACTCATGGCGCATCGCCTCCGCCGGCTTCAGCCGCACCGCATACCATGCCGGATACAGGGCTCCGAGCAAGGCCGTGATGACGGCCAGTGCCAGGGCGCCGAGGATTTCGTTCATGCCGAGGCTTGGATCAATGTAACCTTGGAACTGTGGCACCGCCTTCAGGAGCCTGAGGCCACCGGCGCTCAGCCCGAGTCCGGCGACCATGCCCAGGGCGGACACCGCCAGCGATTCCCCGAAAATCATCTGCGCCACCTGTACCCGCGAAAAGCCGCAGACCCGCACCACCGCCAGTTCGCGGATGCGGGTGAAGACCGACAGGATCATGGTATTGGTCACGCTCAAGCCACCGAGGAGAAAGGCGCAGCCGCCCACGACCCAGGCGGTGGTCTTGAGGATGCGGAACTGCGAGTAGGTCTTGCTGAACTCCTCGTTTTCGAGGGCGTTCATCGTCGGGTGCTCCCGTAGCATCCACGCTTTCACTTCCGATGTCTCGTGACCGGGCCTCATCGCCACCGTCACCACGGAGGCCATGCCTTCCTTGTGAAAGGCCTTCTGACAGGCGATCAGCGGCATGAAGACTCCGCCGTTTTCAAAGCCGTTCTCGGTGCGGACGACTCCCGCCACGCGGTACTTGCCCTGGCCGAGCTCGACCTCGGATCCGGCCTGCGCCTTCAGGAAATCCGCCGCCCGCTCGCCGAGGACGATGCCTTCACCGTCGTCGTGAAAATCCGTGGCCGCCCCGCTGAGCCAGCTGGCCTTTTTCAGGCGTCCGTCGGCAGCCCGGATGCCGAAGCAGGTGATCACCGGGCGATCCGGCGCGGCGACGATCGCAAACAGCACCGGCTGCGCCTCCTTCACCGCGTCCACCTTCACCAGCTCATCGACGAGCGTCACCGGCACGTTGCTGAAGAAGAGATCGGAGACGTTCTTTTCAAACACCACCATCTCCGCATCCGTGCGCAGGATCCGCTCGAACATGCGCACCGCGCCCGAGAGCAGCCCCACCACGCTGAGCATGGTGGCCACTCCCAGCGCGATACCGGCGGCACCAATGGTGGTGCGGACCCGGTGGCGGCGCAGGTTGGTAAAAATCAGTCTCCAGAGTGACATGCAGGGGTGGGGTTGCCCGAGGCTAACAGGACAAAACCGTCCTGCCCATTCTCAACCGACGGCAAGATCATCTCCTCTCGAATCCGCCCAGGGAGCCTCAACCCGGAGGAACGGCAGCATCCACCAGCGGTCCGGCGAACCCGGCAGGCGCGCCTGCACCCGGTCTCCCAGAGACTGCAACCGCTCGAAACGCCGGGTGGCAGCGGTGACTCCTTCCGCGAGAACCAGATTGGGACGCCCCATGGCACTGTCACGGCCACCGGTTTTTCCACTCTCGTCGGGGTGGCTGAGAACGTCCTTCAAATCATCCGCCGTCTGATAGGCCAGGCCGCGCAGCAAGGCGAGCCGATCCAACAGGTGGATCTCATGCCCCGTGGCCCCGCTGATCAGCGCCGGCAGCACGACCGGGAGGCGCACCAGGGTCGCCGTCTTGCGGGCGGCAACCTCGATGACCTCGGCGGCGTCATGATTGTCCCGCCAGCCACGCAGGTCATGCGCCTGGCCGCCCACCAGGCCGGACAGGCCGAGGCAGGACTCCATCAGATCGCCGATCTGACGGCGGCGGTTTCCATCGACGTTGCCAATCCCCTGCCAGATCAACCCGTAGCCGCGGTTGATCAACGCCAGGGCCGCCAGCATGGCCATGCTTTCGCCGTGGGCCACGTGGAGACACGGAGCGCCGCGGCGGGTGCGGGCATCGTCCATCGCCGGCAGGTCGTCGAAAATGAGCGACGCGGTGTGCAGGTATTCGATGCCGCATCCGACCGCCCGTGCCCGCTCTTCACGCATGCCCAGTTCGTTTCCGACTTCGTAGGCGACCGTCGCCCGAATCATCGAGCCCGGGCGGGCCAGCACGTCGTTGAGTGCCGCCGCCAAACGCGGCTCCACGGCATCCATGGAGCCCATTCCACATTGGAACGACTGCTTCATCATCGCCAGCCCGCAGGCAAAGCGATGTGACCACCAGTGAGCGTGTGTCATGATTTGTGGGCGTGTGGTTCAACCGCGGTTACTTGGCATCGCCCTCGAGGTGGAAGGACACCTTGAGTTTCGGATCGACGGTCATCACCGCCATGGTCCGCACGATCGGCAGGCTGAAGTCCTGATAATCGAGCCACACCTCGCCATCGATCTTCACATGGTCGCCGGTCTTGGACGACTGGATCGGGAAGGCCACGGTCTTGGAAATTCCATGGATCGTCAGCGTGCCCTGCACCCAGGTCTTGCCGTCCTTGGCGGTCCACGGCTTGATCATCTTGAAGGTGCCCTTCGGCATCTTGCCATGTTCAAGCCAGGCCAGCATCGCGGAGTCACGCTTGGCGTCCTGGGTATCGAGATCCGCGAAGTCCCAGTCGAGGGTGGCGGAGGTGGGTTGAAGCGAGGTCGGGTCGCCGCTGACCTTGGCGTCGAATTTTTTCAGGAACCCGCCGAAATTGTGGCCGGTCGCGCTGGCATCGAATTTCACCGAGCTGTGGGCCGGATCGATTTTAAGGTCGGTGCCCGACGCGATCGAAAGCACCATCGGCAGGAAGACTAACAGGGCATGCAGTGAGGATTTCATGGTATCGAATTTTAACGCTGGCAGGCCTCCTATTTGCGCCTAGTTTCGAGCCTTAGCCATCAATACTTTTCTCATAGTTCTCTCATCATGAAACAATTGCGATCCATTCTCAAGACCACCGTGGCCACCCTCGCGCTCTGTAGCAGCCTGGCCTTCGCGGCTCCCTACAATGTCGGCTCGAAGGTCGGTCCGTTCAGCGCGAACGACCAGCATGGAGCGGCCTTCACACTCGACACAAAGGCGACGCATTACATGCTGATCAGCTTCGACATGGAGACCGGCAAGAAGGCCAACGGCGTGCTCAACGGCCTCGGCAAGGATTACCTCCCTGGCAAGAAGGCCGTCTACGTGGCGAACATTTTCGGCATGCCCGGCATCGGCCGGATGTTCGCCCTGCCGAAGATGAAGAAGTACGCCCACCGCATCATCCTCGCCGATGATGCGAACCTGCTGGCTCCATTTCCACAACAGCCCTCCAAGGTCACCGTACTGAAGTTCACCGATGGCAAGGTCGGGAAGATCGCCTACTGGGACCCCGCGAGCGAGGGCGTGGACGGCTACCTGAAGTAAGGATTGGCTGGGGAGCGAGGAACGCTGGTCTGATCACGGACTGGCGTTTCAATCGCCGATCAAACGTATGAGCTGTGAAGGAGAGATCCAAACATCGTGCTCGGCCCCGCCGGTGCGGGGCACCCCATGCAATTGCGCGGGCTCCAAAATCAAATGGCGCGACTCCGCCCAACGGACGAGTGCGTCGCGTTGGGCGACAGCCGCAGCTTGGCGGACATCAAAGCATTCTTCTCCCGTTGTTCCTGCCACTGCCCGGAGGTAAGCAAGGGCTGAGTCGAGCGAACTTTCCGCACCTCCCGCAGAATTTCCTCCCGTGTCCGCGGCTTTTCCATGGAATGAATCTTCCCCTCCTTCGCTGATTTGTCCAGAGGCACAGCCACATCACCAGAACACACGAAGCAGCGCCGGAGTCAAATCACCACGGTCCCAGCACCGGAAAATCGGCTCCCGGCGCGACTTCCCGCTTGCGGCGCGAAGCCAACTTGGCAACATTCGCCCGCCTTGGCGTGAGACGCCGCTGTAGCTCAGGGGTAGAGCAGCTCATTCGTAATGAGCAGGTCGTCGGTTCAAATCCGACCAGCGGCTCCATGATTTCCGATGAGTTCCGAAATCATGACTCGGAGAGCGTGCCCGAACGTCGCCCGAATCGGACGAGAGGCACAGAGCGACGAAATGCCAGCGGATTTCCCGTCAGCTAAAAATTACGAGCAGAATATGCCGCCCGGGGCGCGGGGTTGTTAAGGGTCCGTGCTCTTGTCTGGCATTCCTCGAGTGTGGAGCATCCAGTGAGAGCATCCAACTCCGCTCTCGAAGATCTCGGTGAAATTAGCCCATTCCGACTTATCGTGCAGCACCTCCATCACGAAGCCGGGACTTGCCCAGGTCAGCCGCAATAGGGACTCCACCGGTGCCGTCAGTTGGTTGCCGTTCTCCCAGTTGATGACGGTTCTGTCAGGAATTCGCAGGAGCTCGGAAAACTTTTTTTGCGTGAGACCGAGATCCTTGCGCACGATCCTGGCGGAGATCACCGCTGGTTCGACCTTCGGCGCACTGGCCGCCACCGGCAACCGGATGCCCTCCCTCAGGGCGTCCCCGATCGTTTCCAGCGCCAGTTCATGCGCTTCGTGGAATACGGAAGCAGGATCGTCGCCGTGGCACACGTCCCCGGCCAGACCGTGAATGGTGCCGATGTAGGCCTCGTCTTCCTCGCTCCACCGTACCGTGACGGGATACCGTCTGGCTAAGGCGCGGACTTCCTCCGCGCTGGTGCTCCGTCCTTTTGCTTTCGCGCTCATGGTTGTTCCGATTCCTCCAGTTTTGCTTTGACCTGCTTTTCCTGATACAACTTGGCGTCATCCCCGGCCTTGCCGCTGATGATCACGAAGCCTTCCACGTTCGGATGAATGTATTTCCGATGCGAACCCTTCCCGGCCCCTTTCACGACGGTGAACCCCGCCTTGAGCAGGTCGCTCTCGAGTTGCCTAATCTTCCGTGGCACGCGCCAAACTTACCTTTCAGGTAACGATCGTGCAAGAAATTTCTGTTACCTTACAGGTAATTTTTCGTCCACAGTTCCCTCAAGACGCGGGCGCGTGAAGGGGATGGAGGAACTGGCAGGCGGGTGAGAGCTTTAAAAGTGTGGGGGGATGCCGATTTTCCGTGACATTCGCTCCCGTGAGCCGATCACCTCGACATGCTTACTCCATCCCACGCTCAAATCCAGATTCTCAAGAGGATGCACGGCAATCCCATGAATCCCGCCGAAGATCTCGGTGAATCGTCACCCCTGGACGTTGAATGGCTACACAAAAACGGTTTCATTCAAGGTGAAGTCATCCCGAGCCTACCGCTACCCGATGGAGGGATCGGCAATCTCACGATCAATGCCATCATCACTCCAAAGGGAGTCGAGGCAATAAGCTGATTGCCCCTAAGTCGATGGTTGTCCTTTGGGATATCACACTATGCCAGGAGCTCTAGAGGGCCGACCATGCGGAGCTGTCCAGTCCGGCTGGTGAATATTGAATCCGTGTACATGCAGGCGGCCCAGGCCTTCAAACGCAAGAGAGCGGCCTCCTTTGAGAAGCCGCCCTCTTTTGTGAATTAGAGCTCCGGGAGCTGGATCAGCCCATGGCTTTTTCCATCAGCGCGTTCATGCGGGTGACGGTGTCGCGGGCATCGTCGAGCAGGCCTGCGGAAATGAGGGCGTTGTCGAGGAGCTGGAGGGCCACGAGCTTGGCGACATCGGGGTTGCTGTCCTTGGTCGCGGCCAGCTTCCGGATGAGCGGATGGCGGGGATTGATCTCGATCTCCACCTTGACCTCGTCCTGGAAGTTCTCGTCCATGGCCTTCATCATGCGGCGCATCTGGGCGGTCATGCCGTCCTGCGGGACGAGGGCGATGATGGGGCTGTCGACGAGGCGCTTGCCGCTGGCGACGGAGGTGACCTTGTCGCCGAGCTCGCCCTTGAGGAAGGTGCAGAGGGATTCGGTGTCTTCGGCGCTGAGGGAATCGCCCTCGGTGGCGGAATCCTCGAGCTCGACACCGGCGCTGCTGATGGAGACGAGCTGCTTGCCTTCGAATTCGCCGAGGGCTTCGACGACGTATTCATCGACCGCATCGGTGAAGTAAACGACCTCCAGGCCGCGGGCCTTGAAGGCTTCGAGGTAGGGGCTGCTTTCGAGTTGCTCGCGGCTCGGGCCGGTCAGGTAGTAGATCTTGTCCTGGCCGTCCTTGGCGCGGGTGAGGTAGTCGGTGAAGCTGGAGAGCTTGCCTTCATCGGTCATCGAGGACTCGAAGCGGAGCAGTTTGGCAAGGGCGTCCTTGTTCGCGAAATCGGTGGCCACGCCTTCCTTGAAGAAGCGCTCGAATTTCCGGTAGAAGGCCTGGTACTTTTCCGGATCGGCCTCGGCCTCCTTCTCGAACATCTTGATCACGCGCTTGCTGATCACGCTGCCGAGCTTCTTCACCAGCGCGCTGTCCTGCATCGTCTCGCGGGAGATGTTCAGCGGGATGTCGGCGCTGTCGATGACGCCCTTCACGAAGCGCATCCAATCCGGCAGCAAACCCTTCGGAGCAGAGTCGATGAGCACCTTGCGGCAATAGAGCGCAACGGCGGGCTCCATCTTGCTCATGCCCCAGCGCTCGGAGTTTTCCGAAGGGATGAAAATGAGGGCATTGATCGCGAGCGGCGCGTCGGCGCTGAAGTGCAGGCGGTAGGCCGGCTCGTCGAAGGCCTTCGCGGTGAACTGGTAGAACGCCTTGTATTCCTCCTCGCTGATGTCGGCCTTGTTCTTCAGCCACAGCGCCTCGACCTGGTTGATGCGCTCCTCCCCGAGAAGGATCGGGAAACCGACGAAATTGCTATAGGTCTCGATGAGGTGTTTGACGCGGGTCGTCTCGGCGTACTCGGTGTATTCCTCCTTGAGGTGGAGCACGATCTTCACGCCGCGCGTTTGCTCCGGGGCCTCTTCAATGGTGTAGCCGCTGCTGCCATCGCTGGTCCAGACGAGGCCTTCGCCGTCCTTGCGCCAACTGCGGGTGTAGACCTTCACCTCATCGGCCACCATGAAGGCGGAATAGAAGCCGACGCCGAACTGGCCGATCATGTTGCCGGGGGAGCCGCCGCTTTCCTTCATCGCCTGAAGGAAGGCCTTGGTGCCCGAGTGGGCGATGGTGCCGAGGTTCTCGACCAGTTCCTCATGGGTCATGCCGATGCCGCGGTCCTCGATGGTGAGGGTCTTGCCTTCGGCATCCGCGGTGATGGTGATTTCCAGCGGCAATTCGCCGTCCTGGATGTCCTTCTCGATCCCCTGGAGGTGCCGCAGCTTCTCCATCGAGTCGGAGGCGTTCGAGATCAGCTCGCGGAGGAAAATCTCGCGGTCGGTGTAGAGGGAGTGAACGACGAGATCCAGCAGTTGCTTGATCTCAGCCTGGAACACGTGCTTTTCGAGGGTGGCTTCGCTCATGGTGGTTAGGTCGGTTGGGAGGTGTGGTGGAAATTCGAGACGCGGAGCATAGCCGGGATGAGGCGGCTGTCAAAGTTGAGAGTCGTTGGTTGAGAGTTGAGAGTAAGAATCAGAGTGAGCAGCGTTTCGATTCTTACCCTCAACTCTCAACCATCAACTCAAAGAGGCTTGGCGGTTGGAAACCGCCGCCACGATCAAGCTCCAAAGTGCTTCCGCACGCCCTTGACCAGGCCCGGGATGTCGTGCGGATTCGCTTCGAAGGCAGGCGCGACGCCGTGTTTGCGCAGGGCGTCGCTGGTGACGGGGCCGATGCTGCCGGCGGCGCAGCCCTCCGGCAGGGGCACACCGAGGGCGAAGAAATGATCGACGGTCGAGGCGGAGGTGAAGGTGACCAGGTCCGCTCCTTCGTCCTTCAGGCGGGCCAGGGCACCGGTGGGATCCTCGGTTTCGGCCACGGTCTTGTAGGCGATGCATTCGTCCACGATCGCGCCGAGGGCGGTGAGGCCGTCGTAGAGGGTATCGCGGGATTCCTCGGCCTTCACCCACAGCATGGTGAGGTTTTCGACGGAATCCTTGGCAAAGGCTTCGAGCAGCCCCTCCGCCACGAAGCGCTCGGGCAGCAGGTCCACGCCGATGCGGTATTCGCGGATCTTCTTCGCCGTGGCCTCGCCAATGGCGGCGATCTGCGGCTTGCCCAAACTACGAGCATCCTCGTAGACGGCAAAGAAAGCCTCGAAGAACCGCTCGACGCCGTTCGGACTGGTGAAGATCAGCCAGTCGTATTCGTGGGCCTGGGTGACGGATTCGGCGAAACCGAGTTTGTCATCCGGCGGCTCGATGCGAATCGTCGGCAGCTCGATCACATCGGCCCCGAGATCGGAAAGCGCGCGGCTGAGTTCCCCGGCCTGCTCGCGGGTGCGGGTGACGACGACGCGCTTGCCGAACAGCGGGCGCTTTTCGAACCAGTTGATCTTCTCCCGCTCCTTTACCACATTTCCGATGACGGCGACGGCGGGTGAGCCGAATTCCGCGCGATCCGCGATGTCCGCGATATCAGCCAGGGTGCCGGTGATCGTCTTCTGGGAGCCGGTGGTGGCCCAGCGGGTCAGGGCGATCGGCGTGGTGGGATCGGCTCCGTTTTCCACCAGCGCGCCGGTGATTTCGCGCAGACGGGCGACGCCCATCAGGAACACCTTGGTGCCGGGAGTCTTCGCCAGGTGGGCGTAGTCGATCGAACTGTCACCCTTCGTCGGATCCTCGTGGCCGGTGAAAATGGTGAGCTGCGAGCAGTGGTCGCGGTGCGTGACCGGGATGCCGGCGTAGGCGGGACCACCGATCGCCGAGCTGATGCCGGGAACGATCTCGAAGGCCACGCCGGCGGCGGCCAGCTCGGCGGCCTCCTCGCCGCCGCGGCCGAAGATCATCGGGTCGCCGCCCTTGAGGCGGACCACGTTTTTGCCAGCCTTGGTTTTTTCGACGATCAGGGCGTTGATGCCATCCTGCGACAGCGCATGGTCGTTGGCGCGCTTGCCCACGTAGATCTTCTCGCATCCGGACTTGGTCCAGCGCAGCAGTTCCGGGCTACTAAGCGCATCGTACACGAGCACGTCCGCGATTTCGACGAGCTGCTTCGCACGAAGGGTGACGAGGCCGAGATCGCCGGGACCGGCGCCGACGAGATAACAGATACCGGGAGTGCTCATGCGAGGGATTGGAAAAGGATGAGAGCCGCCTGGAGCGGATCGGAAGTGCAGGCGCTGATGTCCGCCGTCTGCGGATCGCCACCCTGCTCGGGAAACACGCGGGCTTTCAGATGAAGCTGGCCGTGCTCGATCGAGGAAAAGACGCCGACGGGCGTGTGGCAGCCGGCATCCAGCAGGCGCAGGAACTCCCGCTCCGCCATGACACGCAGCCAGGTATCCCGGTGGCCGATTATTTCCGCGAGGTCGCGGGCGCGGGCGTCGTCGGCACGGATCTCGAAGCCGATCGCCCCCTGGCCGGCGGCCGGATAGAAGAAGTCCTCCAGCAGCCGCTCGACAAACAAACCGGCCAGCAACGGATCTTCACTGGTGACCGGCTCCACCAGGCCGTGTGCCTGATGCGGCAGGAAACCAAGACGGATCAAGCCTGCCTCGGCGAGCATGATGGCATCGTAGGTCCCCTCCTCCGCCAGCTTGCGCAGGCGCGTGGGAACATTGCCACGCAGGTCGATGATTTTCAGGTCCGGCCGCAGCCACTGGAGCTGGCGCGCACGGCGTACGCTGCTGGTGCCGACGATCGATCCGGCGGGCAGAGACTGCAGATCCTGTCCGCTGCGCGTCACCAGCACATCGCGCACCGGCGCGCGTTCGAGCACGGCGGCGATGGCAAACCGTTCCTCCAGCACCGTCGGCACGTCCTTGAGACTGTGCACGGCGAGGTCGATCGAGCGGTCATCGAGGGCGTTTTCGAGTTCCTTCGTAAAGACCCCCTTGTCAAAAATCCCTTCGGATTTCGCCACCTCGCTCAGCGCCACATCGGTGCGGCGGTCGCCGGTGGTGCGGATCACATTCCGCGCCACGGCGAGGTCGGGAAAGGCGGCGGCCAGGGCTTGTTCGGTGGCCACTGCCTGGGCCAGCGCGAGATCGCTGCCGCGGGTGCCGATGGTGAAGGGTTCGCTCATTGGATGATCAGGGATCGGTGAAAAGGAAGATTTTCAACCACGAATGACACGAAGAGACACGAATGGATTTCTTCTTTGTTTAGTCATCAGGATTTAGTCATTAGGGTTTCTCAGCCCTTAGGTTCCGGGAAGGTTCAGTTTCGCGAGCTCGGCGTCGATGATGCGCTCGCATTCTTCAATCTGGCGGAGGCGGCGGGTGCGTGCTTCCTCGGCCAATTGCTCAAGGGTGTCGATATCGTAAAGGTAGACTTCCTCGATTTCGCCGACGGCGGGATCGATGTCACGGGGCACGGCGATGTCGATGAAGAACAGCGGCCGGAACTTCCGCGCCCGCCGGGCTTTTTCCACATCCTCGCGGTGGATGATCGCGTGCGGTGCCCCGGTGGAGGAAATGACCACGTCCACGCGCTCCAGCACCTTCTGCCATTCGTCGAAGCGCACGGCGCTGCCGCCCATGTCGTTGGCCAGCTCGACCGCGCGCTCATACGAACGGTTCGTGACGAAAATGCTGCGCGCGCCGCGTGAAACGAGCGCCTGCGCGGTGAGCCGGCTCATTTCACCGGCCCCGAGGATCATCACCTCGCTGTTTTTGAGGTGGCCGAAAATCTTCTCCGCGAGATCGACCGCCACATTGCCGATGGAGGTGGCGCCTTCCTGGATGCCGGTCTCGGTGCGGATCTTTTTGCCGACGCTGAAGGACTTCTGGAACACCTTGTTCAGCACGCCGCCGGTGGTGCCCGCCTCCAGCGCCGCCTGGTAAGCCTGCTTCACCTGGCCGAAGATCTCGGTCTCCCCGAGCACCATCGAATCGAGCCCGCTGACCACCCGGCACAGATGGCGTGCGGCCGCACCCTTTTCCTGGCGGTAGAAATGCGCGCCGAGGTCCTCGCCCAGCCCGTGGCTTTGCGCGAGCTGGTGTTCCACCCGGCGCAGGGTCTCGCCGCCGTCCTCGCTGGCCAGGTAAAACTCGGTGCGGTTGCAGGTGGAAATGACGACGCCCTCGGCCACGCCCTCGATCGCCGCGATTTCCCGCGCCGCCTCACCGAGCTTGGTCGTGCCCACGGCGAAGCGCTCCCGCACTTCCACGGGGGCGGTGCGGTGGTTCAAGCCAAGACAAACCAGTTCCATCAGACGAAGGCAAATACGGTCAACGACAACAGAAACATACCCACCGCCGCCAGCGACAAGCGCCGGCCCGTCAATCCACGCACGGTTTTCACGCCGAGCAGCAGCCCGTAACCCACCCAGGTCCCCACTGCGGCGATAAAGTGCCCGTTGAAACCCTTGTGGGGCATGATGAAGCCCGCCACGATCCCGATCGTCAGCAAGAAGGTGCCCAGCCACAGCAGCCGCACCATGGACTCCAGCAATTCCCGGACCGGCGGGAGATTCCGGAACAGCCCGCTTTTCAGGTGGTGCTCCTTCAACTGGTGGTCGAGGACCAGGAACATCACCCCCGCCACCCCGGCCAGCGCCAGTGCCCCGTAGGACAGCACCGACATCGCCGAATGCGTCTCGCCCCAGGACGTGGTGCCCATGATCCGCAGGGGAATCGGCGTCAATTTCCCGGGCAACAGCGCCACCGACTGGAACACCACCACCAGCGGAGCCGTGAAAACCCCCAGCAGTGACAAGCGGTAAGGCGGCCCGACCACGAAGTAGAACAGCGTCAGCGACCACGCCAGAAACGCCAGAATCTCCCCGAGATCATGCAGGGGACAGGCCACACGGGCCTGACCACGCAGCGCCAGGAACCCGAGCTGGCACAAAAACGCCCCCGCCATCCACACCACCGTCCAGCGGCTGCGGTGGCCGTGGTGGACGGACATCATCCCGAGCACCGCGCCGACAGCGGCGAGCAGGGTCGAGACAATCAGAAAGGTGCGGTCCATGGCACCCCCTCCATGCCGCCCGATCGCCTCCCGCGCAAGGCCGTAGTGGCATTTTGCCCGCTAACCGGTGGACTGGTTTGGAGATTTGAACCACGGATGCACAGGTGAACACGGATCAGAAATCAGAAGGCGTTGATCACCCCCCCTTCCATCTGCGCCCATCTGCGGTTGAATCTCTTCATTTGAGGCCGTTTTGGGCTCTGGACTCCGGCGTCTTCCCCGTCTAGACCACGCGCATGTCCGCCGCGCCTGATCCCACGAAAGCCACCGCCCGCTCGCCATTCGCCGGGTGCACGATCATGCTCGTGGTCGGCGCGGTGATGATCTTCCTGGTGTTTTTCTCCACCTGGGCGCTGTTCCGCCAAGCCGACGAAATTGCGAAGTTCACCGATGAAAAGCCCCAGCCGGTGGAGATCACTCCCACCGACACCCGCGAGGCGGATCTGACCTCGCTGGCCGAGCGGGTCGAAAATTTCCGCCAATCGCTCGATCGCGAGGAGGAAACCCACCTTGAACTCACCGCCGACGAGCTGAATCTGGCGATCGCCGCCTTTGGCACGCTTTCGGAGCTGCGCGGCACCTTCCACATCCGCGAACTGCGTGACGATGGCCGTGCCGTGATTGACATCTCGCTGAAGCTCAATGGCAAACCCCGCCGCCCCCATGACGGAGAGTCCGGGATTGTGGCCTCCGACCCCCGTTTCCTGAATGGCACGCTCATTGCCCGCCCGGAGCTCGTCCAAGGTCAGATCGTGCTGCGCCTCGATTCCATCGAAATCCCAGGCAAGGTCGTGCCGGAGCCGTTCCGCCAAAACATGTCGCCCTACCGGGTCACCGACCGTTATCTGGAAGACCCGGTCATCGGGCCGGCGATGAAGAAACTGACGAGCGTGGAAGTCACTGGCGGCAAGGTGATTTTGCGCAAGACTCCCGGCGTCAACCCGCCGCAGACGATCACCAATGACCAGGTGGATACGGCCGCGAACCGGCTGTTCAAGTGGCTGGGAATCGCCGCCGCCACGTTCCTCGTGGTGGTCGGGCTGCTGATTTTCATCGGCTTCCGCCTGAAGAAGCGGAAGGACGCCGAGGCGAAATAGTCTGCACAATTGGCACGCCGGGGGCCGTTATAGGCGTGTCAAACGTATGAAACAACCCCTTCGCACCACCCTCATGTTGCTCGCGCTGTCGAGCTTCGCCCACGCCGACGAGCCGGCCAAGCCAGTTGAAGCGACTACCAAACCCATCGAGGTTCAGGTCACCCAGGCTCCCACGCCGCCTCCGCCGCCGAAGGATCCCGCTACGGAAGCGGCCAAGAAGGAACAGGAAACCCTGACCCTTCAAAACAACCTCGAAGCCGAGCGTCTCAAGAAGGAAACCAACGCCGCCCGCGCCGAGCTAACCCGCCTCAAGATGGAGCGGGACCTGATGGCGGAAAAGAACGCCCTCGAGGACGCCAAGCGCGCGCAGAACGAGCGCAAGGGCGAGATCAAGTTCTCCGAGGAGCGCGCCCGCCTCAGCCGCGAGTCTGAAATTTCCCGCATCCAGGCCGAGAAGCTTTCCAACGAACTCAAGACCGTGCAGAGTCAGGCTGCGCTCGAGATCGCCCGACTTCAGAACGACATCGCCAAGTTCGAGACCCAGGACAAGCGCTCGCAGTATACCGACACCAAGCCGATCTACCTCACCCAGCCGCTGCGCGATGACAATGTCCTGGTGATCTCCGACCGCCGGATCCCGCTCAATGGCCTGATCACCTCGGAGTTGGCCGACCATGTCACCGAGCGCATCGAGTATTGGAACAACAAGGACTCCAAGATGCCGATCTTCCTCGTCATCGACGAATGCCCGGGTGGTTCCGTGATGGCCGGCTATCGCATCGTGAAGTCGATGCAGTCCAGCAAGGCACCGGTGCATGTGGTGGTGAAATCGTTCGCGGCCTCGATGGCAGCCTGCATCACCACACTGGCCCCGGAATCGTATGCCTATCCGAATGCCATCATCCTGCATCACCAGATCAGTTCCACCCCGGGTGGCAGCCGCCTGAACCTGACCCAGCAGAAGGAATTCTTCGAGGAAAGCACCCGCTGGTGGCAGCGCCTCGCCACCCCCATCGCCGAGAAGATGGGCGTGACCACCGACGAGATGATCAAGCAGATGTACGCCCACTCTTCCAGCGGTGACTGGAGTGAGTTCGGCGACAGCGCGAAGGATCTGAAGTGGGTGAACCACATCATTTCCGGGGTGGAGGAAACCTCGCTTGTCAAGGATCCGGACGCCAAGCCTGCTGCTCCGTCCGGCCTGTCCCGCATGGGCCTGAAGGAAGAGGTCGACCAGGATGGAAAGCCGTTCGTGTGGCTGCCGCGCTTGAATCCGAAGGACTGCTACTTCCTCTACAACGCGGACAGCTACTACCGCACCCGCTAAGTCTGGACGGTGGGGCGGTTCGGCCCTACCTTCCGCACAAATGCTCGAAGACGATTTCACCTACGTCGTCCGCAAGGCTCTCAAAGGCCTCGCTCTCACCCCGGGCGAGGCCTCGCTGCGTGCGGGCATCTCCGAAGCCGACCTCGCCGCGCTCGTCAGCGGAAAATTTTCCGAGCCTGTGGCCCGGAAACTGGCACCCGTGTTGAAACTCGGCGCCGAAGCCCTGGCCAAACTGCCGGACTATGCACCAAAGCTGGAGCACCTCCACACCGTGCGGCGGATCGATATTCCGTTCGGTAATGAAGGCCAGGTGAATGCGTGGCTGATCCGCGAGGATGACGTGACGATTCTCTTCGACACCGGATTTTCACCGGACTCCTGCGCCCGGGCACTCGATGCCGTACAGGCCTTCCAGCTCGACGCGGTGTTCATCACCCACAGCCATCGCGATCATGTCGGCGGCCTTTCGGAGATCCAGAAGCGATCGCCGCTGGTTTATGGCCCGGCGCACGATCCGATGGCCGGGGTTAAGCCGCTGGAGCCCGGCGACAAAACCCGGATCGGCAGTCTGTCGATCGTCGCCTTCGATCTGTCCGGCCATTGCGATGGAGCGCTCGGCTATTACATCGATGGACTCACGCGGCCGGTCTGCGTGGTGGGAGACGCCCTGTTCGCCGGCTCCATCGGCGGCTGCACGGATCCGGACACCTATCAGACCGCGTTGGATAACCTGCACAAGGGCGTCTTCGGGTTGCAGGACCGCACCTTGATCCTACCCGGCCATGGCCCCGCGACGACGCTGGGAGAGGAGAAGGGATCGAACCCGTTTTTCGCGAAGTAGTGGGATCTCAAGCCAATGATTGATCCTCAGTGCACCAATCAACGATGGCGGTCGGCCTGCTTTTCACACCATGCCCGCTCCGCTCCTCCGGGATGTTCCGCCACGGCATCGAAGGGAACGATCTGGCCTCGCACGATTCTGACATTCCGGGGAGCAGCATCGCCCAACAAGACGTTGTCTTCGGGTCGGTAAAACGCGTCCTCCGCGATCTCGATAAACCCGATGTCCCGGAACGCGCGCACGATGTCGCGGTGGGATGGATTGAGAAGGGGTAATTCCTTTTGGCTGATCGCCAAACGCGGAAACCTTTCCCCGGCCGCAACATCAGGAGGAAGCAGTCCCTCAAATTTTGTAATCGGCAGCCCAATCGTATTGAGAATGATCCATCGTTTCAGATAGTATCGAGGGTCGATATTTCCCACCCCAATGACGTTTTGGCTCATCGACTCTGGATCAATTTCGTAGATCTTGAGTTTCAGACCGAAATTATTCCCGTAGGTCCATTTGACCACGTTGTCCTGTGTATCATCGGCAGGAAGCAGAATGTAATGTTCCGAGCCTCCCTCGAAAACCGTGCGCTGATCGGAAGATGCAGCTACTGCGAAATGCTCTTCCGCTTGCCTTGCCGTGCCTCCCAATTGAGCCAGGAGGTATTGGCAACACTCCTCTTCAACGGCCTTCCAACCGACCTCTGTGCTCCTAGAAAGAATTGCTCCCACTTCAGGGATGGCGTCGAGACAGGCTTGGAAACCTCCGTTCCGCTCGTGTCGGAGCCTGTCGATGTCCGGGGCGCTGGTGATGGCTTCTCGTTCATCGTCATGGGGCCGTTCCGGCATCGATTCCGGCTGAGAATGCCCCAAAAGCGTGGCCTTTGCAAGACTCGATCCGGAATTCCCGCGGTGCGCCGCCACGACAAATGCGTGTGCGTTCCGGCATTCCTTGGGTGACAATCTCTGAAGACCGGGAATGCTTCTTCCACCCGCATGGAATCCACGTCTTCCCCTCGCATCCTCCTCATGGGCGTTTCCGGCAGCGGAAAGACCACCGTCGGCGAACACCTCGCCGCCGCTCTCGGTATTCCGTTTCTCGATGCGGATGATTTCCACCCGGCCGCGAACGTGGCGAAGATGAAGGCGGGGATTCCGCTCACGGATGAAGACCGTGCGCCGTGGCTGGAGATTCTGGCCGCGAAGTTGAAGGAAACGCCGGCGTTTGTGCTCGCTTGCTCCGCGCTGAAGGCGAAATACCGCGAGGTGCTGCAGGCGGCGGTGCCGGACATGAAGATCGCGTTTCTGAACGGCTCGCCCGAATTGATCCACGAGCGGCTCGTCCATCGCGGCCAGCATTTCATGCCCGCCTCCCTGCTCGATAGCCAGTTTTCCGCACTGGAAGTGCCGACCGATGCCATCCGGCTGGACATTGCGGAGCCGGTGGAGACAATTGTTGCACGCATTTTGTCACAGCTCTAATTTTTCCCATGTCCGAATTCCTCGTCATACCCCGCGACGCCCACGACACGCTCGTCGCCCGTGCCTACGAATCCCACGGCTACAGCCACGATGAAGCCGCGGAAGGCGCCAAATTGGCGGCCGAAGCGGCGCGCCACGGCATCCGCACCCACCATGCACTCAAGGCCCTGCATCTCGACCATCTCTTCGGCTCGAAGACCGGCGGCTGCGTGCCCGGCGCGGAGATCGAGGTGAAGCCGACGCGGTTCGCCGCCTCCGAAATCTGGGACGCCCACAAGAAGCTCGGCCAGTCCGTCGCCTACCGGGCGATCGACCGCTGCATCGAACTGGCCGACCAATACGGCATCGGCCAGGTGGCGGTGGATAATGCCTTCCACTACCTATGGGGCGGCGGCTACGTGATGGAGGCTGCCGAGCGCGGCTACTATGCCTACACGAATTGCACGTCCACCCTGGCGGAAGTGGTGCCCTTTGGTGGAAAATTCCCCACCCTCGGCACGAACCCGCACTCGTGGGGCATTCCGACGCAAGATGCCGCGGGCTTTCCGATCGTCATCGACTGGGCCACCTCCACGGTGGCGATGGG
>Ga0265327_10001282_pt1 | contig 33063 bp, 29 predicted proteins | sample 41621metaG_FD_202089 | JGI IMG/M metagenome (GOLD analysis project Ga0265327, IMG submission 202089) | Rhizosphere microbial communities from Carex aquatilis grown in University of Washington, Seatle, WA, United States - 4-16-21 metaG | ecosystem: Host-associated > Plants > Roots > Rhizosphere...
GTCGAGTCCGGGAACGAGGCCACCGGCTTGAGCACGATGTCCGAGCTCTTGCCCTCGGCCTGCTGCGTCGAGCTTCCGTCGAAGCCCCACACCGGCAGCTCCGCCAACGTCGGCAGGCTGGCAAATTCCTTGATTTGGGTCTTGCTGCGCAGGCTCGCCAGGGGCGTGTAGCCGTCGAGCCAGATGTATTCCAGTTTGTATTTAGCCATGATATTTAGGTTTGGGATAGGTAGGAGCCGCCTTGCGACCGGCGGCGAAATGACGCCGATGCACGAGTGAACCTGGGAAGCAATTCAGCACCTCACATGCCAGAGGCAAAGAGAATTTCCCCACATGACTCGGGTTTTACAAGTCGTCCGGCCGCCAAGGCTTGGACAAAATAAAATCGCACACTTGCCACCGCCGGCCGGGGGCCGAATCGTGCCGGACGCTTCCCATGTATGAGGTCAAAGACACCCAGCGCGCCCTGGTCCGGATCGGCTTTGACGGCAGCGTCCACAAGACCTTCCGCGGCCCGGAGGCCTTCGTGCGCTTCCAGAACGAGGTGAAGGTGCTGCGCTACCTGGAGAAGCGCGGCTGCACCTTCGTGCCGCAGCTCCTGGAAGTGGACGAGACCCGCCTGAAGATCACCACGACCAACTGCGGCTCGCGCGTCGACCAGCTCAACCCGGAGCGCATGCAGCAGCTCTTCGCCGAGCTCGAGACCTTCGGCGTCCGGCACGACGACCCGGAACTGCGCAACGTCACCTACCGCCGGAGCGACGGGCGCTTCTGCCTGATCGATTTCGAATTCGCCACGCTGATCGACGAGGTCGCCGCCCACCCCGGCCCGCCGCCGCCCAACCTGCGGTGGTCCGGCCTGTCGCACCGCGGCCACGTGCGGCCGATCAACGAGGACCGCTTCCTCGCGCTGGAATTCGACGGCCATGAGGTGCGCTACCTGGGCAAGGACGGCGAGGCCTCGTGGGCCAAGGCGGACTTCGTCTTCGCCGTGAGCGACGGCATGGGTGGCGCCAACTCGGGGGAATTCGCCAGCCGCATCACCATCGACAAGATCACCGGCCTTATGCCGAAGAGCTTCCGCACCGCCGCGCCCGGGCCGGCCAGCGGCTACGCGGCGATCATCCTCGAGGCCTTCCACGCCATCCACGAGGAGCTGATCAAGCTCGGCGAATCCTATGAGGAGTGCCACGGCATGGGCACCACGCTCAGCCTCTGCTGGCTCACGCCCGGCTGGGTCTACTTCGGCCACATCGGCGACAGCCGCATCTACCACCTGCCCGCGGCCGGCGGCCTCGTCCAGCTCTCGCACGACCACGGCCACGTCGGCTGGCTGCGCCGCAACGGCAAGATCACCGAGCGCGAGGCGCGCTCCCATCCGATGCGGAACGTCCTCCACCAATCCCTCGGCGCGGCCCACCAGTTCATCGACCCGCAGTTCGGTGCCCTGCCCTGCGTGGCCGGCGACCGCTACCTGCTTTGCTCCGACGGCCTGATCGAGGGGCTCTGGGACCGGCAGTTGGAGGAGATGATCCGCGAGGCGGGCTCGGTTCCCGTTGCCCAGCGCCTCGTCAACGCCGCCCTCGAGCGCGCGGGCCGCGACAACATCACCGCCCTCGTGGTCGAGGCGCTGCCTTCACCACCCAACCTGTAGGTCGGGCTTTACGCCCGACATTCCGCGCTTCTTGTCGGGGATAAACCCCGACCTACAAAAAACCAATCTTCCCACCGCCATGACGCTCATCTTCGTCTACGGCACACTCAAGCGCGGCTGCCGCAACCATCATCACATGGCCGGCCAGCAGTTCCGCGGCGAGGCCCTCGCCGGCCCGGGTTACACGCTTTTCTCGCTCGGCGATTATCCCGGCATGGTGCGTTCGGCCGACCCCGCGGATCAGGTGACCGGCGAGGTCTGGGCCGTGGACGCCGCCGGCCTCGCGCGGCTCGACGAACTCGAGGGCGTCGAGGAACAGCTTTACGCCCGCGTGCCGGTCACACTTGCCGTGCCTTTCGCTGGACAGGTCGTCGAAACCTACCTTTACCTCCGCAACCTCGCCGGCCGCCCGGCCATCGGCTCGGTGTGGAAGGAATAGCGGAGGCGGGTGCCCTCACCCCGCTCAGGACTTCAGCGCCGCCTTGGGTATCCGCTTCACCGTCACAAACCGCGCCCGAAAAAGTTCCTCGAGCAAGTCGCGCGTCGGGACGGGGATCCGCTTAACCAGATCCTCCATCGGCGGCAGCGAGGCCCCGTCGGGCTCCGGCTCGAGGTTCTCCGCCTTGGGCGCCTGGCCGTAGAATTCCTCCGAGCCCCGGTCGGCCGACAGCAGGGCCGCCTCTTCCTCCGGTGACGGGCCGACGGGCACGGCATCGTCGGCGGGCGGCACATCCACCAGGGCCGCAGGCGCCCCGTCCTCTTCCGGCTCCTTGCTCCCGGCTCCTTGCTCCCGGCTGGCGGCGTTGTCAGCCGCCGGCGTCAGTCGTTTTTTTTTGAGCCGTCGGCGGGCAGACCGTCGGCCATCGTCGCGATCTCCTTGATCAGGCTGTCGATCGCACGGGCGCGGCTGGCCTCGACGGCCTTGAGCAGCGCCACCTCGAAATTGATCTTCTCGGACAGGCCGTGCTTCACGCCACCCTCGCCCTCGCGGAGGCCGTCGAGCAGGCGCGTCAGCTGCTCCGTGGTCATCGGCGGACCGAGCTTCTCGCTCGAGCCGTTCTTGGCGATGGAATCGAGCAGCGCGTCCCGCACGTTGCCCTGCACGTCGACCAACAGCCGGTAAAGGTCGCGGCCGTTCTCGTCCGCATCGTCGACCAGCTCGATGATTTTTTTGTGGTCGGCCGCGGCCAGGGCGGCGGCCAGCGCGGCGATCTTCTCCGCCGAGACGAGGCCGTAGACGTCGAGCACATCGGCCTCGCCGACCTCGGTGCCGCAGAAGGAAATCATCTGATCGAAGATGGACTGCGCGTCGCGCATGCCGCCATCGGCCATGCGGGCGATGCTCCCGAGCGCGGCGTCGCTTACCTTGATCTTGTCGGCGGCGGCGATCTTCTTGAGCCGCTGGACGATCAGCTCGCTCGGGATGGGCTTCAGGTCGAAGCGCTGGCAGCGCGAGATGACCGTCGCCGGCATCTTCTGCGGGTCCGTGGTGGCGAAGATGAACTTCACGTGGGCCGGCGGCTCCTCGAGCGTCTTCAGCAGCGCGTTGAACGAGCCGGCCGAGAGCATGTGCACCTCGTCGATGATGTAGACCTTGAAGCGGGCCTGGGCCGGCGCGTAGGCCACGGTGTCGAGGATGAACTCGCGGACCTTGTCCACCTGCGTGTTGGACGCGGCGTCGAACTCGATGACATCGAGGCAGCGGCCCTCGGCGATGTCGGCGCAGATCGGGTCCTTCGGGTCGAAATTGGCGTTCGGGCCGCCGGTGGCATTGAGGGCCTTGGCGAAGATGCGCGCCGTGCTCGTCTTGCCGGTGCCGCGCGGGCCGACCAGCAGGTAGGCGTGGGCGATCCGGTTGCGCGCGATGGCGTTCTTCAGTGTCCGGACCACGTGGTCCTGCCCCACGACATCGTCGAAGGTCTGCGGGCGCCACTTGCGGGCGATGACTTGGTATGCACCGGACACAGGGCTCAGTCCAGATTGGCGACGGGCAAGCGCAAATCAAAAATGCCCGGAATCACTCGGCCTTCCGGCCCAACGCGGCGATGACCGCGTCCGCATCATAAACGCAACCGCCCCACGCGCCGCCGCCGGCCTGTTGCAGAGCCGCCCAAAGGCGCGTGTCATCGGGCAAGGCCGCATGCGGTGCCAGGTCCGCCCGCGACTCCCGGCGCAGCAGCACCTCGCGCCCCTCCTCGGGCGTGAAGCGCCGGCCCTCCGTGCCGACGAAGTCGACGCTGCCCTCGATCCGCCGCAGGTCGAGGTGGACGCGGATGACATCGCCGTCGACCAGCTTGCCGATGGGTCCGCCAGCCAGGGCCTCGGGCCCGACGTGACCGATGCAGGCGCCGGTCGAGACGCCGGAAAAACGCGCGTCCGTCAGCACCGTGACGTGCCTGCCGAACGGGAGGTGCTTGAGGGCTCCGGTGACCTGGTAGGTCTCCTCCATGCCGGTGCCGAGCGGCCCGACGCCGGCGAGCACGAGCACATCGCCGGCCTTGAGCGCGCCCTGCTTGATGGCGGTGATGGCCGCCTTTTCGCTCACGAAGACCCGCGCCGGTCCCTCCTTGCGATACACACCATCGGCGTCGACCACCGAGGGATCGATGGCGGTGGCCTTCACCACCGCGCCTTCGGGCGCCAGGTTGCCGCGCGGAAAAAGCATCGTGCCGGTCAGCCCGCGCTCACGCGCCTGGTCCGGCGACATGATGACGTCGTCCGCCTCGACGCCGTCCAGCTGGCGCAGCAGTTCGCGGAAACGCGTGCGACGCTCCGAGGCTTCCCACCAGTCGAGGTTTTCGCCCAAGGTCTTGCCCGTGACGGTAAGCACCCCGGTGTCGAGCAGGCCGAGCCGGCGCAGGTGCAGCATCACCTCCGGCACGCCACCGGCGAGAAACACCCGGACCGTGGGATGATGCACCGGGCCGTTGGGGAGAACGCTCACCAGACGCGGCACGCGGCGGTTGACCTCAATCCAGTCCGCAACCGTCGGACGCGGCAGCCCGGCGGCATGCGCGATGGCCGGAATGTGCAGCAGCAGGTTCGTCGAGCCGCCGAACGCCGCGTGCACCACCATCGCGTTGCGGATGCTCGCCGACGTCAGGATGTCGCGGCCGGCCAGCCTGCGCTCGGCCAGTGTGTGCAACGCCCGCGCCGAGCGCTTCGCCAGGTCCAGCCACACCGGCTGGCCGGAGGGCGCGAGCGCCGAATGCGGCAGCGACAACCCAAGCGCCTCGCCCACGACCTGCGAAGTCGCAGCTGTCCCGAGGAACTGGCAGCCGCCGCCCGGCGTCGCGCATGCGCGGCAGCCAAGGTCGGCCGCCTCGGATAGCGTGACCAGACCGTGCGCATAGCGGGCGCCGAGGCTTTGCACCGCCCCGGCGTCCTCGCCAGTGGTGGGCGGCAGCGTGACGCCGCCCGGCACGATGACGCCCGGCAAGTCGCGCAGGCCCGCCACGGCCATCAACATCGCGGGCAGACCCTTGTCGCAGGTGGCGATGCCGAGCACCCCGGCCCGCAAAGGAAGCGAGCGGGCCAGCCGGCGGAAAATCACCGCGGCGTCGTTGCGATACGGCAGGCTGTCGAACATCCCGGTCGTGCCCTGCGTGCGGCCGTCGCAGGGGTCGGAGCAGAAGCCGGCAAACGGGATCGTCTGCAGGCGCCGGAATTCCATCGCCGCCGCGTGCACGAGCAGACCGATCTCCCAGTGCCCGGTGTGGTAGCCCAGCGCGATCGGCTGGCCGTCCGGGGCGCGCAGGCCGCCCTGGGTGCTCAGGATGAGAAACTGTCGCCGCCCGACCTCGGCGGGGTTCCAGCCCATGCCGGCGTTCTGCGAGAGCCCGAACAGGTCGCCGCTCGGGCTGTCGCGCAGGAGCTCCGGCGTCAGCGGCAGGCTGCCGGCGGCACCCGGCGCGTTGGTCTTGACCTCGAAAATCTCCGGCGACGAGGTCCCGAGGATATCTCCGTCCGCGACGGCGGCACAGTGCAATTTGGATTTGGTGGGTTCGGCCATGGTCAGTCCCTCACTTGTTGCTCCAGCGGTGTGACGGGGTCGAGGAACCACCAGCACAACGCCCCACCGGCATAGACGGCGGCAGTCACGTAGAAGGTCAGGTTCCAGTCGCCCGTCCGGCCCACGACGTAGCCGAGCACGATCGGCGACAGGAAGCCGCCGACATTGCCAACCATGTTCATCGCGCCGCCGAGCGTGCCGACGCATGGGCCGCCGACGTCCATGCAGGAGGTCCATGCGCCCGGAATCGTGACATCGTTGCAGAAGCTGGCGAAAGCGATCGCCGCCACGGCGAGCAGCGGCTCTTTCAACTGGGTCGCCGCCAGGAGGCTCAAGCCGGCCCCGCAGAATCCAATGGCGCCGAACAGCCGGCGCGTCAGCGCCGCGCCCAACCGCGCCTGCAAGCGCGGCGCAAGCGCACCCGTGAGCAGGCAGCCGATGCCGCCCGCCAGCAGGGGCAGCCCCGCGAGCAGCGCGCTGTTTTTCACGTCGAACCGGTGCACTTCCAGCAGGTAGGTCGGAAACCAGGTGATGTAGAAATACCACGCATAGCTGCAGGCGAAATATTGCCCGCAGAGCATCCAGACCGACGGCGAACGCAGGAGCTTCGACCAAGGCACGTTCGCATGGCTCGTCACGGTCCGGGCCTCCGGCAACAGGGCCGCCTCGGCCGCATTGACCGCCGGGTGCCGGCGCGGGTCGTCGCGAAACCATCGCACGAACGCGACCGCCCAGACGACCCCGAGCAGAGCAAAGAGCCCGAACGCCACCCGCCAATTCACCAGCCCGAGCACGAGGAACACGAGATAGGGCGTCACCGCGCCGCCCCACCGCGCGCTCATCCACATCGCACCCTGCGCGCGGATGCGCTCGCGCACGGGCAGCCAGCGCTCGAAGGCCTTCGTCAGGTTCGGGAAGCAGCCGGCCTCGCCGGCGCCAAACAGGAAGCGCGTGACGACCAACGAGCCCCAGCTCCAGGCCGCGCCGGTCGCCGCCGTGAAGAACGACCACCAGAGCACCACGCGCAGCAGCACGTTGCGCGGACCGCGGCGGTCGCCCCAGTAGCCGGTCGGGATCTCGAAAAGCGCATAAGCCAGCGTGAACGCGCTGAACACCCAGCCCATCTGCTGCTTGGTCAGGCCGAGCGCGGCCGACACCTGCGGCGCCGCCTGCGAGATGCAGACCCGGTCGACGTATTGGATGACGGCGAGCGTGACCGCGAACACGATCAACCAGTAACGGGCGCGCGTCGGCGCGGCGGACGCGCTGTCGGGGTGGGACATCGCCGGAGCTTGCGAGCGGCCGGCACGGCGCGTCAAGAGCGCACGCCCCGGTCTAATGTTGCTCCAAATTATCGTGGGAAAACTATCGCCTAAATCGCGGCCGTGGGGGATTTGTCGCCCAGCCCCATGAAGATCTGCCGCTTCACCCACGGAGACAGCGCAGTCCGCCTCGGCCTGGTCGCGAACGAGACCACCGTGGTCGACCTGACCCCGGCCGGCATCACCTCGCTGCAAGGCGTGCTCGAGTCCGCGGACCCTGTCGCGGTGCTGCAGGCGGCCGCGCGCGGGCCGCTCCCGGGCCTTGCCCTGGCGGACGTCGTGCTGCGGGCGCCCGTTGAGCGGCAGGAAGTATGGGCGACGGGCGTCACCTACCTACGCAGCAAGGCGGCCCGCATGGAGGAATCCGACTTCAGCGCTTCGGCCTATGATCGCGTCTACGCCGCCGCCCGGCCGGAACTCTTCTTCAAGGCGCTGGCGGAAAAAGTCGCCGCACCCGGCGAGACCGTCGGCATCCGGCGCGACGCCCGTTGGAACGTGCCCGAGCCGGAACTGGCGCTGGTGTTGAACTCCCGCGGCGAACTGGTCGGGTGCACGATCGGCAACGACATGAGCTCGCGCGACATCGAGGCGGAGAACCTGCTCTATCTGCCGCAGGCCAAGACCTACGACCGGTCATGCGCACTCGGACCCTGGATCGTGCTTGGTGCAGCCGAGGAGGCAGCCCGGGCTTGGGAGATCCGGCTGGATATCCAACGCGCCGGCCGGTCCGCGTTCGCCGGCGCCACCTCGATCTCACAGATCAAGCGGAGCTTCGCGGACCTGGCGGGCTACTTGTTCCGCAGCCAGACCTTTGTCCACGGCGCCATCCTGCTTACCGGCACCGGCATCGTGCCGCCGGATGACTTCACGCTGCACGCCGGGGACATCGTCGGGATCGAGATCAGCGGCATCGGTCGCTTGCAGAACACGGTGGCGGTGGTCTGAGACGGTGCCCGCCCGCCTTCGCCACCGGCTTCAGCGCGGTTTGTTTTCCGTATGGCGGAAAAACAAAGTGGCCAGGCAATCCACGGCACTGGAAGGACGTCGTCACCGTTGCTGCCTTCCGGCCCTGGCGGGGTTCACGCGCCTGCGCATGCATGGCGCCTGGCCAAGGCGGAACGTAGGTCACACCCCCCATCTGACAACTAAAATAAAAAACGGGCACTTTAGCGGGCGCCCGTGGGTCAAAAAAATCAGTTACCCGGAGGTTTTTCGGGCGGTGGACGGTCGTCCGGGGCCTTGCCGGGATCGCCGGGGGCGTGTTCCGGGGGCGGCCCGGCCGGCTGGCCGGCGCGAATTGTGCGCTCCGGCATGTATTTCTTCTGCCGCTCACGTATCTCCTTGTTCAGCTGCTCGAACTTGGTGCGCTGGTCCGGGGTGAGCTTTTCCGCGATCTCGCGCTCCATGCGCTCGAACACGACCTTGGTTTCGGCAAAGGAATAATTGCGGAGCCGGTTCAATTCCTCGGAATTGCGACGCACGATGACCTTCAGTTCCTCGTTCTGCTCGGGAGTCAGGTCCAGCCGGTCGGCCAGCTTCTTCAAGTGTTGCGGCGCCCACTCCTCGGGCCGCGAGCGTTTGGCCGCGGCCTCGCGGGCCGCATCGCGCGCCGTGCGCATGGCTAGGAACCAACCCGCGACCCCGCCGGCCGAAAAAATGGCCACGAGCAGCAGGATGAGCTTCCAAGGCTTGTTCATCTCAGGAGAGATCCAGGACCTCGCCGACGGAATCGGTCATGGACATTTCATCCTCGCGCTCGCCGAAGGTGACATAGTTCAGCACGACGGCCATCACGCAGAGGCCGGCGGCGACCACCAGTCCGCGCAGGGCGAAGCGTTCGAAGGCCGCCCACGGGCTCCCCGCGGGCAGCCGTGCGGCGCGCGCGGCGACCCGGGTGGCGAAGCCATAGGGCGCCGCGGTATCGCGGTCGTCCGCGGCGCGGCGGGCGAGGGCGGTGAGTTTTTGCCACTGGTGGTCGTATGGGTTCATGACTTCTCCTTGCTTTGCAGTTCTTGAAACAACTTCTGTAATTTCCGGCGAGCGCGGAACGCGCGCACCTTCACGAGCGTCTGGTTCCAGCCGGTCGAGGCGCTGATCTCGGCGATGGTCTTCTGTTCGAGATCGAGCAATTGGATGACAAGGCGGTCGTCGGGCTTCAGCTGGCCAAGCAGCTTGTGGACCAACTCGCGGGCCGCCAGGGCGTCGCCGGGCGTGACATCGCGCTCGTCGGTCATCACGTTGTCGAGCACCTCGGCCTCGTTCTCGGACAGGTCGGCCCAGCGGAACTCCGGCCGGCGCTTCTGGGCGCGGAGCTGGTCGATGCAGGTGGTCACCGCGATCCGGGAGACCCAGTGCGGAAACGGCACGTTGCCCTGATACTGTTCGAGGCGGGTGAACATTTTCAGAAAGATGTCCTGGGCGAGGTCTTCCTCGGCGACGCGCCGGGGGAGATGGGATCGCACGATGCGGATGACCAGGGGGTAGAGATGGTCGACGAGCTCGCGCGCCGCGGTTTGGTCGCGCCGGCGCACGCGTTCGAGGCAGGCCGGCAGGTCGAACGGATCATCAGCCATGGAGTTGTGCAAAAGACGGGCACGTCGATAGTGACGGCGGTCTCGACTCGGCAGTTACGGGCAAAATCCGTGGCATCTCCCGATGTAAATCAGCCCCCGCCAGCAACCAAGCTGATTCTGCAGCGCGGAACCCGGCCCGATTCGGCGTGACTCACCCTGCCCCTCATCTTTGCTGGCATAAACGCATGACCGCCTCCCCTCCGCCTACCGTCCGCCGCGACCTGTTGCTGCTGGGGCTCTTGTGCTTGGGGCTGTTCGGTTTCCGCCTCGGGTCGTCGCACCTTCCGAATCCGGATGAAAGCCGTTATGCCGAGATCCCGCGCGAGATGCTCGCGACGGGCGACTGGGTGACACCGCACCTCAACGGCGTGAACTATTTCGAGAAACCTCCGCTGGTTTATTGGATGGTCGCCACCAGTCAGCAGGTCTTCGGCTTAAACGAGTGGGCCGCGCGGGCCGTCCCGGCGCTGTTTGCGCTTGGTGGCGTCCTGCTCGCCTATGCGACGGCCCGGCGGCTGCATGGCCGCGCGGCCGGGTTGGCCGCCGGACTCGTGCTTGCCACCTGCCTGCTCTATTTCGCCTTGGCCCGCATCCTCCTGCTCGACATGGCGGTTTCGGTCCTGATGAGCGCGGCCCTTTTCTGCTTCATCCTCGGGGTGAACGAACCCGCCGGGTCGCGCCGGCGATGGCTGTTCTACGGGCTCTATGCGAGCATGGCCCTGGCCACGCTGACCAAAGGGCTGATCGGCTTCCTGGTCACCGGGGCGGTGATGTTCACCTGGCTCCTGGTGTTCAACCAGTGGCGCCGGCTGCGGCCGTTTTACCTGCCCACCGGGGCGCTTTTGTTCCTGGCTGTGGCCGCGCCCTGGCATGTCCTTGCGGCGATGCGCAACGAGACTTGGGCGCATCGCTATTTTGTCTACGAGCACTGGGAACGCTTCACCTCGCCCGCCGCCAGCCGGCCCGGCCCGTGGTGGTATTTCATCCCGATCGTGCTGGCGGGCCTGTTTCCGTGGACCGGTTTCCTGTGGCCGGCTATCCGGGATTCGCTGCGGGGGGGCTGGGCCGCGCGCCGGGAAAATGCCAACACCTGGTTCTTCGTGACCTGGGCGGCCTTCATTTTTTTGTTTTTCAGCAAGTCCCACTCCAAGCTACCGCCTTACATTCTGCCGGTCTTTCCGCCGCTCGCCGTGCTCATCGGCGCCTTGCTCGCGCGACCCGGAGCGGAAGACCACAAGCGGTTGCGGACGGGATTGGTGGTCTTCACCGTATTCAGCGCCTTGCTCGGCCTAGCCTTGGTGGTGGTTGTGCTGCTCCCGGTGCGGATCATCCGCGATCCCATCCAAGCTCTGGCCCTGCGCCCCTACGCTTTTGCCCTCGCACCGATCGCCCTGATTGGCGGCGCGCTGACCCTCTGGCTCGAGCTCCGCCGCACCTCCGCCCAAGCCCTGCGCGCCATGGCGGTGACCGCCGGGCTCTTCTACGCCGGGCTGACCTTTGCCGTTCCCGACATCCAACGGCCGGGCACGAGTGAACTGGCCCTCATCGTCAAGGTGCGGGCGCAGCCCGGTGATCAAGTGGTGAATTACCACGAGTTCTTCCACGACTTTGCCTATTACTCCGGCAGGGTCGTCGATGTGGTGGATGGCAAGGGTGAGTTGGAACTGGAGGAGGATGCCGCGGCCCGCGCCAGCGGCCGCTTCATGGACGACGCTGAATTCCGCCGCCGTTGGCAGGGTCCGGGGCGGCTGTGGGTCGTCGCGGAAAAGGGCGCGGTCACGAAACTGCTGGCTGACCGGTCCTTCGCTTATTATTTGCTCGGAGAAACCCGCAACCATTACCTTCTGAGCAATCAACCCTGACATGTCCGCCGCCCTGCCCTTCCTGCCGTTCACCCGCCCCACGATCGACGACGAGACGATCGCCGGCGTCACCGAGGTCTTGCGCTCCGGCTGGATCACGTCCGGCCCGCAGGTGAAGGCCTTCGAGGCGAAGCTCTCCGAGTATTGCGGCGGCCGCCCGGTCCGCGCCTTCAACTCGGGCACGTGCACCATGGAGATCGCCCTGCGCATCGCGGGCATTGGTCCCGGTCACGAGGTCATCACCACCCCGCTCACCTGGGTCGCCACCAGCAACATCGTCCTCGATGTCGGGGCCAAGCCGGTGTTCGTCGATATCGATCCCGTCACCCGCAACATCGACCTCGCCCGCGTCGAGGCGGCGATCACCCCCGCGACGCGCGCCATCATTCCCGTCGACCTCTCCGGCCTGCCGGTGGATCGCGACCGGCTCTACGCCATCGCGAAGAAGCACAACCTTCGGGTCATCGAGGACGCCGCCCAATCCTTCGGCAGCAATTGGGCGGGCCGCCGCATCGGCGCCGGCGGCGATTTCGTCTCCTTCAGCTTCCACGCGAACAAGAATATCACGACCATCGAGGGCGGCTGCCTCGTCCTCAACACCGAGGCCGAGGCCAGGCTCGCCGAGCAATACCGCCTGCAGGGTGTCGTCCGCTCCGGGCACGACGGCATGGATGTCGCGCTGGTCGGCGGCAAATACAACCTGACCGATGTCGCCGCCCGCGTGGGCCTGGGGCAGCTGCCACACCTCGACAGCTTCACCGCCCGGCGGCGCGCACTGGCCCGGACCTACTTCGCGCAGTTCGAGTCGCTGGGCGCGGCCGCGCTCGGGCTGGGCCTGCCGGTGCAGGATTTTGCGCAGAGCAACTGGCACATGTTCCAGGTTGTGCTCCCTGAAGAGCGGCTCACCGTCAACCGCGCCGCCGTGATGGCCCTACTCCACGCCGCGGGCATCGGCACCGGTGTGCACTACCCGGCGATCCATCTCTTCACGCTCTATCAGGGCCTCGGCTGGAAGGCCGGCGCTTATCCGCAGGCCGAATACGCGGGCCGCAACATTCTCACCTTGCCGCTGTTCCCCACGATGACCGATGGCGACGTCGCACGCGTCGCCACGCAGCTTGTCTCCGTGCTCAAACAACACCGGAAATCATGAGCTCCGCCCCATCCGTCCAGCTGTCCGTCGTGATCCCCGTCTACAACGAGGAACTCAACCTGCCTGTCCTGTTCGCGCGGCTTTACCCCGTGCTCGACAGCCTCGGCCGCAGCTACGAGGTTATCTTCACCAACGACGGCAGCGCCGATCGTTCCGGCACGCTGCTCGCCGCCCAGCATGCCGCGCGGCCGAAGGTGACGCGCGTCATCGAGTTCAACGCCAACTACGGGCAGCACATGGCCATCATGGCGGCCTTCGAGCGCGTGCGGGGCGAGATCATCGTCACCCTCGACGCCGACCTGCAGAATCCGCCCGAGGAGATCCCGAAGCTCCTCGAGAAGATCGACGCCGGCCACGACTACGTGGGCGGCTACCGGCTGAACCGGCAGGACTCGTTCTTCCGCACCTACGCTTCGAAGGTCATCAACTTCGTGCGCGAGAAGACCACGAGCATCCAGATGACCGACCAGGGCTGTATGCTCCGCGCCTACTCCCGCGCGGTCATCGACGCCATCGTGCGCAGCGGCGCCATCAACACCTTCATCCCCGCCCTCGCCTACAGCTTCTCCAGCAACCCCGGCGAGGTCGGCGTGAAGCATGAGGAGCGGCACGCCGGCGTCTCGAACTACTCGTTCTATTCGCTCATCCGGCTGAACTTCGACCTCATCACCGGCTTCTCCCTGGCGCCGCTGCAGTATTTCACGATGTTCGCCGGGCTCTGCGCCGGCGGCAGCCTCCTGCTCGTGCTCGTGCTGGCCTACCGCCGCCTCTTCCTCGGCGCGGAGGCCGAGGGCGTGTTCACCCTCTTCGGCATCGTGTTCTTCCTGCTCAGCGTCTGCATGGTGGGCATCGGGCTGATCGGCGAATACGTCGGCCGCACCTACCAGGTGGTGCGCGCGCGCCAGCGCTACTTCGTCCGCCACATCCTGGAGACGCAGGAATGAGCGGACCGCGCATCGTCTTCTTCGGCTACAGCGAAGTCGGCTACGAGTGCCTCTCGCTGCTGCTGGAGCGTGGCGACAACGTCGTCGCCCTGATCACGCACGAGGACAACCCGACCGAGAAGATCTGGTTCAAGACCCCCGCGGTCGCCGCGCGGGAGAAAGGCATACCGGTATTCACCCCCGAGAGCGTGAACAACCCCGAGTGGCGCGAGCGCATCGCCGCGCTGCAGCCCGACCTGATCCTGTCCGTCTATTACCGGCACATGATCGGGACGAAGATTCTCGCCCTGCCGCGCCTCGGCGCTTGGAACATGCACGGCTCGCTGCTGCCGAAATACCGCGGCCGCGCCCCGATCAACTGGGCCGTTCTGCACGGCGAACCGCGCATCGGCATGACCCTCCACCGCATGGTCAAGGCCGCCGACGCCGGCGACGTCGTCGACCAAGAGGGCGTGGACATCAGCCTACGCGACACCGCCGAGCAGGCCTTCCGCAAGGTCCTCCCCTGCGCCCGCGTCGTGCTGGCACGGCAGATCGACGCTTTGCTGGCCGGAACCGTCAAGGAGACGCCGCAGGATGACTCTCAGGCCACCTACTTCGGTGGCCGGAAACCCGAGGACGGCCGCGTCATCTGGACGCAGACCTCCCGCCAGATCTTCAACCTCATCCGCGCGGTCACCGATCCGTATCCAGGTGCGTTCACCGAGGTGAACGGCTCCCGCCTCATGGTTTGGTGGGCGGAGCCGGACTCGGCCACCGTCAGCCAGTTTGTAGGGCCGCCGCTTGTCGGCGCGCCGGGTCCCGGCATGGCGACTAGCGCCAGCCCTACAGCGAAGCGCACGCCGGGCGAGCTTTTGTCCGTCTCTCCGCTCGTCGTCGCCACCGCCGACGGCGCTCTTGAACTCACCCGCACGGAGTGGCGCGGCCCCGCGCAAGCCTTGCAATCCGGCCAAATCCTTTAAGCTATAACCATTATGCCCCTCAAGGTCCTCATCCTCGGCGCCAACGGTTTCATTGGCAGCTCCCTCACCCACGCGATTCTCAAGAAGAAAGACTGGGAGGTCTACGGCATGGACGTAGGCGACCACAAGCTGGGCGACTCGCTCGGCAACCCCCGCTTCAAGTTCGTCGAGGGCGACGTCATGATCTCGCACGAGTGGATCGAGTATCACGTCAAGAAGTGCGACGTCGTCATCCCGCTCGTCGCCATCGCCAACCCGGCGCAATACGTGAAGGATCCGCTCCGCGTCTTCGAGCTCGATTTCGAGTCCAACCTCGCGGTCGTCCGCCTCTGCGCCAAATACAAGAAGCGCATCCTCTTCCCCTCCACCTCCGAGGTCTACGGCATGTCGCCCGACCGGGAGCTGAACGAGGCGAGCACGAACATGGTCTACGGGCCGATCGACAAGCAGCGCTGGATCTACGCCTGCTCGAAGCAGCTCCTCGACCGCGTCATCTACGCCTATGGCGTGCGCGACAACATCGACTACACGCTCTTCCGCCCCTTCAACTGGATCGGGCCGAAGCTCGACAACGTCTTCGAGCAGAAGGAAGGCAGCTCGCGCCTCTTCACGCAGTTCATCTCGAACGTCATCTTCCAGAAGCCCATCCAACTCGTCGACGGCGGCAAGCAGAGCCGCTCGTTCACCTTCATCGACGACGGCATCGATGCGCTCCTGCGCATCATCGAGAACAAGAACGGAAAGGCCTCGCGCCAGATCTTCAACCTCGGCAACCCGAAGAACGACGTCAGCGTCGAGCGGCTGGCGCAATACATCATCGCCGCCTTCAAGCACTACCCCGAATACCGCGAGCACGCAGCGAACGCCAAGGTCGTCAAGGTCTCCTCCGGGAAATATTTCGGCAAATACTATCAGGACATCCAGAAGCGCGTGCCCTCCATCGCCAACGCCACCAAGCAGCTCGGCTGGAAACCGAAGGTCGACCTGAAGACGGCCATCCGCCTGACCCTCGACTACCATCTCGCGCACAAGGATTACTCGCTCGAGTGAGCGACCGTAGTCTCCGATGCCCACCCGGCTGGCCCTCAAGATCGACGTCGACACCGACCGCGGCACGCGGCTGGGCGTGCCCAACCTGCTGGCCGACCTGTGCGCGGCCGAGGTGCCGGCCACCTTCCTGTTTTCCCTCGGGCCGGATCAGACGGGCCGGGCAATCACGCGCGTCTTTCGGCCGGGATTCCTCAAGAAGGTCGGCCGCACGAGCATCGTCGAGCTCTACGGGGTGCGGACCCTCCTGAACGGCACGCTGCTGCCCGCTCCGCACATCGGCCGGCGCAACGAGGCGGTGATCCGCAGCGTGCGGGACGCCGGCTTCGAGATCGGCATCCACTGTCACAGCCATTACCGGTGGCAAGACTACGTCCATCGGATGAGCGCCATGGAGGTGGAGGCGGAGTTCGGGGCCGCGCGGACGGAATTCAAGCGCATCTTCGGCCACGAGGCCGTGACCGCGGGCGCACCCGGCTGGCAGGCCAACGCCAACAGCCGCGCCGCCTACGACCGAGCCGGCCTGCTCTACGCCAGCGACACGCGCGGGAGCCATCCCCACTTCATCCGCATCGGCGGCCGCACATTCACGACCCTGGAAATTCCCTCCACCCTGCCGACGCTCGACGAGTTGATGGGCCGGCCGGAATATCCTGACGAGCGACTCGTGCCGCACCTGATGTCGTTGCTCCGCCCGGATGCGCTCAACGTCTACACGTTGCACGCCGAGATCGAGGGCATGGGGCGGCGCACCATCTTCCAACAGCTGCTCGCAGCCGTCAAAACCGCGGGCGTCGAGGTGGTCTCGCTCGAACAGGCGGCGCACCAGTTGCTGGGCAATCGCGAAAGCATCCCGGTGTGCGAATTAAAACAGGCCGAAATCGACGGTCGTTCGGGACTGCTGGCGGTCCAGGGCCCGGCGTCATGAGGTCAACTGTAGGAGGGGCTTTACGCCCCGATTCAGCCCAAACCATCGCGGCATAAAGCCGCTCCTACAGTCCAATCGACGCAACCGGCCCTTACGACCGGTCCACCTTGTAGAACATCCAGAGACCCAGCATCTGAAACCCGATATTCGGCAGCCACATCAGCAGGTCGGGCCGCAGGGCCGGGTGATTATCGAGCCAGCCCACCACGATGGTCGCGAAGAAATAACCCATGGTCAGCGCGACCCCGATGCCGAGGTTCGCCGAAGTTTCCTTCCGCGACACCTTGATGCCGAGCGGAATCGCGACGAGCGCGAACGACAGCACCGAGAACGCCGTGGCAAACTTCTCGTGCAGGGTGATCTGCACGCGCATTTGCTGCTTCGCCCGTTCGGTCTCGGTCAGCGCCGGATCCGGTCGGTCAAGTTGGCGCCACTTGGCCATCAGCTGGCTGAAGGTGAGCCATTTCAGCTTGGGCTGGACGCTGCGCGTGCCCGTCAGCTTGTCGAGTGGCAGGTCAAAAGTGGCCTCCTCCATCGCCGGGGCGTTCACCACTTCCTTGGAAAAATTCTCCGGATCCTTGTCGCTGCGGACGTCCACCTGCGCGTGCTCGAGGGTCAGCACGAGCTTGTTCTCGGCGCGCACGAAATCGAGGCGGCCCGACGCTGCGCGGGCGAAGCGCTTGACGCGTTTCTGGCCGTCGAGCTCCCAGAGCCAGAAATCCTTCAGCTGCGCGCCCTTTTTCTCGCCGGCATAGATGACGATCCCGGGGAAGTCGCGGATGAAGGTCTTGGGCACGATGAAATTCAGCGGGTTCTGCCGCACAGCCTCGGCCAGCTCGACCTCGTAGGCCACCTTGGCCCGGGGCATGAACTCAAAGTTGATGGCCAGGTTCAGCAATACGCCGAGCAGAGCGCAAAACAGGATGGGGGCCGAAAGCCACGCCACGCTCAGGCCGGAGGCACGCAGGGCCGTGATCTCGCGGTCGGACGACATCCGTCCGAGCACGAGCAGGATGCCCGTCAACATGCCCATCGGCAGGGCGTAGGACACCATGACCGGAATCATCAGCGCGATGAGGCGCACGCAGGTGTCGAGGGCAAGTTGCCCCGTCACCATCAAGCCGAGCATGTCCCGGACGACGTTTCCGATCATGAGCACGAACGCAAACAAACCGACGCCCCAGGTGCACGTCATCAGGACGTTGGCGAAGATGTGCCGGTGGATGAGCTTCATCAGTTTGGTTGAAAGCGGAAGGTTGAGGGTTGAAAGTCCGACAGCAACGCCCGACTTTGGTTGGCCACGCCCTCCTTTTCCACCCGATCATGCTTTTCAAACCCGCCAAGCCGGCCATCTACGGCGAGACCCTCGACTCGCTCACCGCCCTCCTCAAGGAGAACGGGCACCCGGCGTTTCGCGCAAAGCAGATCCTCGACTGGCTCTACAAGAAGCGCGTCGGCTCGTGGGATGAGATGACTAACCTCTCGCGTCCGTTGCGCGCGTGGCTGGCCGAGACCTTCGACCTCGTGCCGACCGCCTTCGTCCTGACCAAAAAATCCGAGGACGTGACGGACAAGCTGCTGCTGGAACTTGGCGACAAGTCGCTCATCGAGACCGTGATCATCCGCGCCCCGCAGCTCGGCGTCGGCCAGGAGAACTCCCGCAAGACCATCTGCATCTCCACGCAAGTCGGCTGCGCCATGGGCTGCAAGTTCTGCGCCTCCGGTCTCGAGGGCCTGAAGCGCAACCTGTCGGCCGGCGAGATCGTCCACCAGCTCATCCAGGTCTGCCGGCAGGAAGACGCCCTCACGCCGCGCGCCCACGCCGAACTCGTGTCCTTCGACAACCTGGTCGTCATGGGCATGGGCGAGCCGCTGCACAACTACGACGCCATCATCCGCGCCCTCACCATCCTCAACGCCGAGTGGGGCCTCGGTTTCGGCGCACGGCGCATCACGCTGTCCACGTCCGGCCTCGTGCCGAAGATCCGGCAGCTCGCCGAGGAGCCGCTCGGCATAAGGCTGGCGATCAGCCTGCACGGAGCCACCGACGAGGTGCGTGAGCAGATCATGCCGGTGAACAAGAAGTGGCCGCTCAAGGAACTCCTGCCCGCCGTGAAGGAATTTTCCGAAAAGAAGGGCCGTATGGTGACACTGGAGTTCATCCTCATCGAGGAGATCAACGACTCCCTTGATCAGGCCGAAAAGCTCCGCGACATCGCCTACGACCTGCACGCCCACGTGAACCTGATTCCCTACAACACCGTCGAGGGCCTCCCGTGGAAACGGCCGAGCCTGACGCGGCAGGAAAAGTTCGCCCGGGTTCTCGACGACGGCGGCGTGTCGGTAACGCTGCGCCGCGAGAAAGGGCATGCCATCGACGCTGCTTGCGGTCAGTTGCGGCTCAAAACGGAGAAGGCAAGGGAAGCGACGACTATCGGATAAGTTTCATTTGTTGAGCATGATACGTGTTATCAGCAGAATCATTCCGAAGTCTTGGCTTTACACATATCATCAAATCCAGATGCATTGATACACGAATGACCGCTGATCAACCGATTTCCGACCTTCTCGCCACGAAGCACAGCGTGCGCTCGTTGGAATTCTTCCCGCCGAAGGATGATGCGGGAGTCGAGGCGCTGCGCCAGACTGCCACGGCGCTGAAGCGGATCGCGCCGGATTTTGTCTCAGTCACCTACGGTGCCGGCGGCAGCACCCGTGAGCGCACTGCCCAGGTAAGCCGGCTTCTGCGCACGGAGATCGGTTTCACCGTGATGCCCCACCTCACCTGCGTCGGCCATTCGCGCGCCGAGTTGGACGGCGTCGCCGACGAACTGCACGCCGGCGGCTACCGCAACATCATGACCCTGCGAGGCGACCCGCCCAAGGGCTCGACTGAATTCCCCGTCACCGCCGACGGCCTGCGCTATGCCAGTGAACTCGTCAGGCTCCTGAAGGCCCGCCATGCGGATTTTTGCCTCGGCGTCGCGGGTTACCCGGAGAAGCACCCGGAGGCCGCGTCACTCGACAGCGACCTCGACAATCTCAAGCGCAAGGTGGACACCGGCGGTGCCTTCGTCACGACGCAGCTCTTCTTCGACAACACCGTCTACTACCGCTTTGTGGAAAAGTGCCGCGCGCGCGGCATCACGGTGCCGATCATCCCCGGCGTCATGCCGGTGCTCTCGTTGAAACAGATCAAGCGTTTCACCGAGATGTGTGGTGCCTCGCTGCCGGAGAGACTCATCAAGCGCCTCGAGGCAGCCGGCGACCATCCGGAAATCGTGGAGACGGTCGGCAACGAGTGGGCGATCACCCAGATCCGCGAACTCCTCGCGCAGGGCGCGCCCGGCTACCACCTCTACATCATGAACCGCGCGAAGAGCGCGCTGGCGCTGGCCGCGGGGTTAGCGGCTTGACGGCGCGGCCGCTCGGCGCGGAAGTTCCCTGCTATAAGGCGCAAACAGCGAACGCAGTGCTTCGAAGTATTTTCCGTTCAAATCACAGGTCAGCTGGAAATCGACCGTCTTGATGTCGGCCGTGAAGGGTTCGCTCTCGCGGGCTATCTTCGCCTCGTGACAGCCAAAGCAGAGAAGCACATGGAGCTCCTTTTGCCCCGTGGTTAGGACCACGGCGTAGTCAGCGTGAAATCCGCCGCAGAACTTCGGTCCCCGCCAATGCTGAAACAACCCCGCCTCGGTCATGCGCTGCAATTCCGGCTGAAGCTCCATTCTGGCATCCTGCGGTTTGGCGTAAAACCACTGGCCCGAAATCTGCCGACAGTCCTTCGTGCGCTTTTCGCTCTCGAAAAACTTGGCCTCCCCGAACGGATTGGGCAGGCCTTCATAGACTTCCACGCGATTGGCCGAGGCAAGGGCCTGGGGCAGTTCCTGCAACGCCGCAGCGTAAAAAGTTTCCGTGTCGCCGTCCGCCTTTTGGCTACCAGCCATCTGCAGCGCGCTGCACAACAAAAACAGGATCAGCACGAGGTATTTCATTGGGACCAACACGCGCGAACCGCCGCATTCTTAGTCACCCTCCCGCAAACACCGGCCTGAATCCCGCCTCCGTCAGCACCTTCGCGACGATTTCGCGCCGATCGCCTTGGATCTCGATACGGCCGTCCTTCACGGTGCCGCCGGCGCCGCAGGCCTTCTGCATCTTTTTCGCTAGCTGTTCCTTTTCCTGCAACCCGATACCGGTGAAGTTCGTGATGACCGTCACTGTCTTGCCACCGCGTCCGGCCGTTTCACGCAAAATATCCACCCGACCGCGGTTCTTCTGCACGGCTGGAGCCGCGGGCTTGGCAGCCGGTCCGGGCGTTAGCGGAACTGATGGCAGGCCCGCGGGATTTAAGGCCGCGAAAGGATTCTGCCCGAGGGCCTGGCCACCGCTAGTGGGGATTTTGCCGGTGTCGCTCATGCGTGGCCCCCACAGCCGCCCGGCGGCGAGGCCGGCTTCGCTTCGAGTTCGTCTGCTCCGCCGAGGTAGGCCAGCGCCTTGGCATAGCTGCGGCCCGCAAGGAAATGCGCGAGCTGCGGGTGCAAGGCATCGCTATGCGCAGCGAAGAGGGCATCAAGCTCGTTCAGTGCCGATGAAATCGCCGGCCCATCAGATTTCTTTATCCCAGCATGGAGCTGGATAAGTGCGGCTTTGATGTTGGTCTCGGGCATTTTGGAGGACTGGAATTAACGTAGCTTAATCGACCGGTTAGTCCGGCATTATTCGGGATTCATCCGGCCGGCCCAAACCTGAAACAACTTGTCTCAGCGGACGGTGGATGCTCCCTTTTGCCTCCCACGCTTGATGTCGCCCCGTTCGCAGGCAAGCGCGGAACCCTTTCCCCTTCCCACCACCCTTTCCCATGAATTCCGTCCCTGTTTCCGAAGGCGCCAACGCCGGCCTCATCGAGGAGTATTACCAGCGCTGGCTCGACAATCCCGACTCCGTCGACCCGACGTGGCGCGCGTTTTTCCAAGGATTCACCCTGGGCAACAACGGCCAGGCGCTCACCGGCGCACCGGCCGGAGCCGTCATCGACAGCGTCAAGCAGTCAGGCGTGTATTACCTCATCAGCGCCTATCGCTCGATCGGTCACATCCAGTCGCACCTCGACCCGCTGAGCGGCCCGCCGCCGGCCTCGCCCAAGCTGCAGCTGAAGCAGTTCCGCCTCACCGAGGCCGACCTCGACACCGCCTTTGACATCGGGAACAGCTTCGGTGGCGGCCAGATGAAGCTGCGCGACCTCGTCGATCTTCTTGAGCAGACTTATTGTGGCCACGTCGGCGTGGAATACGCGCACATCCAGGACCAGGACGCCCGCCGCTGGCTGCAGGAGCGCATCGAGTCCACCCGGCTTCAGCCGAAGTTCACCAAGCCTCAGAAGGTCCGCATCCTCCGCCGCGTCCACAAGGCGGAGCTTTTCGAAAAATTTCTCCACACGAAATACGTCGGCCAGAAACGCTTCTCCCTCGAGGGCGGCGAGACCATCATCGCCGCGCTCGACGCGGTGATCGACCATTGCCCGGGCTCCGGCATCGAGGAGATCGTCCTGGGCATGGCCCACCGCGGCCGCCTGAATGTCCTTTGCAGCGTCATGCGCAAATCCTTCGACCTGCTCTTCGAGCAGTTCTCCGAGAACTACATCCCCGACACGGTCGCCGGCGACGGTGACGTGAAATACCATCTCGGCTACGAATCCATTCTCACCACCACGTCGGGGAAGAAGGTCGAGGTCCGTCTCGCCGCGAACCCGTCGCACCTCGAGATCGTCAACCCGATCGTCGAGGGCAAGGCCCGCGCCCGCCAGCGCATCCGCGGCGACATCGTCGAGCGCCGCAAGGTCATGCCGCTGCTAATCCACGGCGACGCCGCGGTGGCCGGCCAGGGCGTCGTGGCCGAGACGCTCCAGTTCTCCCAGCTGCCGGGCTACCGCACCGGCGGCACCCTGCACTTCGTCATCAACAACCAGATCGGCTTCACAACCGACCCGGAGGATTCGCGCTCGACCCGCTACTGCACGGATATCGCGAAGATGATCGAGGCGCCGATCTTCCACGTGAACGGCGACGACCCCGAGGCCGTCTGCATGGTCGCGCAGTTGGCCGTGGACTTCCGCGTGCAATTCAAGCGCGACGTGTTCATCGACATGTATTGCTACCGCAAGCACGGCCACAACGAGACCGACGAGCCGTCCTTCACACAACCCGAGCTCTACCGCAAGATCGCCGCGCACTCGCTCGTCTCGGCCCTCTACACGAAGCGCCTCGTCGCCGCCGGGAGCATCACCGACGGCGAGGGCGACGCCATCAGGGCCGAGTATTCCGCCTCGCTCGACGAGAACCTTGGCAAGGCCAAGACCCGCGAGGCCGCGAAGGCGGAGAAGCGCAAGGCCGCCGCCGAGAAGTCCGCCACCGATGTCTTCAAGGGCTCGACGGCTGTCTTCCAGCCCGACTTCACGCATACCCCGGTCACGACCGCCGTGAGCGCCGCCGCCATCGACCAGGTGGTCAAGGCGCTGACCACCGTCCCGGAGGGTTTCAAGGTCCACTCCAAGATCAAACGCTTCATCGATGCGCGCGCCGAGGCTCACAAGAACGGCGGCCCCTACGACTGGGGCATGGGCGAGGCCCTGGCGTTCGGCACCCTCTTGCAGGATGGCATGCCCATCCGCCTGAGCGGTCAGGACTGCGAGCGCGGCACCTTCACGCACCGTCACGCGGTCTTCAACGACGTCGAGACCAGCGCCAAATACACGCCGCTGAACCACATTGCGGACAAGCAGCCCCATTTCTGCGTCTACAATTCCCTGCTCTCCGAGGCCGCCGTGCTCGGCTTCGACTACGGCTACTCGATGGATTACCCGGACATGCTCTGCATCTGGGAGGCGCAGTTCGGCGACTTCGCCAACGGCGCCCAGGTGGTCATCGACCAGTTCATCATCAGCAGCGAGTCCAAGTGGCAGCGCAGCACCGGCCTCACCCTTCTCCTGCCCCACGGCTACGAGGGCCAGGGGCCTGAGCACTCCTCCGCTCGCCTCGAGCGTTTCCTGCAGTCCTGCGCGGAGAACAACATCCAGGTCGCCAACCTCACCACGCCGGCTCAGCTCTTCCACGCCCTCCGCCGGCAGACCAAGCGCGACTTCAAGAAGCCGCTGATCATCATGTCGCCCAAGTCCCTGCTCCGCCATCCGGCCGCCGTCTCGCGGCTCGCGGACTTCACCAAGGGCTCGTTCCAGGAGATCATCGACGATCCGGCCTCCCCGCAGAAGGCCGACCGCCTCATCCTCTGCTCGGGCAAGGTCTACTATGACCTCTGCGACTACCGCGACCGCAACAAGGTCGAGAACACCGCAATAGTGCGCGTCGAGCAGCTCTACCCGCTGCACAAGGACCGTCTCAGCCAGATCGCCGATTCCTACGGTCACGCCGCCCGTGTGATCTGGTGCCAGGAGGAGCCGCAGAACATGGGTGCTTGGTCCTTCATCGCCCCGCAGCTTGAGGAAATCTTCGGCCGCAAGGCGGTCTACGCCGGCCGCGACGCCGCCGCCTCGCCGGCCGTCGGCCTGCTCGCGCTCCACCGCATGCAGCTCGCCACCTTCCTCCAACGCGCATTCAGTCTCTGATCCATTCCTTACTTCTTACTTAAAGCCTAGACCTTAAACCTCACCCCACTCTTTCCATGGCCATTGAAGTCAAAATCCCGCCGATGGGCGAATCCATCACCTCCGGCGTCCTCGCCAAGTGGCACGTCAAGGACGGCGACATCGTCAAGAAGGACCAGCCCCTCTTCGAGTTGGAGACGGACAAGATCACATCCGAGGGCACCGCGGAGTCCGCCGGCAAGATCACCTTCAAGGTGGCCGCCGGCACCGAGGTGAAGATCGGCCAGGTCGTCGCCTCCATCGACGAGTCCGCGACTGTCGCTTCCGCTCCTGCGGCGGCTCCTGTTGCGGCGCCGGCCGCGACTGCCGGAGACACCCAGTCGCCCGCCGTCCGCCGCCTCGCTGCCGAGACCGGCATCGACCCCGCTTCCGTCAGCGGTTCCGGCAAGGCCGGCCGCGTCACCAAGGGCGACATGCTGACCGCGTCCAGCAAGCCGCCTTTCCCGGTCCCGGCTCCGGCCGCAGCTCCCGCCGCCGCGCCGGCAGCGCCCGTCGCCAAGGCCCCCGTCCCGGTTGTTGCGGGCGAGCGCCAGACGCGAGTGAAGATGACCAAGCTCCGCCAAACGATCGCCTCGCGCCTCGTCTCCGCCCAGCACGAGGCTGCGATGCTCACGACCTTCAACGAGGTCGACATGACCGCCGTCATGGACCTCCGCAAAAAATATCAGGATGATTTCGTGAAGAAAAACGGCGTGAAGCTCGGCTTCATGAGCTTCTTCACCAAGGCCGTCGTCCATGCGCTCCGCGAGGTCCCGGGCGTCAACGCCCGCATCGACGGCGACATGATCGTCCAGAACCACTACTACGACATCAGCATGGCCGTCTCGACCGAGAAGGGCCTCATGGTGCCGGTCATCCGCAACTGCGACACGATGGGCATGGCCGAGATCGAGAAGGCCATCGGCGAGGTCGCCAAGAAGGCCCGCGACGGCAAGATCACCCTCGCCGACCTCGAGGGCGGCGTGTTCACGATCACCAACGGCGGCATCTTCGGCTCGATGCTCTCGACCCCGATCCTCAACGCCCCGCAGAGCGCCATCCTCGGGCTCCACGCGATCAATGAGCGGCCGATGGCCGTCAACGGCCAGGTCGTCATCCGCCCGATGATGTATCTCGCCCTCAGCTACGACCACCGCCTCGTCGACGGCAAGGAAGCCGTCACCTTCCTCGTGAAGGTGAAGCAGGCCATCGAGGACCCGGCCCGCATCCTGATCGGGGCCTGAGCGACTGCGCCAAGTTGAAAGTTGAGAGTTGAAGGTTGAAAGACCGATCGCTCCAAACCTTTCAACTTTCATCATTCAACCTTCAACTCTCATGGATTCCTACGACCTCATTGTCATCGGCGCCGGCCCCGGCGGTTACGTGTGCGCCTTCCGCGCGTCGCAGCTCGGTCTCAAGGTCGCGCTCATCGAGAAGCGCGCCACGCTCGGCGGCACCTGCCTCAACGTCGGCTGCATCCCGAGCAAGGCCCTCCTCCACTCCTCAGAGCACGTCGCCTTCGCCAAGACCCACGCCGCCGCCCACGGCATCAGGTTCGGCTCGGTCGAAATCGACCTGCCAACGATGCTCAAGCGCAAGGACGAGGTCGTCGCCAAGAACACCGGCGGCCTGACCCTGTTGGCCAAGGCCCGCAAGGTCACCGTCCTCACCGGCGAGGCGAGTTTCACGTCCGCCACGACCATCGCTGTCAAAGGCGAGAAAGGCGTCACCGAGGTCACGGCGAAGAACATCGTCATCGCCACCGGCTCCGCCCCGGTCGAGCTGCCGTTCATGAAGTTCGACGGCAAGACGGTCGTCTCCAGCGACCACGCCATCGCATTCCCCGAGGTGCCGAAGAAGCTCATCGTGGTTGGCGGCGGCGTCATCGGCGTCGAGCTCGGCTCCGTCTGGTCGCGCCTCGGCGCCGACGTGACCGTGGTCGAGTTCCTGCCGAAGATCATCGCCACCTACGACGACGACATCGTCCGCAATTTCACCCGCATCATGCAGAAGCAGGGCCTCAAGATCGAGGTCGGCGCCAAGGTCACCGGCTTCGCCAACGGCGTGCTGACCGCCGAGCGTGGCGAGGAGAAGCTCTCTTTCCCGGCCGACAAGGTCCTCGTGGCCGTCGGCCGCCGGCCCTACACCGACTCGCTCGGCCTCGACAAGGCCGGCGTCGAGCTCGACGAGAAGAAACGAGTCAAGGTTGACGGCCATCTCCGCACGACGGCGAAAAATATCTGGGCCATCGGCGACGTCGTCGCCGGTCCCATGCTCGCGCACAAGGCGGAGGAGGACGGCGCCGCCGTCGCCGAGTGGATCGCCGGCAAGGCCGGCCACGTCAATTGGGATCTCGTTCCGGCCATCGTCTACACGCACCCCGAGGTCGCCAGCGTCGGCCTCGGCGAGGACGCCGCCAAGGCCCAGGGCCTCGCGGTCAACATCGGCAGGTTCAACTTCGCCGCGAACGGCCGCGCCATCGCCGCCGACGCCACCGACGGCTATGTGAAGATCATTGCTGATGCCAAGACGGACAAGATCCTCGGTGCCCAGATCCTCGGCGCCAACGCCGGCGAGCTGATCAGCGAGATCGTGACCCACATGGAATACGGCGGCAGCGCCGAGGACCTCGGCCGCACGATCCACGCCCATCCCACGATGAGCGAGGCGATCAAGGAAGCCGGCCTGGCCGTAAGCAAAAGCGCCATCCACGGGATGTAGGACGGCGCAGCGGGGCGATCAGGTTTCCTGTTCGATCGAGACGACCTTGCCGTCCCGGAACACCAACCGGAAGCGCTCGCGTTCGTGCCGGTTCGGGTAATCGGCGAAATAGGCATAGTGCGGCCCGTCCCAATAGCCGAAACCGCGGTGATACCAACCACGGTAGAGGATCATGCCGTCGTCGCACTCATAGTTCACATAGGACCAGATGACCTGCTTGCCATGCTCATCGATCCGCTCCCGGGTGCGGTCTGGCACGCCGAGCGCAAGCTGCACGAGCTCTTCGTTGAAGCCGATGGCCACCTTCCCCTGTTTGATCAATTCCTGCTGCGCGGGGGTGGCCCGGTCGAACGCGGCGGGATTCTGGCGAATGCGGGTCTCAGGCGTGGCGCAACCCGCGAGGAAAAGCCCGGCCGTGACGGCGAGGGCGCAGATAAGGGTTTTCATTTTTTCTCCTTGGTTGAGAGTGGGCAATCTACCCACTTTGACGGATTCCGCACGCGGCAGTTACGGGTATTAGGTAACAGAGCCGTCAGACACTCCTACCCGCAGGCTACGCCAGCTCCGGAACTGATCGGGCGCCCGGATGTCCAGAAACCCTGATCAAGCCGGCCGGAACGAACGCCACACGCTCAAGTCGCCGCCAGCAGCTGCTTCATCTGTTCCTTGAACCGCCGCTGCTTCGACTCGAACTGGGCCTGTCGCTCGGTCAGCGCGGCAAATTCCTGCTCCATCGCCGCCTTCTCCGCCGCCAAGGTCGACCGATCGCTCGCCAGCTGGGCCTGGGCCTTGGCCAGTTTTTCCGTTTGGGCCTTGGCTTGCAATTCGCCCGCCTGCCCGGCCGCCTCTTTCTCGGCCAGGTTCTGCAGCTGCTTCTGCAACGCGGTCTTCTGCGCCGCGAGCTCACTCCGACCGGCGGTCAACTGGGCTTGCTCCGCCACCAGCTTGCCCTGGGTTTGCTTCACCAGGAGTTGCGCCGTCTCGAGCTGCTCCTGAGCGGCGCCCAATTGTTCCCTCATTGGGGCCAGCGCCTTCTCCTGCTGCTGAAGTCGCTCCTCCCGCGCGGCGAGTTCCCGCTCCAGCCGCTGCTGCGCGGCCTCGGCCTTCGACAGTTCTTCCCGAGAGGCCGCCTGCAGTTTTTCCAGCTGCGCCTTGGCCTGCGTCGCTGATTTTTCCTCCAACTCCAGCCGTTTTTTCTGTTGGTGGACCATGAGTCGGTCGGATTCCAATTTCTCCTGTTCGCCCAGGATCTTCGCCTCCGCCTCGGCCAGCGTCTTCTGCTGCGCGGCTGCCGCAACGCTCCGTTGGGCCAGCTCCTGCTCCCGCTGGGCCACCCTCGACTCCTGGTCCGCCCGCAGCTTGTCCAGCTTGGCCTTCGCTTGATTCAGCAGGCTTTGCTCCGCCTCCAGTTTCTCCTGTTCCTGCGCCAGCGCGGCCCGTTCTTTGGCCAGATTTTTCCCGTCGGCTTCCTGCGCGGCAAGCCGCTGCTCTCGTTCGAGCAGCCGGGCCTCGGCCTGCGCCTGCCCGGCCTTGGTCTGTTCGGATTTTTGTGCGAGGTCCTTTTCCAGCCGGCCCTTCGCCTGCGCCAGAAGCGTCATCTCGCTCTCCAGCTTGCCCAGATCGGCGTCCAGTTGCCGGTTCCGGCCCTCCAGCCGTTTGCATTCGGCCGCCAGGGCCTGGTCTCGCTTTGCCGCGTCCGACGAGGCTGACGCCGCCGTCCCGTTGGCGGCGGTCTGGGCGTCCGCCAATTTCTTCTGCGCCTGCCGGAGCAGCAGCCATTCCGATTCCAATTTTTCGCGCTCCGCCGCCAGGCTGACCGTCGCCTCGGCCGCCAGCGCGTCCTTCTTCGGCGCATCGCCGGCCTGGGCCTCAAGCCGGGCCCGTTCCGTTTCCAAGCGCGCACTCTCCTGCCGGGCCGCGGCAGCGGCCTCGCGGGATTTCTGCAAGTCCGCGACGAGCCCATCCCGCTCGGCTTTGACGAGGGCGAGTTGCGCGGCCTCGGGGCCGGCACCTTTCTTCTTGTCCGTCTTCTGCGGCGCAGCCGAGGGAACGGAGCCGTCCGCCAGGAACATCACCAGGTCGCTCCACCGTTCCAGCTGCCCTTCCGCACCCGGCTTGGGGGTGATCTCCAGCGCGTTTTGCACCCGCTCGACGATTGTGCGCAGGTCGAGCGGCGGCTGGAAGTAGTCCTTCACCCCGAGCCGGATCGCCTGGATGATACTCAGGATCTCAAGCGGGTCGCTGATCAGGAAAACCGGGGAAGTGTTGCCGCCCCGCACGGAGGCGATGAACGCCATCGGGTCGCCTGATTCACCCCGATAGTCGAAAAAAAGCAGCGCATAATCTTCCCGCAGGACCGCCTCGCGCACCTCCTCGACCGTGGCAAACGAGCGCCAGTAGAAGCCGGTCTCGCCGACGACCGCCGAGCAGAGCCGTGTTTCATCGCGCAGTTTTTTGACCAAAAGTATTTTCTTGGAAGTCATTGCTTGGGGTTTCTGAGGGGCGGGCCAAGCGTTAGCAGGTGTGGGACAGCCTGACCAGTGTCCGGCTTTTAAAAGGCCTGTAAGAATTGCCTTCATTAAAATCCCATGAATCTGCGCACCTTGCATTTTGCCTGCTGCTTAGGCGGGGTTAAAATCCATGTATCGTGGGCACTACCCTGCCCCATGACCAACGAGCGTCTCTTTTTCTTCGAACAGACCGACTTCTCGCTGCGGTTCGCCCGCTGCGTGATCAGCGACACCTCGCTGAGCATTGAGGAGCTGAAGGAAGTCCCGGTTTCCGACACCGAGGTGCTCGGCCAGCTGGCTCCCGCCGGCACCGCCGTGGTTTGCGCGCTCCGGCCCAAGCCGCGGCAGCTCCGCCTGACCAACCGGGAGGAAGGCCTGCTCTTCTCGGGCGTGGCCGGTCTGCGGCATTTCGCGCGTCTGCCGGAATTCGCGCCGGCCGAACCGGCCTGGTTCGCCGCCCGCCAGGCGGCCGACGGGGCGGCGCCAGCCGGCACGCCTTCACTGGTGGCACTCTGTTCCGCCGCCGCGCACCAACAGGCGCGTGAGGTCTTTGAAACGATCAAGCTGAAACCCGCGCGCTGCCTGGACGCTACCCTCGCCAGCGTCGGGGCGCTTGCCACCAGCGCGAGTGGAACCTTCCTGTTGCTGGAGATCGGAGAGCTGGCCTCGCACACCCTCCTGATCGGCAACGGCAACGTCCTCGCCGCGCGGAAGGTGGGATTGAATCTCGACCAGATTGCCGAGGCCGTGCGGTTGGAGCTCGGCCTCAAGTTCCGCGGCGCGGCCGCCAAGCTTTTCTTCAACCCGGACTGTGATTTCAGCGAAGCCGGCCAGAAGGTCGCGGGGCGGATCGCGGATGTCCTCAAGCCGGAGCTGGCGCAGCTGCTCGCGGGCCAGCCCGCGCCGCTGGCGTTGTGCTGCACCGGACTGCCCGCCGCCCAACATTGGTTCGAAATCGAGTTGGGCAAGGCCTTGGGACTCGCGCTGCATGAGCCCGACGGCAAGGCTTGGAGCGCGTCCGTGGGGCTGACCTTCGGGAGCCCCGCCCTCGCCGCGAACATTGGGCCGGCGTGGTTCAATTTCCTGCACTTCATCAATGCGCAGACGCTGGAGGCCCCGGAAGGAGTGGCCTGGCAAGCCGAGTGGGTGTCGCTCGGCGAGGCTCCGGCGACTCCCCCGGCCAAGCCTGCTCTGGCTCCCGAACCATCCGCTGCCGTCCCCCGCCCCACCGCGCCCGTGACGCCCAAACCGGCCGCACCTGCGCCGACGGCTAAACCCGCAGCCGTCACCACCAAGTCATCTGCCGTGACTCCGCCGACTGTCGCCAAGCCGGCACAGCAACCGTCGCCGAAGCCAGCCGCCCCGCCCAGTCCGGCCCCGGCGAAGGGACCCGCAGCGTCGTTGCATTATTCCACCGCACCCGAGACGCCCGAACGGTCGGCGTCGAGGAGCAAACGGCCGCTCTACGTGGGCCTGGGCATCCTCGCGCTGGCCTTGCTGGGCGGCTACCTCTATCTGGATTCACACAACGCCGAACTCGCCCGGGTCGCCCTCGAGAAAAAACAGACCGAGCAGCGGCTCAAGGCCGAGGAAGAGAAAACCCGGCTCGCGGAACAGCAGGCGCACGCTGAAGCGGAAAGCCGCAAGAAGTTTGAGTTCGAAACGAGCCGCAAACTCGAGCTGGCCGAAGCGGCCCGAAAACAGGCCGAAACCGAAGCCCGCAACCAGGCAGCCGTCCGGCTGGCCAATGCCCGCGGCACCCTCGTCGTCACCACCGAGCCCGCCGGTGCCATGGTCGCAGTCGGCGACCTCCCGCCGAAGCCTTCCCCAGTGACCTTCGCGCTCATCAAGATCGGGAAATATCCGGTCACCCTCACCCTGGCCCATCATGAAGAGGTCAAGCTTGAGGCCGAGGTCACGGAAAACAACACCACCGAGACGGGTCCGATCACACTGCCCAGCCTGGTCGGCTCGGCGACCCTGACGAGCGAACCCGCGGGATCCGCCTACGAGATTCACCCCGCGAACGCCTTCAGCATCGGGTCCGACGCACCGCGCACCGGCCTGACGCCAGCCACCGTGGCCGACCTGGATCCAGGCGAATACACGGTGACCTTCTCGCGTCCCGGCTGGGCCCCGCATTCCGCATCGCTCACGGTCTCCCGAGGGGAAACGGCCCAGGGCACTTGGACGTTTCCCGCCGGCACGGTGAGATTGTCCAGCGTTCCCGCCGGGGCAACCGTCCTCCGCGACGGGTTGAAGCTGGGGCGGACTCCGCTCACGCTCCTCCAGCCCCCGGGCCCGGGACGCTACGAGCTGCAGCTCGCGCAGTATGAACCGCTCACGCTCGCCGGCCAGATAGAGGAAGGGAAAACCACCGACCTGACGGCAGAGCTGCATCCCGCGGACCTGCTCTACGGCGCAGCCGATCTCGACTCGCCGCCCGAGCCGATCAATCCGAAGATCCCCGACCTGCCGGACTCCCTCACCTTGACCGAGGGCAAGGTGGTGGTCCAGATGACGATCAACCGCGACGGGACCCCGACCGACCTGAAGATCATCCGCGCGTCCAACCCCAATATCGGGAAAATCTATCTGGCCGCGCTCGCCAAATGGAAGTTCAAGCCAGGCATGAAGGCCGGCAAGCCCGTGCGATCGGTCGTGGTCGCGCCGTTCCTGATCCAGGCGACGCGCGACTGAGCCTGCCGCGCCACCGCCCGATTGCCGCCTGCGCCGGAAGTCGATGCTTGCGACGCGGCCGGCGGCGCGCTTTCTCGGACGCACACGTGAAAAAACTCATCCTCTGGGACATCGACGGCACGATCATCGTTTCGCACGGCGCGGGCGTGCGGGCGATGGAGAAGGCGCTGACCAAGCGCTTCGGCGTGAAATGCGACCTGGGCAAGATCGACTGGGCCGGCCGCACCGATTCCTGGATCACGGGAGAGGTTTTCCGGCACACGGGCTTGCCCGACACGCCGAAGAATTCCCACGACTACCTCGAGACCTACCTCGAATTGCTGCCTCAGGAACTGCGCGACGGCCCGCAGGGCCAGGTGCTCCCGGGCGTGCTCGAATTGCTGGAAACCCTCAAGCACCGGAAGGACGTCGCCCAAGGCCTGCTCACCGGCAACCTGAAGCGAGGCGCGGAGTTCAAGCTGACCCACTACAAGGTCTGGCACTATTTCGAGTTCGGCGCCTTCGCCGATGACAGCCCGCGGCGCAACGATCTCGGCCCGCATGCGCTGCGACGCGCGAGGGAGCGGCACGCGGTGGATTTCTCCCCGGCGCGCACGGTCATCATTGGCGACACGCCGCATGACATCGAATGTGGCAAGGTCATCGGTGCCCAGACCATCGGCGTGGCCACGGGCCGCCACAGCGTCGCCGAATTGGAGGAGCACAAGCCGACCGCCGTGTTCAAGAATTTTGCCGACACCGCCGCCTTCCTTCGCGTGATCGACGCACTGTAATGAAGACAAGGTGGAACGCGGCCGCTTACCGCTGGGCGATCTCGATCGCGGTGACCCGACCGGCGTGGAATTCCACGCGCATCTTCTCCTCGGGATCGTAGTCACCGGCTGACACGCCGAGACCGGCACCCACGGCGGAATGGCCGCCGGCCGAGCCAACCCCGATACCCAGGCTGAAGTGCGGGCCCTCGTCATGGTAGATCCAGAGGTCCGAGTCCCCGAGTGCGGATTTATGCGTATAGCGTCGGTCCGGCTCGCCAAGG
>Ga0265327_10001284_pt1 | contig 33021 bp, 26 predicted proteins | sample 41621metaG_FD_202089 | JGI IMG/M metagenome (GOLD analysis project Ga0265327, IMG submission 202089) | Rhizosphere microbial communities from Carex aquatilis grown in University of Washington, Seatle, WA, United States - 4-16-21 metaG | ecosystem: Host-associated > Plants > Roots > Rhizosphere...
CATTAATTGTGTTTTGCTAAAAACAACAATGAAGAAAATTTAAATCAGCATTTCTCCAGCGCCCCCAAAATATCTTCCAATATATCATCTACATGTTCCAACCCAACAGAGATGCGGATTAAGCCTGGTGTAATATTTACAGCCGCTCTTTCTGCTTCGGTAAGTTTTGCATGTGTGGTACTTGCCGGATGAGAAGCAATGCTTCTTGTATCGCCAAGGTTCGCGGTAAGTGACAACATTTTTAAATTGTTTAAAAATGCGCGGCCGCTTTCTAAACCACCACTTAAATTAAAACTTATTAAACCGCCACCATTCTTCATTTGCTTTATTGCAATAGCGTGTTGCGGATGACTGGGTAAATAAGGATATTTTATCCAACTGATTTTTGCATGGCCTTCCAATGCTTTTGCAATTTGCAATGCGTTAGATGAATGGCGGTCCATGCGAACATCTAATGTTTCCAGACTTTTGCTTAATACCCATGCATTAAAAGGAGATAATGCAGGACCGGTACTGCGGCAGAATAAATAAATCTGGTGTATCAATTCTTTTTTACCCAACACAATACCCCCCATAACCCTGCCCTGTCCATCAATCCATTTTGTGGCGGAGTGAACAATAAGATCGGCGCCAAACTCAACAGGGCGTTGATTAACTGGCGTAGCAAAACAATTATCTACGTTCAATAAAATGTTATGCTTCTTTGCAAGCTTGCCCACAAATTCCAAATCAATAATATCCAAACCCGGATTGGTAGGGGTTTCCAAATAAATCATTTTTGTATTGGGCTTTATAGCCGCTTCCCAACTGGCCATATCGTTGGCACTAACATAACTTACTTCAATACCATAGTTAGGTAAAAATTTATTTAATACCGTAACCGTACTTCCAAAAATTGAGTTGCAACTAATTAAATGGTCGCCTTTTTTCAGCAGCGCCATAAAAGATGCAAAGACAGCACTCATACCCGTTGCCGTTGCGTAACCTGTTTCGGTGCCTTCCAATGCCACCATCTTATCTGTAAATTCCTGTACACTCGGATTACTGAAACGGCTGTAAATATTATCATTGCTCTCATCGGCAAATGCCGCCCTCATATCTTCTGCATCATCAAAACAAAAGCTGCTGGTTAAAAATAATGGCGTACTATGTTCCATTTCGTTTGTACGGTCGGTCTGTATTCTAATAGCCTTTGTTGTAGGTTTCATTTCTTCTCTTTACTAATAAACTAATAACCCAATTAACTAATTAACCACCAATTCCCAGGTAAGGTCCGTGCCGCTTCTTTTCAATGTTTCTGCAACGCTGCAATATTTATTCATTGATAATTCGCAGGCACGGGCGGCTTTTTCTTTATCAATATCACCTTCAAGGATGAATATGATTTTTGCATTGGCCCACAATGATGGTTCCTTGCCTGGTTCTCTTTCACCAGTGATTTTTATTTTAAAATCTTCAATGGTTTGGCGTTGCTTTTTTAATATCATTACAATATCAATGGCACTGCAGCCGCCAAGGCCTGCCAATAACATTTGCATGGGGCGAAACCCAAAATTTTGTCCTCCGCTTTCATCGCTGGTGTCCATATGTACGGTATGACCATTGGCATCTTTAGCTTCAAACCCAAAATCGCCAGATACCCTGTGTAAATTAATTTCAATCATTTTAAAACATTTTTGCAAATATAAATATTGCAAGCCTTTACTTTGCATTTATATGGGGGAGTTTTTCGTATTTAGTAAAGAGAATGCCCCTCCACTTCGCCGCGGCGGAGAACTATGGAGGAGGTTGAAGGGTAGAAGCCCCTATCCCGTAAAGGGGGAAATGGAGAAGAGATCAGCGAAGATGTGTAGTGTTTTTTAGCTCTGTGGGAGCGAAAGATTGGTAGAAAATAAAATAAGTGTTTTTAAGTCCCGTTGGGACGGACGGCAGGTGCTTTTTGCAAAAACGCAATACGTAAAATTTAATTAAAGTTCAATAGAGATATGTCGTACAAGTTCGGTCGTAAAGTCGGAATCCCGGTTTAACATCGGGAAGATGCGACGCCAATGAAGATGCACATAGCTTCTTGGTTGGGTTCAAAAAAAAGTATTTTAAAAAATCAATGGACACCTTTAAATATACCAACGAATTTATTTTAGAAAGCGGTTTTGTATTTCCCGAAATTGAAATTGCGTACAGTACTTACGGCATATTGAATGCCGATAAAAGCAATGTGGTTTGGATTTGCCATGCACTTACCGCCAACAGCGATGCGGCAGATTGGTGGAATGGTGTGGTGGGAAGCAACCATTTGATTGACCCTGCAAAATATTTTATTGTTTGCGCCAATATTTTAGGTTCGAGTTATGGAAGTACGGGCCCGTTGAGCATAAATCCTGTTACACAAAAAAAATACTATAATAATTTTCCGCTGATTACGGTTAGGGATATGGTGCAGGCACATATTTTATTGCGCCAACATTTGGGGATAGAAAAAATATTTTTGTTGATGGGTGGCAGCATGGGCGGCTACCAGGCAATGGAATGGTGTGTGATGGAAAATGGTGTGATAGAAAATTTATTGTTGCTGGCAACATCGGCGAGCGAAAGTGCATGGGGCATTGCAACACATACGGCACAACGGTTAAGTATAGAAGCAGATAGCACATTCAATACTGCTGTTGATAATGCAGGTGCAAAGGGTTTAAAAGCGGCAAGAGCCATTGGGATGTTAACCTATCGAAATTATGGTATTATGGTGCAGCAACAAACTGATGCCGACCACGACAAAGTAGATAATTTTAAAGCATCTTCCTACATCAATTACCAAGGAGATAAATTGGTGCAACGTTTTAATGCGTACAGTTATTGGCAACTTACTAAAACTATGGACAGCCATAATATAGCCCGTGGCCGTGGAGGGAATTTAGAAACGGCGTTACAAAAATTTACGCAACGTACTTTAATCATTGGAATCAGCAGCGATATTCTCTGCCCGTTAATAGAACAATATTTTTTAGCAAAACATATTCCTGATGCTGCAATGATAGTAATTGATTCTGATTACGGTCATGATGGATTTATGGTAGAGTCGAAAATTATTTCGGGACATGTTTCGAAATGGTTGGATGAACTGTAGCAATTATAGTTTCAGCCTGAGCTTGTCGAAGGTGGGCTAAGAGATAAAAGAAGTTGTATTCAAATAAGGGCCATCTTTGAAATTTAAAGTATGGTTTCTTTTAGTATAGAACCATCATTACAATGCCAAACCGCCTTCGGCAAGCTCAGGCTGACAACTCACGAGTTAAAGTTTAGACTTCTTATTTTCCATGGCAGCGCATGATAGTTTACCATTTAAATCAGTTATTTTTAAACTGATATTATATCTATTGCAATATGAAAAAAGCCTTCCTTGTTCTTTTCTTGTTCTTTTGTTCTGCAAAAAGTTTTTGCCAACAAGTGTTTGTTACCGCATTGCAATGCGATAGCAAAGTAAATCCATTGGCAATTGATAATAACGTGCCGCAATTCAGTTGGCAGTTGCAATCTGCACAGCGTAATGTTTTACAAACTGCGTACAGGATTTTAGTAGCCGATAAAAAAGAATTGCTGCAACAAAATGTGGGCAATATATGGGATTCGAAAAACAACAACGGTCAATCTGCAAATATTTTATTTAAGGGAAAAAAACTCAACAGTGCCACCACCTATTTTTGGAAAGTACAAGTGTGGGATAATAAAAAGACAAATGCATGGAGCAATATTGCAAATTTTACAACGGGTTTGTATGATGCAAGAGATTGGAGCAATGCCAAATGGATTGGTTATGAAGAAATGCAAGATTCACTGGTAACAGTGCCTGGTGTACATAGCCCTGATATTAAAAGAAAATTGGGTGCCAATAAATTAAAACAGCGCAGCACAGTTCCTTTATTTAGAAAATCATTTTTTACCAATAAAGAAATTGCCAGTGCCACAGTTTATGTAAGTGGATTGGGTCAATATGAATTGAGTATTAATGGCGAAAAAATCGGCAACAGTTTTTTAACACCCGGCTGGACAAACTATGATAAACGGGTGTTGTATAATACTTATGATCTTACCAATGCAATAAAGAAGGGTGAAAATGCTATTGGCATGATTGCAGGCAATGGTTTTTACAATATTAATAGAGAGCGATATACCAAGATGGTAATTGCCTATGGAAACCCTAAACTGATTTGTAAAGTATTGGTGAAATATAAAGACGGCTCTTCGTTAACGATAGTAAGCGATAATAGTTGGAAAGCAACGCCATCTCCCATTACTTTCAGCAGTATTTATGGCGGCGAAGATTATGATGCTACGCTTGAAAAAAATGACTGGAATAATATTGGTTATAATGATACGGAATGGAAGCAAGCAATAACTGTTACTGCACCAAAAGGCACATTGGAAGCAGAAATGGATAATGCTGTAAAAGTAAACGATGTGTTGCAGGTAAAGACTGTTAGCAAACCCAAAGACAGTGTGTATGTTTTTGATTTTGCACAGAACCTTTCGGGTATTGTGGAATTAAAAGTGAAAGGGAAGAAAGGGCAGGTGATAAAATTAATACCTTCAGAACTATTGAATGGCGCAAAATTGGCGAACCAAAATAATACCGGTAAGCCTTATTATTTTTCCTACACTTTGAAAGGAGATAGTGTAGAAACATGGAGGCCACGTTTTAGTTATTATGGTTTTAGGTATGTACAGGTAGAAGGCGCAGTGCCTGATACAGCAAATGTTACAGGCGATTTTGCAAAAATCATGAGCCTTGCCAGTTTGCATACTGCTAACTCTTCTGCATTGAATGGAGAGTTTGAATGTTCCAATACTTTATTCAATGATATCAATAAACTAATTCGATGGGCCATAAAAAGTAATTTGCAAAGTGTAGTTACTGATTGTCCGCATAGAGAAAAGTTAAGCTGGCTGGAACAGGATTATTTAATGGGTAGTTCCATCAATTCCAATTACAATGTTTATCATCTATATAAAAAATTAGTGCATGATATGATGGATGCACAAACTAAAGATGGGCTTGTGCCAGACATTGCGCCGGAGTTTGTTTTTTTTGATGACAATGGTTTTGGTTTTAGAGATTCGCCGGAGTGGGGCAGTGCATCGGTAATTGTACCATGGATGTTGTACAAATGGTATGGCGATGTAAGTGTTGTAAAAGAAGCTTATCCAATGATGAAAAAATATGTGGCTTATTTAAAAAATAAATCGGCCAATAATATTTTGAATTTTGGATTGGGTGATTGGTATGATTACGGACCTAAGCCGCCAGGTGTTGCACAGCTTACACCCAAAGCATTAACTGCAACTGCTATTTATTTTTATGATGTGCAGTTATTATCTAAAATGGCAACGCTGTTAAATAATAAAAGCGATACAGAAATGTTTCAACAACTTTTCAAACAAATTAATAAAGCATTTACAGATAGTTTTTATAACGCTAAAACAAAAGTATATGCAACGGGCAGCCAAACTGCTATGGCAATGCCTTTAAGCGTTGGGCTTGTAGCAGCAAATGATAAAGCTGCTGTAATGAAAAATATGGTAGATTCAATTACAGCCTCTGGAAAGAAATTAACCGCTGGTGATGTGGGTTTTCATTTTTTAATAGAAGCTTTACATGATGGCAATGCATCGCAATTAATTTATGATATGAATTACAGGGATGATGTGCCTGGTTATGGATACCAATTGAAGAAAGGTGCAACTGCTTTAACAGAATCGTGGCCGGCATTGGCAGAAGTATCCAATAACCATTTGATGCTTGGGCATATTATGCAATGGTTTTACGAAGGGTTGGGCGGCATACAACAGGCAGAAAATTCTTACGGGTATAAAAATATTATTATTAAACCTGAGGTGGTAGGAGATATTAATTATGTAAGAGCCAATCATCAAACTGTTTATGGCAATATCATTACACTTTGGAAAAAAACTGACAAAGGTTTTGAATTGTTTGTGGATGTACCGGCGAATACAACAGCAACAATTTATTTGCCTACAAGTGATGTAAAGAGAATTACTGAAGGTGGTAAAATAATTAATGGCAATAAAGACATTAACTATTTGGGAGTTGAAAAAAATAAGGTGATGTTGAAAACAGGTTCGGGCAGGTATTATTTTAAAGTGTTTTAGTAGCTGGAAGCTCCAGCTTCCGGTACTTACCTTTCATATGTTTTAGCTTTACTGGGAGCCGGAGCTCCCCGGTACTTGACGCCGTGGATGGATTCGAACCATCGTGAAAGATTTTGCAGATCCCTTACCTCGCCACTCGGCCACACGGCTGTATCTGGAAGCTCCAGCTTCGGGATACTATTTTAAAACGTATCGATAATAATTTTTTTGCAGCGTATTGTAATATGCAATTACAATCATCACTAAAAAAATACTGCATGATATTTTTAGTTGCCAATAACTAAAAGAATAAAAAGGCAAATACAATATTACTGCCAGCCTGATGTATTCCATATAAAATACCCAACGCTTTTGTTCCATTATAGCACCGCAATTGATAAGTGTTAAAATAGTTACCAGCGAAAACGCAATCTTTATTTTAATAGAAAAATATTTTTCAAATAAAATAAACGTTGAAAGCGTAATAAGCAAAGCAACCATTTGCCCAACAACATATTTATTCAATGGCTTTTCAATAGTGGTTTGGTTTTGATGGATGTTGAACATGGCTTCTGCAATGTCTCTAAGTGACGCATCAATTTTTTCCGGTTTGGAAAAAAGTATTTTCACTTTGGGTATAAAACCTTTGGTGCCTTTGACAGCCAGCCACAACTCTATAAAAAAATGAAAATGTTGCCATAGAAAACTATAGGTATTCAATGGTTTGGTTAAACCATAAATTGCTTCTTCATCTTCCTTAACAAAAGTGCCAAATAGTTTATCCCAGATAATTAACACATCGCCATAATTTTTATCCAGGTATTTTTCGTTGCTGGCATGATGTACACGATGATGTGAAGGAGTAACCAAAATATATTCTAAAATACCGAGTTTGCCAATTAACCTTGTATGAATAAAGAATGGATACAAACCATGCACTAATAATATTGCTGTTATCATGCCTGCATTAAAACCAATGAATGGCAATACCAACCAAAAACCGTGACGAAATATGGCTTGCAAAACGGTGATACGTGCCGAAACAGTTAAATTATAATCTTCGCTTTGATGGTGCACAATATGCGCCATCCAAAAAATATTTATTTCATGCCCCAGGCGATGGTACCAATACCAAATAAAATCTGTTGCTATAAATAATAATATCCAAATAAATACGCCGTTGCCAATATGGAATAAACCATATTTTTTTTGTACCTTATCATACACAAAATAAAATAAACCGGCAACAAATACATCGCACAAACGCTCGGCTACACCAATGCTTACATTAGCTATAGAATTGTGCAGGTTAAAATATTTTAACCCTTTCTTTTTTGCAATTGCATATTCCAATAAAATAAACCCTACAAATAAGGGAATGGCAAAGCCCAAAATATTAAGGTGCATAAATGAATTTTATTTCTCCTTTAATTTAATTACCAATTGGTGTGGCGTTTGCGATAGGGTAACTTTATGGCTTTCATAATTTTTATGGCAGATGATTAATGTTAGCGGAAACGACATCCAGGTAGATAATTTAAACTCCCCTTTATCTGATGTAACTGTTTCTTCAATCCTGGGAACAAAATAAACTTGAGCACCTCCTAATGGAATATCGGAATCGCTTATTACTTTTCCTTCAATAATCATTGGTAATAGCTGTTGAATATTTGAATAGGAGATGATCATGAAATATAGGTTAAAGTGATGCTGCCAAAGTGTTATTTGAAATTACGCTGTTTTAAATAGTCCACCAAATTTATAGACTAATTAATTACGAGATTAACATTTAAAATACTTTAATGAAAAATTAATCTATTTGTTAAATGAAACGATTACTCACCTTTTGATGCGGCATATAATTCATACCAATCCTGCCTGTCCAGATCAATGGAAAATGCATCTACAATATTTCTTATCCTTTGCTCACTGGTAGTGCCGATGATTGGCAGTGCGCCTAATTTTAATAACCAGGCAACAGCGGTTGATTCTACATTAGCATCATATTTCTTTCCAATGTCCTGAAGTTTTTGATTTATTCTTATTGCTACTTTATCGGTGCCTGTTTCTATCCTGCCACCTGCAAGCGGCGCAGATACTAATGGGCGCATGTATTTTTGTTTGATGTAATCCAATTGCCCATTATCTAATGCGGCAGTGTTGAGTAAATTCAATTCAATATGATTGGTTACGATTGGTGTCCTTAAATAAGAAGCCAATAGCTGGTGTTGAAAAACTGTAAAATTGGCCACACCAATATTTTTTACTTTGCCTGAAGATTTCAATTGGTCTAAAGTAAGTGCTGTTTCTTCCAAATTAGAAATAGGGTCCAAGTGGTCTAAAATAAAAATATCGATATAATCTGTTTTTAATTTACGCAAAGAATTTTCTACGCTTTGCAAAATATGTTCTTTAGAAGTGTTGTAATGTTGTATGCGAATATCAGGATTACCGGGATTGGGAATATTCAATCCGCATTTGGTAAATAAAACAATATCTTCTCTTTTAAAAGATTTTTGTGCCAGTGCTTTGCCAAACACTTCTTCGCTTTTCCAGGAGCCATAAACATCTGCATGGTCAAAAGTATTGATACCGAGTTCAAGGCAAAGGTTTACAATCTTTTCCATTGTTTCAGTAGTGTTATCTACTTCCTTGCTCCATCTCCAAAAACCATAAATGGCCGGAGAAACTTTTGGGCCTGCATCGCTTAAATAAATCTTTTCCATATCCTTTTTTATAAATTTTAGAGATCGTTATTTTTTCTTTTTCCTAAGGTCGATATTCTGAAAGAAAAATATTCTAGCTGCATCTATATTTTTATATTTATTTCCTGCTGCCAGTTGCTGAAATAAATTCATGTACCCAAATTGTATATTGCTCTGTTCAGAAAATTGGTATTTCAAACCTACGAAAAATCTATTCTGGTCAAAATAATTATTTACAATTTGTTTACCGAAATTAATATGTACTTCGTCATTCAAAACAAACGACCATGATTTGGGGACAGCGCCTTTTTTATTGAAAGGAACTTCGTACCAGAAATTGTAGCGTAGTTTCCAGTTAAAGCCATAGCCATCAGCCAATGTAGAGTCGTTTAGTATTTTGCGTTTATACTTTTCTTCGAGCCTAAACCATTGCATCATTCTTTTTTTACCATACTTGGTATGCCACTGTATTTGTTGCCAGGGCCTATGCTCTGGTTGCGAAATATCTTTATGGTTATCGCCAGGATAATTGGTTACATAAGCATACCCCAAAGTAAGCTTTGTGGCATCGTTTACATAATACGTTAATCCCACCCTTAAAATACTCTGCGAATAATTATCTACAAAATTTTCTTTGGTTCTCAAATGAAGATCTGTCCAAAGTCCCCATTTGTTACTAAAACGTGTTTGATTTAAATAGCCATACCAAACCTGGTTTAATTTTTCTGTTTGTTTTGTTTGTGCTTTGGTTTCAACAACACTGCATGTTAGTAAAGCCAGTACACAACTAATACGAATCAATTTTTTCTTCATACGATACTTTATGATTTTTTGTAAAAATATAAAATATTCTTTTGACGCTCTGGGTGGCATCGAACCACCGTATGTGATTTATGAAATCACTTAGCCTCCACCCGGCCAGAGCTGTATATAGCCTCCCTAAGAATAGGGACGCTTTTTGAACGATTAATTGCTAATGCTAATAGCTATTTTAGTTTAGTTACCTTAATTTAATAAACCATCAATTGTAAACGCTACATAATAAAGTGCGCCAATTGTTGGGCCACCTGCATATTGAATTTTTCTGTTGTTTAAAATATTGGTACCACCAATTTTTATAGTAGACTTAACAGCTGGCAAACGATAGGTAACTTGTGCATCAATATTATTGATGGCATCAACATTGCCTGTTACCAATGGGCTTTCCCATAAAAAGCTATTCTGCCATTTCCACACTACATTAAAGCCAACGTTTCTTGTAATGGCCCTGTTGCCAAATGAAATATTGGTAGTGAAATTTGGGGTGTTAAATCCAGTTACAAAAAGATCTGCTGTGCGGTTGCCTTTGATATCATTGTAATTGATATTGCCAGAGATAGTAAATGTTTTATAAAAATTATAAGTAACACCTAAAGAAGAACCATAAGTGGTGTATTTGTTTTTTGCATTGGTGTACACACGGTAACGTTCTTGCCCTTTGCTTGCAGCATTACCACCACTTGCTGTTGTAGCATCTCTGTTTCTATCAACCATTGCAATTACAGCATTGTCAGAACCTACAGTTTCTCCAATAGGGACATATACTTGTACCTGGCCTAAAAAGCCGTCGTAAATATTCGAGTATGCATCTACGTCAATGAAGACTTTATTATTGTCTAATACGGCTTTATAGCCTACTTCATAAGAATTGATACCTTCTGGCCTGCCATCAGGCAGGTTGGCTACTTCTAATAAATTTCTGTGTGCCAATGCAGAAGCATCTGTATTTCCCTCTGCTTTTACCACGGCATTAAACGCAGCAACTGAAGATTGTGTATAGCTGTTTTCTCTATAACCGAGTCCCTGGTTTATTATTGGCAATATACCGACACGTTTTACCCTACCATTGTTTACATAGCTCAAAGCTTCAAACAATGCAGGGAAGCGATAGCCTTGCTGATAAGTAAACCTGAAATTGTGTTTTTCATTCACTGTGTAAACTGCAGCTATACGTGGTGTTAACTTGGCTGCAAATTCAGGATTATAGTCGGCACGTAAAGAGCCCCACAATTTTAATTTTTCATTGAAGAATGTTTTTGTTGCTTGCACAAAGCCACCAATTTTTTTGTAGTAAGTGTCTTTACCGAAAGTTCCATCAGGTAATGGGGTATTCCTGTCTGCAATAGGGCGTGTAAAGTCAACAAAATTATTTCCATCAGGAATCAATGCATAGATACGAGCATCAGCGCCAACTAATAAGTTAAAATATCTTACTTGTTTACTAAGATCAAGCTGCCCTTCTATATGATACAAATTACTTTTTTGAATTAATGCAGCACCTCCAGTTACAGGCGCATTAGGAATAGCACTTGATTTAATATCCCAGTTATTAATTTTTATGATGGAATCTTTTACAATATTAAAACGTTGTGTACCTGGCTCTACACGGCCCAAGTCTGCCTGCTGGCGTGCAAAAGCTGTTGCAGCTGCAAGGTTTGCAGAAGTTAAGCTGCCGCCATGATCTACGGCATAACCATTCAACGCAGTTTTATATTTTGCAGCCCACACACTTGCACTTCCACCAGTGTATAGATCTAAATTGTCGGCCAATGGTTTTACGTTGTAAGAGTCGCCAGTGTTTTCATTGGTGGTGTATGCTTTAATGGTAAAGTTGCTGCCTTTCAATTCCAGTTGATGATTTTGTACAATTACATTATCCAATTTCACTTTATTACCTCTTTGAAAAACACCATCCATTTTACCAATGCGGTAAGTATAAGTAAGCTGTGTGTTTTTAGAAAATTTATAAACCAATGCGGCGTCAAATTTTAGATTATCCACTTTTGGGTCAACCAAATCTTTTTCCCAATATCCTGTCCGTGCTACCGTTAGTGTCCTGTTTGTTACGCCATCAATAGTTAAACCGGTAATAGACGATGTGTTGCTGCCAGCCAATGCATCATCGCCATATTTGTTCCAGCCATCAAAAGCTGTATTGTTAGCACCATTAAGTGATGGATATGCCGGATTAGCCGTGTTTTTATTATTGGGGTTTTGATCAGTTTGCGTGTTGGAAATCCAGTCAGTACCTTGTAAGTAACTTGCGTTTATTTTGAAGGCAAATTTATTTTTAAATGCTTTTGCATAACGAATAGCTGTTTCAGTTAAAATACTTGGTGAATGGTCAATGCCGTCAACATGATTTACACCTGTGCGTTGAAATACACTTAAGCCTTGTGTTGTGAATGGATTTTTTGTGATAAGATTAGCCATGCCGTTGATTGCATTCATGCCATATAATGCAGATGCGGCACCAGGCGTTACTTCAATACTTTGAATATCTAATTCCGTTGGGCCGATTGCGTTACCTAATGGCACACCTAGTGTTGCGGCTTGCATATCAATGCCGTCTACCAACTGCATAAAGCGAAAATTGTTGGGAATATTGAAGCCTCTTGTATTAGGTACCTTAAATGTAATTGATGATGTTGTTAATTGTACGCCTTTTACATTGCCCAAAGCATCGTAAAAAGATGCAGCAGGTGTTTCTTTCAAGGCTTTCAAATCCAGCTTTTCAATACTTACTGGCGATTTTAGTATTTTTTCCGAAGTGCGGCTTGCAGTTACTACCACTTCGTTAGCTAAGAAAGTTTGTGAGGTTAATTGCACCGCCAATTTAGCGCTGGTGTTTTTTACTTCAATTTCTTGTGGAGCAAAACCAATTGAAGAGATAACTAATATAAAAGGCAATTTTTGATTAATGACTAAAGAAAATTTTCCGGTAGAATCGCTGGTAGTACCGATTGATGTGCCTTTGATCGTAATGCTTGCCGATGCCAGACCTTCATGATTTTCACCTACCACTTTACCACTTAAGAGCAAAGCTCCATTAAGTTGAGCAAATGTAATTAAAGGAAATGCTGCCAATAATAATACTATAATTCGTTTCATACTGTTGTTTTGATGTAGTGTTGGTAATTAAGTCTATAAAAATAGTAGACTAATAGTGTAAAAATTTTTTAATCTGTTAGAATTGCATTCGATAGCAACATCGTTGTTTATGTTGTGAGGGATAAAGCTTAAGGCATGTCTGTTTCATTACTAATATAATTTGAGGGCAAAGAAAAGGATTTTTTATTAGTCCACCAAAATTATAGACTTTAATTTATAAATATTTTTTGTGTTTTTTCTGCGCTGTAATAAAAGCTGAGTAAAGCAGTGAAGTTGAAGAGTGTCATTGGGTTCTGCAAAGACGCCCGTGAAGATGAATATAGCTGCCTGGTTGGCCTCAAAAAAATGAGCAACTTTTTATTAGATGGTTTAATGCAAAAATATTGCCCTGTAAATGGTAATCAATCCACAAACAATAACTACTACACCTACTGCAATAAACATTTTTTTTGCAGGTAGCTTAGAAGTAAGCATTGCAGAAAATGGTGCTGTAACAATTCCGCCAATTAAAAGGCCGGCAACAACATTCCAGTGATGGTCTTCTATTGTAAATAAAAAGGTGATTGCACTGGCAACGGTTAAAATACATTTTGCAACCGTAGAGCTCCCTATAACAAATCGTGGAGTGCGGCCATTTTTAATGAATGTACCTGTTACCAGTGGCCCCCATCCACCACCACCAAATGAATCTATAAAGCCGCCAATTAATCCTAAAATAGTGATATTGATTTCCTTTTTTTGAAAAATAGCTTTTTTCTTTTTGAAAGCGTTTTGTAAAATTTTTATTCCCAGGTAAATAGTGTATGCAGCAATGATGGGTTTTGTAAAGTTGGAATATTTTTTACCTAACTCTGTTAGTAATATTGCTCCAACAACTGCACCGATGATTGCCGGAATAGCCAATTTTTTTACCAGTTTTTTATTTACGTTGCCCAATTGCCAATGGCTTATTGAACCTGCAGCACTGGTAAATGCTTCTGCAGAATGTATGCTGGCACTCACTACCGCCGGGGGTACATTTAATATTAATAAAAGAGATGTGCATATAACACCGTAGCCCATGCCCATCGAACCTGCAACAAGCTCTGCTCCAAAACCTACGAGCAACATCCAGTAAAATTTGTGATTGTCTTTTTTTAGAATATCCTGCAATGCAGTCAGCTGAGTGGGAGATAAAATTAAATAGGTGAATAAAGCGGTCAATAATATAAGTGCAATAGCCACCATGTATTTATTGACTACTTTTCTACGGGAAGATGAAAGATCCTGCTCTGTAGTCACTACTTCTTTTGAAAGTGTGATCTCTTCTATTCTTTCTTCTGGTGTATGATCTGTCATGCTTGGGAATTCAAAATTTTTGGCGATCATATAACCGCAATGAAGCGTAAATGTAAGCAACATCTACTAATCTATCAAAATAGTGGACTATTTATTTTTTATTGGAGAGATTTTTTGTGATTTCGTTAAGCTGCTTTACTTTTTCAGTAAAATCACCGGAAATGGTATTGCGGATATTTTGCATATTGTTGAGCAATGCATCCATTTCATCAGGCAGTGTTTCGTTCAACAATTCCTTTACACGTTTTGCAATAGTGGGGGACTTACCATTGGTACTGATGGCAATTTTAAGATTGCCTTTGTTTACAACGGCACTTAAATAAAAATCACATAGTTCAGGTTTATCTGCAACGTTGATTAATATCTTTTTACTTTTTGCATCTGCTGCAATTTCTTGGCTTATCTCTGGTTTATTGATTGCTGCAAAAATGATATCGTTGCCATCTAAATCATCAATATGATATGCTTTTTCTATTAATTGAATATTGGGAAAAGATTTTGCAATGGTTTTAATTTCTTCACTGATTGAAATAGCTACAATTTTAATTGCTGCTGCCGGAGCATTAGAAAGCACTGCATTTAATTTTTCCATGCCTACATAACCGCCGCCTATAATCAACAGGCGAAGATTTTCTAATTTTAAAAAAACAGGAAATAAATTATTGCCTTCCATAGCCCGTCATTATTTATTCAATTAATGAAACATAAAGCTACACTTTAATCTGCTATTTTTTATTGACTTCGACAAAGCAAAGTGCGGTCAACTTATTTCTGCAAGGCTCTCTTTTGTTTTAGCAATGGTTTCATCTAAATCTGCATAAGACAAAGCATTATTAAGAAACCAGCTTTCAAACGCAGAAGGAGGCAGGTAAATACCTCTTTTCAACATGGCATGAAAATATTTTTTAAACAAATCGTTATTGGCAGATGCGGCAGTTGCAAAATCAGTAACAGCATGATCGCTGAAATGAATACTGATCATAGAGCCCATTTGATTGATAATATAAGGCAGGCCCCATGCTTTTAAAACTTCATCTAATCCATTTTTTAAATAAATGGTTTTTTGTTCCAGTTCTGTATAAATAGATGGATTGCTTTTTAATTCAGTTAACATGGTAAAGCCTGCAATCATAGCAATAGGGTTACCGCTTAAAGTGCCGGCCTGGTAAACATTTCCCAACGGAGCAATATGCTGCATAATTTCCTTTTTGCCACCAAATGCACCAACCGGCATTCCGCCGCCAATTACTTTACCATAAGTAACTAAATCAGCTTTGATATTTAATTTTTGCTGTGCACCGCCAGCGGCTAAACGAAAACCAGTCATCACTTCATCAAAGATGAAAACGATATTTTCTTCATCACATATTTTTCTAAGACCTTCTAAAAATCCCTGTTGTGGTAAAATGCAGCCCATATTGCCTGCAACAGGTTCTACAATAATGGCAGCAATTTCATTTTTATTTTCGGCCACTAATTTTTTAACAGCATCAATATCATTGTAAGGAGCAGTTAATGTATCATTCGCCACGCCTGCAGTTACACCAGGTACAGTTTGAATGTTGAATGTAGCAACACCACTACCAGCTTTTACTAAAAAAGGATCTGCATGGCCATGATAATGCCCCTCAAATTTGATGAACTTGTTTTTTCCTGTAAAGCCTCTTGCCAAACGCAAAGCACTCATACAAGCTTCTGTTCCGCTGCTCACCATTCTTATCAAATCAACATTAGGTACCATGCTGATGATCAGTTCTGCCATTTCAATTTCTAACTCCGTTGGCGCACCAAAGGATGTAGAACCTAATGCTTTTTCTTGTATCGCTTTTACAACTGGTTCATAAGCATGGCCCAGTATCATTGGCCCCCATGATGCGATGTAATCGATGTATTTGTTTCCATCGGCATCATATAAGTAAGCACCTTTTGCGCTGGTCATAAATATTGGAGTTCCACCAACACTTTTAAAAGCACGAACGGGAGAATTCACACCGCCTGGGATTGATTGTTGCGCTCTTCTAAAAAGCTCTTCGCTCTTGGTATACATGGAGATTATTTTATAGTCATTATTATTTTTGCAAATTTTACACGCAAATAGGCACGGATAATAAGGCACAAATCTTATGTTTTACTTTGCTCCTTAGCGCCTTTGCGTGGAAATTACTGCAAGAGTTTTACTGCATCCTTAGCAAAATACGTTGCAATTAAATCTGCTCCTGCTCTTTTAAATGAAGTTAATGTTTCTAATATTGCTTTGTCTTCATCTATCCAGCCCATTTTAGCAGCAGCTTTAATCATAGCGTATTCACCACTGATATTGTACACACTAACGGGAACGTTTACCGCATTTTTCACTTCTCTTACAATATCCAAATATGGCAAGCCTGGTTTTACCATTACAATATCTGCGCCTTCTTCTACATCATGCAAGGCTTCTTTCACAGCTTCAATGCGGTTGCTATAATCCATTTGGTATGTTTTTTTATCGCCAAAACCAGGCGCACTATCCAATGCATCACGGAATGGGCCATAAAAACAAGAAGCATATTTGGCGCTGTAAGCCATTATGCCGGTATTGGTAAAATTATTTTCTTCCAATGCTTTTCTTATGGCGCCAATGCGCCCATCCATCATATCACTTGGCGCAACAAAATTGGCGCCGGCCTGTGCATGGCTTACACTCATTTGTGCCAATACTTCTACTGTTGCATCATTTACAATTTGTCCATTCTCTACAATGCCATCATGGCCATAAGAAGAAAATGGATCCAGCGCAACATCTGTCATAACCAGCATTTCAGGTACTGCATCTTTAATGGCTTTAATGCTTCGTTGCATTAAACCATCAGGATTGAGGGCTTCTGTTCCTTTATTATCTTTTAATTCATCTTTAGATTTTACAAAGAGCAATACAGATTTTATGCCCATGCTCCAGAGTTCTTTTACTTCTTTAACAGTATTGTCTATACTGTAACGAAAATAATTTGGCATAGAAGCAATCTCCTGCTTGATATTTTCTCCTTCAGTTATAAATAGAGGAACAATAAAATCTTTTGGAGTTAAAATTGTTTCGGCAACCATTGAACGGATTGCAGGCGAAACTCTTAATATTCTGTTTCTTCTTTGTAGATACATAATTTTATTTTTTTATTGCTAACAGGAATTTGTTCTTCTTGCCCATGCTTCTTTTTCTTCTTCTGTAATTTCACTCAACCAATCTCTCGGATGCAAACAAGCTTGTTGCATTTTATCTTCTTCAGTTCCAGGCTCTAGGTGATAGTTATATTCAAATCTTACCGTTGGCGGAAGGCTCATTAAAATACTTTCTGTTCTTCCGTTTGTTTTTAAACCAAACAAAGTCCCCCGGTCATGCACTAAATTAAATTCTACATAACGGCCTCTTCTGATTTCCTGCCAGTATTTATTAGCTGGCGTGTAAGGCATATTTTTTCTTTTTTCAACAATTGGGATATACGCTTTTATAAAACCTTCTCCGCAAGCTTTAGCAAAATCAAACCAAAATTGTACATCCTGTTTTTCTGTTGGCCGCTGATGGTCGTAAAAAATTCCACCAATCCCTCTTCTTTCGCTATTGCGGTGATGATTTACAAAATAGTCGTCACAATTTTTTTTGAATTCGGGGTAAAATGAAAGATCTGATTTGCCACAAGCATCTTTATAAACCTGATGGAAATGTTTTGCATCTTCTTCAAATAAATAATAAGGTGTAAGATCAGTGCCGCCACCAAACCACCTGTCAGCAAGATTATCATTTTCATCATATAATTCAAACATCCGGTAATTGCAATGTATTGTTGGTACAAACGGATTTAATGGATGAATTACTATACTTATTCCTGCTGCAAACCATTTGCTGCTATCAATACCTAAATGTTTGCGCATTTTATCTGTCACATGCCCATAAACTACTGATGTATTCACTCCGCCTTTTTCAAATACATTGCCATGCTGTATTACTTTCGTTAACCCACCGCCACCTTTACCTGCTGCTCTTTGCCATCCATCTTCAATAAATTTAGCTTTACCATCAACTGCTTCCAAAGCGCTGCAGATATCATCCTGCAAATGATAGATGAATTCAATCCATTTTCCACGTAGTTCCGCTGTTTCTGTTTTGTGTACCATAATTCCTGAGTTGTAAGATATGAATGGTCAATGGTGAATCCTGAATGGTGCTTCAAACTTCGAAGTGTTTTCATTGACCATTTACAATTGACCACTACTCACGCCTTGTATTCTTTAACCGCATCAACAAATGCCTTGGCATGATCTACCGGCACATTGGGTGTAATACCATGTCCCAAATTAGCAATGTAATTTTGTATGCCAAAAGCATCAATCATTTCTTTTACTGCTTTTTTAATTTCCGGTATGGGTGCCAATAATTTTGCAGGGTCAAAATTTCCCTGCAAGGTAATTTTGTTTTGTGTTAATTCCCTTGCCAATTGTGGTGCAACAGTCCAATCAATACCAATGCCTGCGGCACTGCTTTGGCTTAAATCTTTTAATGCATACCAGCTTCCTTTCGGGAATAAAATTACCGGCACATTATGTTGCAATGCATCGGCAATTTGTAAAAGATAGGGTTGTGCAAAGGTCTTAAAATCTGCAGGGCTTAACGCACCCGCCCAACTATCAAAAACCTGCAGTGTATCCACACCAGCTTTTACCTGGGCTTTTAAATACGCAATGGTTATAGTGGTTATTTTTTGCAATAATTCATGCGCCAATGCAGGTTCGGTGTAAGCAAATTGTTTTGCTTTATCCCAGGTTTTGCTGCCCTTGCCTTCTACCATATAACATAAAATAGTCCATGGTGCACCGGCAAAGCCAATCAGAGGCACTCTGTTATTCAATTCTTTTTTTGTTAAGCGTAATGCATCGATTACATAACTTAAACTCTCTTCTGCGCCAGTTGTTATCAATGCATCGATATCTGCTTTTGTTTTAATTGTTTTAGGAAGCAATGGCCCTTTGCCTTCTTCCATCAACACTTCCAGGCCCATCGCCTGGGGTATTACTAAAATATCGGAGAAGATAATTGCAGCATCTACACCAACCTGGTCAACAGGTTGCAATGTTATTGCTGTCGCTAATTCTGGCGTTTGTACTCTTGTAAAGAAATCGTATTTATCTCTTAACTTAATATAATCAGGCAAATACCTTCCTGCCTGGCGCATCATCCATACAGGAGGGCGCTCTACTTTTTCTTTTCTTAAGGCTCTTAGTAATAGGTCGTTCTTTAGTTGTGTCATAATGGTGAGTTGTGAGGCGCGAGTTTTGAGTAGTGAATCGTGAATGAAGGCAGCATGATTTTTGAATACTGCCACTTACGACTGACAACTCACCACTCACGTAAAATATTCCATCATCTTTTGCGCCAGGTTTTCTTTGCCAGGTTTATCGCTGATGATGATTTTATTGTTGCTAAATTTTTTTATTGCTGCTGCTGTTGTATTGCCAATGGCAAATAAAATAGTTTGTGCTGCAATTTTATTAATACTGAAAAAACTTTCTGCAGCACTGGGGCTGAAAAAAAGTATGCCATGATAATCGATATTTATTTTATGCGGCACCGCAAGGGTTTCATAAACTACAATTTCATTTATTGCAATATTATGTTGTTGCAATATTTCCGGTAGTTCGTCCCTGCGTTGATCGCCACAAAAGAAAATTACTTCGTCAATAAATTCATCTGCCGCAATCAACTCTGCTAATTCCGTTGCAGAGTTTGCTATACCTGCAATGCTTTCTTCGCCAAAATATTCCTGCACTAATTTATTAGTAGTGGTGCCAATGCAATAAATATTCCAATCAGGAAGTTCTTCATTTTGCCAGGCAGCTACAGCTTCCACCGCATTCATGCTGGTGAAAATAACAGTCGCAGATAAAAGCAATGCCTGTTTAATTTCCTGCTGTACTTCTATAGTTTGTATAGGTGCTGTTTCTATAAAAGATAATTCATCAATAATAATGCCTGCAGCTTTTGCTTCTTGGGCCAATATTTTATCTAATGGCCTGGTAGATAATATGCGAATATTATTTTGCTGCATTTCGAATGTTCTCTGCAATTTTTTGCCCGCCGTTGTTTAATAAATATTCAGCAGCGGTTTTTCCAAAATTTGTTGCTTCACTAACAGGTAATGTTTTTTCAATGGCCACTTTTTCTTTACCATCAATAGATAAAATATTGCCTTTAAAAATAATGGCATAATCTTGAAGAACTGCTAATGCACTGATAGGAGTGGAGCAGCCACCTAATAATTCTCTTAAAAAATCCCTTTCAATTTTTGTGCAAATGGCAGTATGCTCGTCATTAAAATGATGACAGGCACGCAAACAAAAACTATCGTCTTCTCTGCATACAACCATGATGGCGCCTTGCGCAGGCGCTGGTAACATCCAATCTAAATCAATACTGTTTTTAGGGCGCAAACCAATTCTTTCTAATCCTGCTGCGGCAAAAATGGCTCCATGCCAATTGCTTTCTTCCACTTTTTTTAAACGGGTATTTACATTGCCACGAAGGTTTTCAATGATATGATTGGGAAAACGATTGAGCCATTGTGCTTTTCTACGGATGCTACTGGTTGCTATGGTGAGTGGTGAGTTGTGAGTGGTGAGTAGGGTTTCAAAATTTGAAGGCTCATTCACAATTGACGATTCACCGGTAACAGCCCCGGAGTCTTTATAAACCAAAAGGTCTTTATAAGATGCTCTTTTTAAAACCGAAGCTTGTGTAATGCCTTGCGCTAATTGCGTAGGCACATCCTTCATAGAGTGAACGGCAATATCAATTTTGTTATTGAGTAGTGCAATGTCTAAGCTTTTGGTGAAGATGCCTTGCACGCCCATTTCATACAAAGGCGTTTGCAAATCAATATCGCCTTCGCTTTTTATAAAAACTAATTCTGATTGAAAACTATGTTGCGATAATAGTTGCTGTACCTGCGTGGCCTGCCACACAGCCAGTTGGCTTTCCCTTGTTCCAATGCGTATCAATTTGCCCATGTACTTTAATTTGTGCCCGTAGCAATAAATTCATTAATGGCAGCAATATAAGTACAACCGGGCTGATTTTCACTACGCATTTTTACAGCTATGCCATTTAATACTTTCTGTATTTTAAGATTGGTATTGGCAGCAGAAAATGATGTGACAGAAGTAGTTTGCCTGGCTACATAACTGGTGTACAATTCGCAGGCTTGCATGCCATGCAATTTGTTTTTGATGGATTTTAGAGCGGGAACGTTTTTGCGCATTTCATGCCATTCTAAAAATTCAAATATCTGTTCTTTAATTATTGCCTGCGCTTTTGGTATTTCTTCTTCTCTTTTATTTAGAGTAGCATCTTTAATTTTTGATAGATCATCCACGTTAACTAATGTGATATTAGGTAATTGCTTTGCTGAGACTTCTACGTTACAAGGAATAGAAAGGTCAATAATAACCTTGCTGCCTTTATTGACAAGCTGCGATTGCAAGATTACCGGCTCTGCTGCATTGGTTGCCACTAAAATAATATCAGCATCATCAACGTGTTTATCTAATGTTTCAATGGGTGCATATCGCAATCCCAATTCATCGGCTAATGCTGCTGCCTTTGCCGCAGTGCGGTTGATAAGTGTAATATTTTTTGTTTGCAGGTAATCTACTAAGTTTTTACCGCTGTTACGGCCAATTTTACCAGTGCCTATCAGCACTATTTTTTTATCGGCAATGTCTGCAACATTTTCTTTAATAAACTGAATAGCTGCAAACGAAACCGAAACAGTGCCACCACTTAAACCGGTATTGGTTTTTATTAATTTAGAAGATTGAAAAACGGCGTTCACCAATCTATCTAAATAAACGTTGATGAAATCATGTTCTCTTGCAAATTTGATTGCTTGCTTTAGTTGCCCCACAATTTCATAATCGCCCAATATTTGCGAATCCAAGCCTGCTGCCACATCAAAAAGATGCTGAATGGCAGCTTTCCCATTTTTTATATAAGCTATTTCGGTAAAAGTTGCTACGCTGCCTTCTGTTTGTGTACATAGCAATTGGCAAAGATTAGCTGCACTCTCTGAGAATCCATAGATTTCAGTACGGTTACAGGTAGAAATAACAAATAACTCCTTCAAATGATATGATGGCGCTAAAGCAAGTAGTTTGGCATATTGATCGTTGCTAATGGCAAACTGCCCACGTAATACGGCATCAGTTTTTTTGTAATTGATACCAGCTACAAAAAATGTGGATATGTCTTTTGGTAAATGCTCGGGCATTATAAAATAATTAGCTTTTTAGCAATGCAAAAATACTTTCCAGCGTTGGTGTAAACTAATTTCTTTGTCATTGCTTTGTCATTTTGTAACCTGATTGTAATCAACCGAATCTATGAGCAAAATCATAAACGATAAGCGTTAAGTTACAGTTGCCTGAACAGCATCGCTTGCCATATTATTTTTTAAAAATAGTATGAACTTTTACCCTATGAAGTGGTTACTTTTGTGATATTTTTTATTATGGCAACAAAAAGAGGAATTGTTTTAATGAATCTCGGTTCACCAGATTCAACATCAGTAAAAGATGTAAGGCGTTATTTGAATGAGTTTTTAATGGATGGCAAAGTGATTGATGTACCTTACTTACTTCGACTACTTTTAGTGAAAGGAATTATAGTGCCATTTAGAGCACCAAAATCTGCTGAGGCTTATGCAACCATCTGGACAAAAGAAGGTTCACCTTTAGTTGTACTAACACAACAGTTGCAACAACAATTGCAGCAATACGTAGATGAACCCGTTGAAATTGCTATGCGTTACGGCAACCCAACCCCGGCAGCAGCATTTGATAATTTAATGACGCGCCAGCCAGGCTTGGAAGAAGTAATTGCTGTTCCTTTATATCCGCATTATGCCATGGCATCTTACGAAACTGCGGTGGATTATGCTAAAGCAATTCATGCTAAAAATAAATATCCTTTTAAACTCAGCTTTATAAAACCATTTTTTGATGAAGCCGATTATATAAAAGCGATGGTAGAGAACATAAGGCCATTTTTAAATGAGGAGTATGATCACATTTTGTTCAGCTATCATGGTATTCCGGCAAGGCATCTTACAAAAACCGATCCTACACAATCGCATTGCATGAAGGCGAATGATTGCTGCAATGTAGCATCACCGGCGCATAGCACTTGTTACAGGCATCAATGTTTTGTTACTACCAAATTAATTACTGATACATTACAAATTCCAAAAGAAAAATTCAGTATTTCCTTTCAATCAAGATTAGGCAAAGGCTGGCTGGAACCATTTACTGATGTTCGCTTAGAACAAATGCCCAATGAAGGCATTAAAAAGTTGTTGATACTTTGCCCCGCTTTTGTAAGCGATTGTTTAGAAACACTCGAAGAAATTGAAGAACGTGGCAAAGAATCTTTTCTTCATGCCGGGGGAACATCTTATAAAATGATTCCTTGTTTAAATGATCATTCCTTTTGGGTGGATACTTTAAATAAATGGGTGAAAGAAACTGCGGCAGGAAATAGGGAAATGATTTTGTGAGGATGTGAATGGTGAATCGGCGTCTATTCTATAATGGTAGCCGCATACAATCTGTCGCCCGTCGTCTGGGTTCCAAAATATTACAACATGGCATACAATTACGTAAAAGCATTACACATCATTTTCATCGTTACCTGGTTTAGCGGTATGTTTTATATTGTTCGGTTATTTATTTACAATACCGAAGCAGGAGAAAAAGAAGGTGTAGAAAAAGAAATTTTACAAAAACAATTTTCCATCATGATACGCCGGCTCTGGTTGGGCATTACCTGGCCATCTGCAATACTCACTTTAATTTTTGGTACATGGATGGTTTGTTTAATTGGCAATATTCCGCAATGGCTTTGGATAAAATTATGCTTTGTTGCAGGATTGTATATTTATCATTTTACACTGCAAAAAATTTATACCAATCAAATGAAAGGGATATTTCGCTATACTTCTGGTCAGTTAAGAATATGGAATGAAGTGGCAACCATATTTTTAATTGCTGTTGTGATGATGGCAACTGTAAAAGATAATATGAGTTGGCTCTGGGGTATGGTAGGTTTGGCACTGTTTATAATCGTATTGATGAGTGCTATTAAAATTTATAAGATCATTCGAACCAAAAAATGAATTTCACCTGTTAAATGGCTTTACTGAATCTTGGTGCTGTAGATTCTTTTGTATTGCGTAACAAATGAAGGTCAAATGCCTTGCAAATATTCCTGATAAAATGATAGCCCAAAGCTGTTACTGCCAAACGCTCTTCATTCCATGTTATTAAATTATCTGCCTCCAGTTTTTTCAGTTCTGCAAAGCTGTATTCTTTTAATAATGGAAGGTGTTCTTTTTTAAAACTGGTTTTACCATTGCAACTGATATCTAAAATATATTGTTTAAAAAATACATCTTCATCGTTTAAAAAATAGCCACGATTTACAGGCAATTCATTGCGTTCTATACCTGCATAATAATCATGCAGTGTTTTTTCATTTTGCGCAAAAGCTACGCCGGCATCACTTATGCTTGAAACACCAAGCCCCAATAATAATTTGGTATGCTGTGTAGTATATCCCATAAAATTTCTATGCAAACGGCCTTTCACTTTGGCAATATATAAGTCATCGGTTGCTAGTGCAAAATGATCCATACCAATATCATGGTAACTATTTTCAGTAAGTAATTTTTTACCTAATTGATACAGCTCCATTTTATCATCTGTAGAAGGCAGATCTTTTTGATCAAATAGTCTTTGTCCGCGACTGGTCCAGGGTACATGTGCATAGCTGTAAAAAGCAATGCGGTCAGGTTGCATGGCAATGGTTTGTTCAATTGTTTTTTGAAGACTTGTAACGGTTTGCAATGGTAACCCGTAAATCAGATCGAAATTGACAGACTTAAAACCTATAGCTCTTGCTGCATCAGTTGCACGCTGCACATTTTCTACTGGCTGAATGCGGTTGATAATACGTTGTACTTCGGGGTCATTATCCTGCACCCCGTAACTCACCCGGCGAAAGCCAAGATCATACAAAGCCTGCAAATGGGCTGTGGTAGTATTGTTGGGGTGGCCTTCAAAACTAAATTCATGATCGGGAGCAATGATCGATTTTTCAAAAATGATATTTAATAAATGCTTAAGATTTTCTGTAGAAAAAAAAGTAGGCGTGCCCCCACCTAAATGCAATTCTCTTATTACAGGCTTTTCATTCATCAGGGAATAATACAATGCCCACTCCTTTGCGATAGCTTTAATATAATCTTCTTCCACACTATGGTTAGTGGTGATCTTTTTATTGCAACCACAATAAGTACACAATGATTCGCAAAAAGGAAGATGAATATAAAGGCTAATGCCTTCGTTGCTATTATGCAAGTTAAATTGTTGCTGAAAAACCTGTTGCCATTGAGCAGCATCAATATCATCTTTCCAAAAAGGAACAGTTGGATAACTGGTGTATCTTGGTACAGGTACATTATATTTACTCAATAACGAAGATGCAATGGTCATAGTCTTATTTATACAGCACAAACCTATATTTTACTTAAAAAAAATGGACTGATTCAAATCAGCCCATGTATTGAATAATATCATGTTTCAGCTAAACCAACTCCTTTCTTATTACAAAATCCCCGAATCTTTCTTTGTCTTGTTTTTCTTTTCCAAACATTGCAAATAAATGGTCAAGCTCAAATAATATTTCAGCTTCGCCTAGATTTTCTTTATAAATTTTATTCAGGCGCTGCCCTTCATTATCGCCGCCAATATGCAAATTGTATTTGCCGGGCGCTGTACCGATAAAACCAATTTCTGCTGCTGTGCTTCTGCCACAACCATTGGGGCAACCGGTCATTCTCAAAATAATATCCTGGTTGCTCAATGTATATTTATCAAGCAAGGGTTCAATTTTATCAATCAATTCTGGCAAATAACGTTGTGCTTCTGCCAATGCCAGAGGACAGGTAGGTAATGCCACGCAAGCAATAGCATTTTTGCGTATCAATGATGCTTGTTCAGTATGTTCCAATAATTTAAATGATGTCAAAAGAGCATTGATTATTTCTTTATCTGCATCAGCTACATCGCTGATAATAATATTTTGCGTAGCCGTAAAAGCAAAATTACATTTGCCTGTTTTTGCAATTTCCAACAGTGCAGTTTTCATCGCCAGCTTTTCGTCATCCAATACTCTGCCATTTTCTACAAATAATGTATAATACCATTTTTTATCAGCAGCTTGTTGCCAGCCATAAAAATCTTTACGTTCTGTAAATGTAAAGACTCTCGCAGGTTCTAATTTAAAGCCGATTCTTTTTTCTACTTCTTCTTTATATTTATCAACGCCTAATTTATCAACAGTATATTTTAAACGGGCTAATTTTCTGTCGCTGCGGTTGCCAAAATCTCTTTGTACCGTTACAATTTCGTAAATCGTTTTTAATATTTTTTCTTCGGTATCGACAAAACCAATCACTGTTGCCAGCCTCGGATAAGTTTCTGCATTGCCATGCGTTGCAGATAAGCCACCACCAATAGCAATATTGAAACCTTTTAATTCATCGTTTTCAATTATGGCAATCAATGCCAAATCATTTATTAAAACATCTACTTCATTATTCGGTGGAATGCCAATACCAATTTTGAATTTTCTTGGCAAATATCTGTCTTGATATAATGGATCTACTTCTTCATTCTTATCCGCTAATTTTTCTTCATCCAGCCAAATTTCATAATAGGCTTTTGTCTTGGGGAAAAGCAGCGTGCTGATTTTACTTGCATACGCAAATACTTTATCATGTATTGGCGATTGAACCGGATGTGCTGCACAAGTTACATTGCGGTTGATATCTCCACAAGTTGCCACAGAATCTAAATTTGCCTGGTTGAATGCACTGATGGTTGGTTTTATTTTTGATTTAATGATGCCATGCAGTTGTATCGTTTGCCTTGTAGTAATTTTAATTACACCGGTAGAATTTTCATTGGCAATTTCATTGGCCGCAATCCACTTTTCGGCACTGATAAATCCACCGGGTAATCGTAAACGAATCATAAAAGAATACAAACGGTCGAGTTTTTTTTCTGCACGTTCCTCTCTTCTGTCACGGTCATCTTGCTGGTACATGCCATGAAATTTTATTACCGCCTGGTCATCTTCACGAATAGCGCCTGTAATTTCATCGCTCAAACTTTCTTTAATAGTTCCCCTAAGGCCATCGCTGTCCGCTTTTATTTTTTCAATCGCTGATAATTTGTTTTTATCCGACATAAAACTTCGTTTTATTTTTCTTTTGTACCGAGCCGTGAAGCCATTTGCATCTTTATTGGCGTCGCACTGTTCAACATTAAATCTTTATTGAGCTTTAATTATGTTTTATTAATTATGGTTTTGCACAAGCACCTGCCTGCCCTACAGGACTTTAAACATTTGGTTATTTGTTTTCTACCCACCTTGCGCTCCTAAGGGAACGAATACAATTTTTTATCCTCTTAAATATCTTCGCAACAATCTCCGAGTTTCCTCTCCTCAAGGATTTTCCATTTGGGAACGAGCGTAGCTCATTGGAGTGAGGTCCTTTCGCAAAGTTCCTCTCGATAAAAAACATCAAACATCAATAGACATCCTTCTCATACCTTCCTTCCTCCTCCAGCTTATCCAAATACTTCTTTGCTTCTTCACTCGTCTTGTTCCCATACTGCTCTATAATCTGCAACAAAGCATTCTCCACATCAACACTCATCGGATGCTTTGTACCACAAATAAAAAATGATGCTCCACCATTTAACCATTCATATAATTCAGCGCCATGCTCAAGCATTTTATGTTGCACATAAATTTTTTCCTGTTGGTCTCTGCTAAAAGCCAAGTTTATTTTTGTAAGTGTACCAGTTTCAAACCAATTCTGAATTTCGGTTTGATATAAAAAATCAGTTTCAAAATGTTGGTCACCAAAGAACAACCAATTTTTTCCGCTGGCACCTGTTGCATCACGCTCTGCTAAAAAAGAACGGAAAGCAGCAATGCCTGTACCCGGACCAACCATGATGATATCTTTATCTTCTGCCGGCAAACCGAATCGTTTATTCGGTTGTACAAAAAACTGTTGAGTAGTATCAACTTTCAGTTGGCTTAAATAAGTAGAACATAAACCAAACCTTCTTTCGTTATTAACCTCGTAAACATCTTTTACTACTATAATGTGTACTTCACCATGGTGTGCTGTTGGTGAAGAGGCTATAGTGTACAGTCTTGGAGAAATCGCATTTAATGTAATCAATATTTCTTCAAACTTTGCTGCGCCAGGCACAGGATAACTTTTTACCAGGTCAAGTAGGTCTGCACGCCCAGCAGGAATGGTGTGCCCTGTTGCAATGCCATACAACTGCACCAATCTTTCCGTTAAATGAATAATATTGATTTTGCTTTTGAGCAAATCGTAAATGGTATATTGTTCTTTTTTAAATTCTAAAAATTTATTGCCTTTTACATTTGTCAATGAAATTATTTCATCTACAATTTTTATATCGTTCTCTGCAATAATACCAATTGAGTCACCGCATTGATATTCCACACCATGGGCTTCAATTTCAATATGGTAAGTTTCTTTGTTAGAACCTTTATCATTTAAATTAATTGATGTTAAAACTTTACCTGTATAAGTTTGTTTTCCTTTTTTTACAACAGGAGCAACTAAAGGCGCAGCATCAACTGTTTCAGTTTTCTTCGCCATTAAATTTTGTAACACCGTATTGAACCAGGTGCTTGCTTCATCTTCATATTCCAAATCGCATTTTTGCAAAGGCACTATGCGGTTGCCACCCAGTTTATTTAATTGTTGGTCAACGTCTTCACCAGTTTTGCAAAACAATGGGTAAGAAGTATCTCCCAATGCTAATACACCGTATTGCAATTTTTCTAACTTAAAACCATTGTTATGTATATGATCGTAAAACTTTTTTGCAGCAGCAGGCGGTTCGCCATCACCGTGTGTACTTACTACTGCCAGTAAATATTCTTCTTTAGTAAGGTCAGTCAAGCGGTATTGGTCGAGCCCTACAACTTTTGCATGTATATGTTTTTGTTTTGCCTTTGCAGCAAAATCTGTAGCCAATCTTTTTGAATTGCCGGTTTCTGTTCCGTAAACAATGGTAATTTTTTTAGCGGCTGCATTTTCAGCGACAGGATCGGCAGTAATTGTTTTATTTTTTACAATACCATTCAAATAACCATTCATCCATATCAACTCTTCGTTATTGGAATGTTTGATTAATTCTTCCAGTACTTTTAATTTTACATCAGCTAACATGGTAATTCAATTCATTTTATTATTGTACAGGCGCAAAATATAAATCTTCGGTTCCTGCATTTTGCAGCCAGTTAAATTTATCATGCAACGCCACCACTTTTCCTATTATCAAAATTGAAGGTGAAGCAAATGTTATTCCTTTTAAAGTAGTATCATAATCGTATAAACTACAGATTGAAACCCTTTGTTGTGGTGTAGTGGCTTGTTCAATTACTGCCAATAATTTATCTGCATCAATATTGTGGCGTACTAAATTTTCAACAATAATACCCAGCGTTTCTCTGCTCATGTAAAAAACCAAAGTGTCATTTGCAGCAGCTAATGATGCCCAATATTGATCTGATAAAACATCTTTTTTGTAATGCGTTAAAAAACGAACGGTTGTGCTATATCCTCTTGCAGTAAGCGGAATGCCTGCATAAGCCGAAGCGCCTGAAGCTGCGGTAACACCAGGGATAATTTCATAAGGAATATTGTTTTCTACCAGCGTTTGTAATTCATCTAATACATTGCTGTAAAAAGCAACATCGCCACCTTTTAAACGAATGACCAGTTTTTCCTGCAATGCATATTTCACAATCAATTTATTGATTTCTGCCTGTGGAATCGAAGAAGTAGCGTTATGTTGCTTGCCAACAAAAATAATTTCTGCATCATCTTTCACATATTTATTTAAGATGTCTTTACTTACTAATCTGTCTGCTAACACCACATCAGCCTGTTGTAAATAGCGTACAGCCTTAATAGTGATTAATTCAGGGTCGCCACAGCCAGCGCCTGCTAAAATTACTTTTCCTATCTGTTGCTTTTCGTTTATCATTAAATAACTATTGAATGTTGAAAATGATTTTTATCTTGAATCAATACATCTGCCTGCTGTACTACCACAGAAAATGGCTGTACCGCTTTGGTGAGCCAGACGTTGCCCCCAATCACACTATCATGACCAACTATGGTATCGCCGCCTAAAATGGTAGCGTTGGAATATATCACCACATTATCTTCTATTGTTGGATGGCGTTTTTCACTGGCTTTTTCTTTTTGTACACTCAACGCACCCAATGTTACACCTTGATATATTTTTACAAAATCTCCGATGATAGTTGTCTCGCCAATTACAATGCCTGTACCATGGTCAATGGAAAATGATGCACCAATGGTTGCCGAAGGATGAATATCAATACCTGTTTTGTTATGTGCATATTCGCTGATAACACGTGGTAACAAAATAATTTTTTGCTGCTGCAACTGATGTGCAAAGCGATAAGCTGCTATTGCAAAAAAACCGGGATAAGCAATAAATACTTCATCAATATTTTTTGCAGCAGGGTCTGCTTTGTAAATGGCAGCAGCATCCAGCAATAACTTTGTGTATAATTCCGGAATAGCTTTAAAAAAAATCGCTGCTTGTTCATTGCTGTATTTATCGTCATGCTTTACAGAATACAATAGCAATTGCAATTGCCCTTCTAATTTTTTAAACTGCGATTGCAATTCAAATTCATTATTATCCACCTGGTCCTTACAAAGAAATAAGGTTTCAAATAAAGTATTCACAAATTGCCTTGCACCCGTAACATCGGGCAAAGAACAACCTTGTTGCTTTTTAGAATTTACTATCGATTTAAAAAATGTATTATCCATAAAAATTTATTGAAACAAAACCGCTGCTACAGTTGCGTTACTGGTTTCGTCAATTAATATTGCGGCGCCATTGCTGCGGTTATTTTTATAAGAATCAAATACAATTGGAGCTGCAGTTTTTATTGATGCCCTTACAATTTCATTGAGCTTAACTTGCTGCACATCTTCATTATGCTCCAAAGAGTTAACGTCAATTTTGTATGCCAGGTTCTTTATCACAGTTCTTACGCTTCTGTTATTATGCTGCAACAAATATTTGTTGCCATTTTGCAATGGCTTGTCATCTAACCAGCAAAACAATACATCTGCTTCATTGGTTGCTGCAATAGTTTCCGTAGATTTTATAATAGCATCGCCACGGCTGATATCAATATCATCAGCCAACAACAGCGTTATACTCTGCGGCGCAAAAGCTTCTTGCACTTCAACTCCTGCAATTTCAATTTTATCAATAGTGGTTTCAATACCTGCAGGTAATACTTTTACTTTATCACCTTTTTTATAGATGCCGCTGGTAATTTTTCCTGCATAACCCCTGTAATCATGCAAGGCTTCTGTTTGCGGACGAATAACATATTGTACCTGAAAACGGGTATCCGTAAGATTTACGGCGTTCTTAATTTCAACTTCTTCTAAAAATTGCAATAATGGTTTACCATCGTACCATGGTGTAAGGGCAGAGCGCTCAACAATATTATCACCATTCAATGCACTCAACGGAATGTAGGTTACATTTTCAATACCTAGCTGTTGCGCCAACTTGCTGTATTCAATTACAATATTGTTGTACACATCTTGGGAATAACCAATCAAGTCAATTTTATTTACCGCAACCACTACGTGCGGCAAACCCAACAAGGAAGCGATGATGCTATGGCGGCGCGTTTGTTCCACTACACCATGCCTTGCATCAATCAACACAATTGCCAGTTCCACATTGCTTGCACCGGTAATCATGTTACGGGTATATTGCACATGCCCTGGTGCATCGGCAATAATAAATTTTCTTTTCTCTGTTGAAAAATATCGGTACGCCACATCAATGGTAATGCCTTGTTCTCTTTCTGCACGCAAGCCATCAGTCAGCAAAGCCAAATCAATTTCGCCATTGTCTTTATTCTTGGTGCTTTTTTCAATAGCTTCCAAATGGTCGGCTAAAATATTTTTACTGTCGTATAATAAACGCCCAATCAATGTACTCTTGCCATCGTCAACACTTCCTGCTGTTATAAATCTTAAAATATCCATTAGTTGCTTTTTGTTTTGATTAAATAAAAGATGAAATCAATTGAGAGCTCTACTCACGACTGACTACTTACCACTCACGTTAAAAATATCCTCCCTTCTTCCTGTCTTCCATCGCCGCTTCTGTTACCTTATCGTCAATTCTTGTTTCGCCTCTTTCGCTTATTCTTGTTATTTTAATTTCATTTACCACTTCATCCAAAGTTGCAGCAAGGCTTTCTACAGCTGCGGTGCAAGTCATATCGCCAACAGTTCTGTAGCGCACCTGTCTTTTTACAATCACATCTGTTTCATCAATTCTTATAAATGGCGATACAGCAATCAACTGCCCTTCGTGTTCAATCACTTCTCTTTCATGCGAAAAATAAATAGAAGGCAAAGGAATATTTTCGGCACGTATATAATTCCATACATCCAGTTCTGTCCAGTTGCTGATAGGGAACACCCTTACATTTTCTCCTTTATGAATTTTGCCATTAAAAATGTTCCACAGCTCCGGCCTTTGTAATTTGGGGTCCCATTGGCCAAATTCATCTCGCACAGAAAATATTCTTTCTTTAGCTCTTGCTTTTTCTTCATCACGCCTGGCACCGCCAATGCAGGCATCAAAACCAAATTCTTCAATGGTATCTAATAAAGTATAAGTCTGC
>Ga0265327_10001285_pt1 | contig 32996 bp, 72 predicted proteins | sample 41621metaG_FD_202089 | JGI IMG/M metagenome (GOLD analysis project Ga0265327, IMG submission 202089) | Rhizosphere microbial communities from Carex aquatilis grown in University of Washington, Seatle, WA, United States - 4-16-21 metaG | ecosystem: Host-associated > Plants > Roots > Rhizosphere...
TGCTGTAATGTAGCCTGATAAGGGGCGCGTCATGATCCAGTTAGCCAGGCCGTTCAGCCTAGATCCGTTGAACTACCTCTATTATGCTTACAATAGCACGAATAGCGCGACCAATTATGCGAACGCGCTGACGAGCCTTGCCAACTCGCTGACCGCGCCCGTTATTACGCCTGTGTTTCCTAGTGGGCCTACTGCCCCGGCCATCTCGTCTACGGCTGTGCCTAGCCTCATCACGTTCACATGGAACGTACCAACAGCCCCTAACGCGTTCACCGGCACGCTGAACATAGACCCTTATCTTCCCGCTACGTTCGACACAGCGCCCCCCCTTCTCCAGTTTGGCGCTGCGCCTGCGGCCTTCACTGGCGCGACTCCTACGTCTCCCGGCATCACCTACCCGGCGTTCCCTGCCGACATCTCTGTCAGCCTCCCTGCCGCACCTAGCCTGCTTAGCATTTCAACCGCCCAGTTCGGAGGGGTGAATATCCCGTCGCTGGTGGACAATACGCCAGTGCTGACCATCGTGGATCCGCAGGTGTGGCCTTACACGGCTGGCTCCGGGTTTACGTCGTCGCTGCTGACGCAGGTTATCAACACGATCTCTAGCCGCCTTAATGGCGGCACTGGTCTAGCCCCGGCTGTTGAGCAGGCCATCTGGGATAGGGGGCGCAGCCGTGAGGCGAAGTCTCTCGCTGACAGCCTGGCTGATCTGGACCGCATGGAGTCGCTTGGCTACGCGCTGCCGCCCGGTGTGCATGTTGACGCGCGCATCAAGCTCCAGACTGAGTTCTCCGCGCAGAGTTACGGCTACTCGCGCGAGGTCATGATAAAGCAGGCTGAGCTTGAGCAGGATAACCTGAAGACATCTCTCTCTCAGGCGATTGACCTGGAGAGCAAGCTTATCGATCAATACAACCAGATCGAACAGCGCGTTCTGGAAGGCGTGAAGTACGCCACTCAGGCTGGCATCGAAACCTACAACGCCAAAGTTGAAGCTTACAAGGCATATGTTGTTGCTTACCAAACAAAAATTGAAATATTCAAGGCCCAAATTCAGGGTGAAATGGCCAAGGTAGAGGCTTACAAGGCGACGGTAGAGGCCGAGTCTGTAAAGGCACAAATCAATACAGCTTTGGTTTATCAGTATAAAGTAATGACAGACGCCGCTCTTTCTCAAATAGAGTTGTTCAAAGCACAGTTGTCTGCGGTTCAAACAAAAGCGGAAATTGAGAAACTAAAAATCGAAATATATGGAGAACAGGTAAAGGCATTTGGCGCGAATATCAATGCCTATACAGCACAGGTAGAGGGTTATAAAGCCTCTATAACAGCCGAAGCAACCAAGCAACAGGCATATGCTTCAGCGGTAGACGCCTATGCTGCAAAAGTTGGCGCGCAGATCAAAGTAATTGACGCCAAGATCCAAGAGTTCAAGACGAAGCTTGAGGGAAAGCAGCTTGAGTATGAAGGATACAAGGCCGCTGTTGAAGCAGAGGCCCAGCGCGTCAAAGGCCTATCCGAATACAACGGCTCTGTCGCTGAGATGTATAAGGCGACTGTTACTGGCCAGGCGAGCTACAACGAAGTGCTGACGCAGCAGTGGCGTGTGGCCTATGAGCAGGCTCAGCGCACGGCTGAGATCGCCAACAGCGCGGCTAAGATGAACGCTGATTTGTATATCCAGACCAAAGGTATCGCCGCTGAATCAGCTAAGGTTGGCGCGACAGTATATTCACAGTTGGGCGCAAGCGCTCTCAACGCTATCCACTGGCAGACGCAATACAGCGTTCAGAATAGCGCTCAGAACGACGAGAGCCAGAAAACTGAAACGAACTACAATTACAGCGGGAGTATCTAGTCTTTAAGCCACCTACGCGTGGCTTCCTTGCGATCTCTCAACTCCCTGCGGTCGTGATAAGCGTGGCTGGCTAGCACAACAGCTAGTGCTACAGAGAGTGGAACTAACGCTACGCTTAGAAACCAGAAGGCAAGGTAAACACGCCAGTCGTCTGGCGCGTCCCAGCACTTTAGTTCTTTTGAATAATGTATGATAGCGACCAACGCGATTGTTCCAACTAAAATAACAATGGCAAAACCTTCCCACGTTGCTTCTTGGCAAGCCATGTCACGCTCCATCCGGCCCATCTATGCGGCGATTGTCGTCTACGTGGCCATGCTGGCCGCTATTGCCGCTTCTGTCGCGCGCCCACTGGTAGACGGAAAAGACTGTTCCGACGACAGTATAGCTTCCGATTATTATTAGCGTGAACTTACCGAATGCGATAACTGTTTGAACGTCCATTTCACTCTCCATCCGGGACGTGGGTGATGCGAAACCTGCCACGCCCCTCAGCCATGCACTGAATGGCGAATAGCTTTCTGCGCATCTGCTCATGTTCTCTGCGCAACTTGAAGTCAGGCCATGCGCCCACGACGAAGCATAGAAACATGCAGATCACAGCGAACAGTGCTAATAGTGGTTCGTTCATTTCACTCTCCCGTCTTTGCGAGGGCGCGGATGGCGCGGGCGCACTCTTCGCTCTCCCATAGGTCATCTTTTCCGAATAGTTTAGCCGCCGCCTCGATGGCGTCGTTCCAGCCTTCACGTTGCCCAGCGATCATCCCATGCAAGAAGGCATCTAACTCGTCTTTCATCCCCTGCTCCTTCACGGCGGCGTCGAGGGCGTGGCGCATTGGGTTTAAGAAATCTATATGCTTGTCATACGCATCGTATGCGGCGTTTATCGCCTCTTGCGTCCAGTCAATCGGCATTCGTCTCTCCCTTCAGCTTGGCGAGCGCGGCGCGGGCGGCGTTGAGTTCGTCGGCTGTCGGCGTCGGAAGTGTAAACGTGCCGCCGTCACCACCACCAACAGGAACAAACCTCACAAACGGCTCCAGCGCCGCCGCGAGTTCTTCGATCAGTGTGGCGGCTCGGATGGCATCGGAGTTCTTTATAGTGCGTAGCCTTTCAACCAGCGAAAGGCGTTTTGCGGTCGGATAGCTCACGGCGTCCTCCTTATAAACAGAACCCAGAAGCTAAAGGCTAGACTCAAGACGACGAAGAATTTTTGCATGTCGGTCATGTCATTCTCCTAGTCATCTTCCGACACAATGAGTGCTGTGCGCGCGACATCTTCTGCGAAGCTGCGGCTCATATACTCATGCCCTGAGTCGCGACCGAACGCGTCGGCTATCTTCTCGGCAACGATTGTTTCGATCAACTCCATGAGCGCCTTGAATTGTTTCTCAGTCATCACTTGCCTCCCTTCAGCTTGCGTATGGCTCTCGGAATTTCAGCTACGGGTACACCATCTAGCCATGCTGTATTGGCCCGATTAGCGCATTCCTCGATCACCGCCGCGCGGACAATGGCGACTATACGCTTGGCAAACCCGGTCTGGTCGCGCCAAAACTTATCTTCGTCGTCGTCAAGCTCTTTACATATCTCCCGAGACACGCGCTCGATCAGTTCGTCATCCATTGTCGCCTCCCTTCAGCACAGCGTCTATGCGGGTGGATAATTCACCATACGGGTCGTCAATCCCGTTATCACGCGCCTCCCTTAGCAACTCGCGCATGGCGTCACGCTCGGCCTCTGCTTCATCTGCCTCGGACCTAGAAAGCTTGTGCGACGCTTGTTCAGCGTGCAGGTCTTTGGAGACGGCGGCGAGCTTGCCACGTAGTTCGTCAACATCGGCTTGCAGGCTGTTATAGCAAGCCGACAACTGTTTACGGTCAGAACGCTGGGCGGCGTTTTCGGCGCGCAGGGTATGGACAATCTTCTCCAGCTTTGTCCGCTCTGCTTCGCTCCATTCACGGGCCGATTTCTCGGCGGCGAGTTCGGCGCGAAGAGCGTCCTTCTCCTTGCCCTCGTCAACCCACCCACGTAATCGTTGCTCCGCGAGCGCATTAGCGGCGGAGAGTTCGGCGCGGAGTGTATTGACAATCCTCTCCAGCTTTCCCCGCTCAGTCTCGCCCCACTCACGGGCGGCTTTTTCGGCGGCGAGTTCGGCGCGGAGCGTGTCGCGCTCTACCGCATAGCGATTGCACGCCTCGTCCGAGTTCCGCACATGCTCGATGGCGGCGGCGAGTTCGGCTTCAGCTTTGTCAGCACGAAGCGCGTCGGGGCGACTGCGTGCTTCCGCAACCATTTCCGCCATTCCCTCAACGCGCTTCCGCTCGGCGGCGAGTTCGGCGCGGAGGGCAGTTAGATCAGCCCTTGCTTTTTTGGCGCTGGCATTTTCTTCGTCGGCTATGTCGCTCCAGAGGGTTTCGCCGCAGTCGTCATCGAAACTGTTCGCGGCTTCCCACCATCTCTGTTTCTCAGCATTTGCGGCGGCGAGTTCGGCGCGGAGGGTGCTGATCTGATGAACTAGCGACCCTTCAACAACGCGCTTTGACTCATTATCTTTTTCCGGCAAATCAGCCGCGCTCCACTCTATGGCCATCTTCTGCCCCTTCTCAACTGCATCAACCAGGTCATTCAAAAACCGGCGCGTCATCGTCACCGCTCGGTCGCCAGCGATGTAGGCGCGGAGTTCGGATAGGGTGTCACGGCTCATGCCCAAGCCCTCCCGGCTTCTCTCAGCAACTCAGCGCTACGGTCATCTGCTGGCCTATGGCTACCGCGCGGCGGCAGCGGCTTGCGGCGCACGTAGGCCATCTTCTCGAAGCGCAGCCCCAACCTATTCGCCTTGCCCCGCACAGCCTTTGGCGTAACACCCAGCCGCTCTGCGATCTCATAAGAGTGAACCTGCTCAGCCCACCACTCGCGCAACTGCGCCTCTCTCTCAGGTGTCCAGGTCATAACTTTTCTCCCGCGCGTCTAAGGTGAGATTGAAAAACGAGCACCAGTCAGTTAGAGAGCGAAACGAAGGATGTGTTACGCCAGTTTCCCAGGCATAGACAGAGACGTAAGAACACCCAAGTTTGTTGGCCAACGCAGCTTGGCTCAGCCCAGATATTTTGCGCTTGTGAACAAGGCGACGAATGATGACAGGTAGAGATTTTGGCTTAGCCCTTCGTCCCATTGCCAGTCTCCTTGAAATGAATCTCTGCACCTAACGCTTCTGCCCAACAGATAAGGTTGAACCACGATGGATTTCTGCGACCGGTCTCCCATTGCGAAACAAGCGTCGTGTCTACGCCGATGGTTCTGGCAAGCTCGTATTGTTTGATTTTGCGCATACGGCGGAGCCTTCTAAGCTGCAGTATGGAGTTATGTGGTTCTATCATTCTGCAGCCTCCGCGGAAAAACGGCGTTTACGATCTTTGTTTCTTTTATGCTTGGCCGCGTTGCATTCAACGCACCTGTCGCTGTGGTAGTACCTGACGCCTCCGTGCCCGTTCTTGCACGGCCTGCCGAGGTAACGCCGGGGCTGGACGCGCTTCTTCTTCGGCTCAATAATCAGACCGCGCTCGTCTGGAGGGAGGTTCTCTATAACCCTGTAAGCGTGATAAGCCGTGGTGTGGTCTCTATCCAGGTGGCGGGCGATCTCGCGCCATGAACGCCCCGTCTCATTGCGCGCTCGCCACATTGCATACTGCCGCAGACGACGTATCCGCATCGTCGCGTCTTTCGCGCGGAACTGCTCCATCGTATAGCCGCCGCGCTCAGCCTCTTCTTTTAGAATCGGGAGAACCATCCGCCTATCGACCATGCCGGCGTCTCCATCTTTTGATGCGTCCAGGCCCATCGTCTTCACCGATCGTCTGTTCGGTATCGAACTGCTGCAGCCAGTCTGCCGTCGAGCGCCCGTAAGTCGTCTCCGAGACCATGTGGATCTCGGGCTGCGGGCCAACGAAGCGCACCAGCTCAACCGGGTCGCATGACTGCTGGGCCTGCGGCTGGATCGCGAACATGAACATGAAGCCCGCGCCGATTGTCGCCCAGAAGAGGTAGGTGATTGGTGGGTGGGTCATGGCTCACCCCGCGCTTTGGCGAGCGCGGCGCGGGCCTTATCAACCCACGGCTTTGACGGCGCGTAGCCTTCTTCGCTTTCTATAAAGAATATCCAGTGGTCTAGGGCTTCGTAGAGATCGCGGGCCGCAGCTAACACATGTGCATTGGCTACGCCGATGGGTGTGTCTTCATCATGCGTATTGAACCGAACAACGACACTCGCAAACTCAGCCCACTCCGGGCCGTCTATTTTGTAATGGTTTTTATAGTCTGGGCGGCACGACCACGGCCCCGGCGTTGCCTTCAGATCGCTCATGCCGCCACCCCCATCAACTGAGCCTGCATCGCCCACACAGCCCGCTGCCAGGCGGCGCGCTCCATGCCGTGAGCTATGCGCAGACAAGCGGCGAACGTCGTAGCGTCGAGGCCGATATGCCAGCCTCGCGAGCGGGCGTAGTTCCATTCTCGCCAAGCGCGTTTCATGACGGCGCTGCGGTCGTAAGTGTCGCGCAAAAGGTTAGGGGCGCGCTTTAATTCGCTAACGAATCTATTGGTGCGCCATTGGCAGGTGCGGTTTGTTTGTCCCATGATCTTGTTGCCTTATGTCACATCAAGGAGGGCAGTTCATACGTTTTCAACTCACTGATTTACAACGCTTCGATAGTGCTGGTGCGGGGCAAAAGAAAGGGTGCGGGGTTAGCGCGGTCCATTTTCGTTCGTTTTAAGCTTTGCAATTCCGCTTGCGGCCATACGCCTGGCGTCAGCTTTCCGGGTGTATAGAGAGGCCATATCAGAGCCTGACCAGCCAAAGATCGAGTTGAGTTCGTGAACCGTAGCTCCAGCTTCAGCCAACCGCGTAGCCCCAGCCTTGCGCAGACCGTGACAGGATCCCGGCACGCCTGCTTCAACACACGCCTCTCTGAACCACTGGCCGAAGTAGCGCTTGTTCATGGGGCGTCCGTCGTGCGTAGCGATCAATGCCAGGTTGCCAGTAGGCGTCGCTTCGATGACTTGCTCTAGCTCAGAAGCAAGCGGCAGGTAGACCCACGTTCCCGTCTTCTCTGTCTTGATGCTGATAACACCATCTTTGATATGCTGCCGACCAATCCGTACAGCGTCACCACGCCTGACACCTGTGTAGAGCATCAACGTCATGGCCAGGCGCTCGCGCGTTCCAACTGGCCAACGCGCTTCGAAGGTGGCAACCTCTTCCTCTGTCCAGACGTGGTAGCCCTCGGTCTTCTGCGACTCAGCCTTCACGCCAGCAGTTGGGTCTGTCTCAACTAAGTCAGCCTTCATCGCCCATGCAAACAGGCTGCGCGCTGTCTTGAGGAAGTGGCCCTGCATAGAGCCGACGCGCTTATCCAACGCGATTTGGATGTCCTTGCGGGCGATGGATGTGTATGGCCGGTCAACCGACTCAAGCTGGCGCAGTAATCCTTCGCGCGTATTGCGCGTTGACATGCTGAGTTTATTCCATGCGGGCGATTCACGATACAGCCTGATAAGCCACGCAAGCGAGTCAGAAGCGTGCTTGATACGCTCGTTGCTGTATGAATGCTTCTCGCCAGACAGAGCAGCGGAGTAGCTAATCATAAACTCCTTGCTGCCGTAATCGCCGTGAATGCGAATGCGCGGTCCGTCTGCTTTGCGGAAATACCAGACGATCTTGCCGTGGCGCGTCTTCTCGCGGAGAAGATATGGTGGGCGTTTCATTCTCTCTCTCCTTCTACATTACAGCGACGGCCACTCTTTTCCTTTCGGCGGCTTACGCTCCTGCTTTTTGTCGTCGGCTCGCACAAACATCAGCGAACCATCAGGCTCTACGCGAACTGAGAAGTCTATACCAAGCTTCTGACCAGCCTTCAGCCCGCGCACGATGTCAGAGTGCTTGAACCTAGTCTTCGCGCGGGGCACGGCGCTCATCCTTCTTTACACGAATTGGTGCGAACATTGCGCTGGCTGCAGCGAGCATAGCGCCATACCAGAACATGCAGGTCATGAAGGTGGCAATGAAGATGAGGAAGAACTTGATGATCATGGCGCTGACCCCTTAATTAAAAACATATCTTGAATTTCTCTATCAATATCGTGCCTAACGACGTATGGCTGTAGGGAGTCGCGCCCTAATGCGTCAGCAATCTTCTCATCTACGATGGCGTTGATAAGCTCAACGAGCTTGTTGTATAGCTCCTCTGTCATCACTCGCCCTCCGCAGTCTGGCCAAGGATCTTTGTCTGCTTGACGCGGAGTTGAGTCGTACGCGACAGGTTCTCGAAGTCGCTGACCTTATCGCCAAGATATTCCTTGACGGCTTTCGTATCGAGGCGGCGCGTCGTGCTCTCGATCTTCGTGACAGTCCAACGCAGACCCTCGACGGGAACGTCTTGAACGTGACCTAAAAGCTCGTCGCGGACTTTGTATTTCTCGTCTTCAAGCGCTTTGATGCGCGCGTCCAGATCGCCGTAATGATCTACAAGGACGCCTAGAATGTTGCTGGTCATGCCTGCACCCTCTCTCATTTGATGCAGGATGAGTGTAAGCCCAACTTTCAATCGCCGTCAATAGACTTCGTAAAAAATTTGTGACCCAGTGTTTACCGGGGCTAAACCTTATGATTGAATCCGATCAATGGGGGGGGCAATGGGCAATTCATGTATGGTTTTAGCAGGCGATAAGAGGCTGTGCGGGAACTGCAGCGGACCCGCAAATTGCCAAATTCTTATTCGTCTAAAAGCTTGTTTGAGCGAAGAAATTCGCGAGTTACAAACTGAGCGAGCGCGCGGCGTGCCGCCTGATCCTCTTCTGGGTTATGACCGTCTAGCTGTTCTGCAAGAACTTTTCGAACGAGTCGTTCAAGCTCCGTCGCACGGTACCCAGTTACCCCAAACCCGGCGATTACCCCCTGGACCACGGCTGAGAAGCAAGCTTCGTCATCCAATTTGATGGATGCGGCTGCTGTCTTTCGGTTTTCGGCTAGGGCGTCGCGTGCTCTCTCTACCGGCGCTTGACCAGCGCCAGTTTCAATCCAGCCCATGGAGCAGCCGGCTAGTTCAGCTAGAGCTGCCAGGTTCTTACGACTGATTCCATTGTCGTCGCTGAGCTCCCAATTGCCGACGCTGCCGCGCTTTACGCCCATCTTCTCGGCAAGTTCTTCCTGCGTCAGCAAGAGAACAACGTCTCGCACATAGCGGATCCTGTCGGCCCTGGTCTTCACGCTGTCTCCGAAAAATACGCCCCGGTCGTCACAATAAGTGACCACAAGCAATTTTCCAGAAATATTTTCGCGTCGGATATTGTCAGCGAATGAAAGTTGTGGCTTCATCATCGTCATGCAAATCACCCCACTCGAAAGGGCAAAGCAAAAAGCCGGGGGGCCTTCAGCTCTAGCCAGACTCTTAGGGGGCATATCCTCCCAAGCAGTGAGCCAGTGGCAGATCGTACCAGTCAAGAGAGTGCTTGATGTAGAACGAGTTACTGGCATCTCACGTCATGAACTTCGCCCAGATATTTACCCAGTCGCCGTCCATCATCATACGTAAGCATACGTAGCCTGTGAAAGTCTGGCTTTCAAGGTTCGGAAAATACTCAAACGCTCAAAGTGAGCACGCAGATCGCCTGCCGGGGCGTCATCCGGCAACTCCCTCCCAACTAGGTCGGCGCTTCGGCGCTGACCCTTTTGGGGGCAGGTTTCGAGAGTTGGTTCGGTAACTGGCTTTCGAATACTCGGCGGAAGGTAACGAGTTCGTCGGGGTACGCAGGCGGCGGGTTTCGTTGCGCTTCGCAAGAAGAGAGACCCGCCGCCGATTTATTAGAGAGAGCAAATGAACCTAAGCGTCTCGTTCACAATCCCAGGAGAGCCGATCGCGTTCGCGCGTTCTGGCGGTAATGGTTCGGTTCGCTTTACGCCTAAACGGCAACGCGACTTCATGTCGCTCGTCCGCCTCTCTGCATACCAAGCAATGGACGGTAAGCCGCCGCTGGAAGGGCCGCTGATGATGTGTGTCAACGCAACATATCTGGTGCCGAAGTCGTGGTCGAAAGCCAAAGCGGCTCAAGCCAACTGGCGCACGTCTAAGCCTGATGTCGATAACATAGCCAAGATCATCGCGGATTCCATGAATGAGATCGTGTTCGTGGACGACGCGCAAATCGCGAGGCTGGCTGTGCAGAAGATCTACGGAACGGTGGCAGGCGTCGCCGTGGAAGTCTCCGCACTAGAGGCCACACAATGCTCTGCCGCGCGCCCAACGAAAGCATAACACGCCCCTACATGGGCACGATGACCGACGCTAACCCAAACGGCGACATCAACCTCGCTCATCTGCTCCATCTTATTGACCTTGTGCGCGTCTACCCAAACCAAGTCGCTTACACTGAGAAGCAACTGATCAGAGTTTACGAAGAGAGAGGGATAAAACTATGGGATTTGACCTTACCTCTATAAGAAAGGCCGCGCAGAAGCCCAACTGGCGCTGGCTTGTGTATGGGCCACCGGGCAGCGCGAAGACGACCGGGGCGTCTCAATGCCCAAATGCTCTCATCCTTCAGGTTGAGAGGGGCACGCCAGCGGGTGTTGAGTTCGATGCTGTTGAGGTGAAACAGTACTCAGACGTTATGGACATTGGTGCCTCTCTCTACTCCGAGAAGCACAATTTCAAAACGGTGGTTATCGACTCGCTGTCTGCGCTTCAGCCGCTTGTCTTCAACGAAGTTTGCAGGCGCGGCGGGAAGAGTTCAATCGAAGAATTTCCGTTCGGCAAGGGCTACGCCGAGGCCGAGCGAATTGTCGGCAACGAACTGATGGCGTTGCTAAACGATCTGCACAATGACCGAGGCATGAACATTCTGCTGATCGCACACAGCCGCATTCGCAGGTTCGATAGTCCTGACAGCCAAAGCTACGACCGCTATGAGCCTGACCTTCACGCAAAGATTTCTCCGCTAATCGAGCGCGAGATGGACGCGATCTTTCTCATCAAGGACCAGGCGACCGTCAAGAGCCAGGACATTGGCTTCAACAAGGAGAGGCACATTGCAGAAGGGAGCGGGCGTCTCTTCATCTACACGGAATCCCGTCCTGCGTTCGTCGCCAAGAACCGCTACGGGCTCGCACCAAAAATTCCTTATGAGAAGGGCGGTTTCTACACTGCGCTCTCGTCTGGTCTCCCGCAATCTAAGTAAGAAAGGAAAGTAACATGGCTGAACTTGGTTTTGACTTTGATCATACCGCCGTAGACATCTCGTCTAACTTCGACCCGCTCCCGGCTGGCGAGTATGTGGTGGAGGTCGTCGGCTCTGACCTGAAGCAGACGAAGACGAACACCGGCGAATACATCGCGCTGGAGCTTCGTGTGGTCGAAGGCCAGTATGAGAACCGCCGCGTCTTTTCGAACATCAACCATCGCAATGCGAAGGCCGACACGCAGGCGATTGGCGAGTGTCAGTTGGCTGAGCTTATCTACGCTGTCGGGCTGAAGGATCGCCTGAAGGACACCGCCGAACTGCACAGCGTTCCGATCATCGCCCGCCTGAACATCAAGGAAGGTAGCAACGGCTATGGACCGCGCAACAATGTCGTCGCGTTTAAGCCGGTCAATGGTGAGAAGCACGCTGTTGTCGCGCCTCTGAGGGTTTTCGAGCCCTCGAAGCCCGCTGCCCCTTGGAAGCGCTAAGGATATGTTGATGGAAGAAGAGGCCGCTATCAAAGCAGTTGGAAAGCTTATCAATGACCAGAAAATCGTTGATGCACTGGCTGTCGGCAGAATCGAGTTAATCCTTGATTACAAGAAGGTAGACCCGACTGATTGGCGCTCTGTTCGCCCGTGTCTTTCCATCAAGCCTTCGTCTAAGGAGAAATAATATGGCATACGTGCATACCATCCGCGCCACTTTGAAGGGTCAGCGCTCATACTGCCGAACGCGCGACGAACAGATCCTGAAGCTTCGCAACCGTGGCTGGACTCTCAACGAGCTGGCTGAGCGCTACCACATGACGCCGCAGCGTGCTGGTCAGATCGTTCGTGCGCAGGAGCGCCTGGCTCGTCGCAAGCGGAAGGCGTCGTTAGATGGATGAGATCGTCGTCACCCGCACTGGGCGCTACTCGAATAACAACCGCCAGTGTGTCCGCACCATCAACGATTATTGGCTGAAGCGCGGATACAACATCAATGCTCGCGTCGAAATGAAGCTGTTCAAGACTGAGCATAATCGCGGGTTTGAGCTTTACTACCACGAAGAGATCGTTTCAGACAGCGTTGGCGGCATCCCTACTAAGCGTCTGTAACTAGCTCAACTCAATCGCGACGGCATAAACACGCTTCGGCGTGAACAGGAGAACTGCGTCTCATGGCTGCACTTACTGAAACGAAGTCTCCCGTCGCCGTTGCGATTGAGAACTATTACCTGGGGGTTCAGATGCTTGAAGACTGGCCCTATATCCGCTGCTCTGGGATCGGCAACGAGTGTGCGCGTTCTATCTGGTACGACGTGCATTGGGTCAGCACCCTCAAACGCCACGAAGGGCGCATGCAGCGCCTGTTTAATACCGGCCATCTTGGCGAAGACCGCATGATTGAGGATCTTCAGAAGATTGGCTGCGACGTGCTGGCGCGTGACCCAGAGACAGAGAAGCAGTGGACGGTCAGCTTCCTAGATGGGCATTTCCGTGGCTCTGCTGACGGCAAGGGCGCTCGCATTCCTGGCTTGGATCCAGACGAAGAAGTGCTGCTTGAATTTAAGACGATGAACAAGAAGTCGTTCGATGACTGGCGCAAGCACGGCGTCCAGTGGAGCAAGCCTGTCTACTATTCGCAGCTTCAAATCTACATGCTTGGCCTTCGTCTCAAGAAGGCGCTGTTCATGGCGACGTGCAAGGACGATGACCGCGTTGAGACAGAGATCGTGGAGTTTGATCCTGACCACGCCGAGTACCTGCTGAACAAAGCCGCACAGATATTGAATGGCGACCACCCGCCTGAGAAGGCAGAGACGTTTGCCTGTCGCTGGTGCAAGCACAAGCCGGTTTGCCTTGATGGCCAGTGGCCGCGCGCGAACTGCAGGACGTGCATCGACTTCAGGTTCAAAACTGACGGCGGCTGGTTCTGTGACCTGCATCAGCATGATCTGTCGCTTGAGGCGCAGAAGCGTGGGTGCGCTCGCCATCTGTCTATCCCTGAGTTGATACCAGGCGGTCAGATCGTAACCGCTGATGAAGTCGCCCGCACTGTGAGCTACCAGTTCGCTGACGGGAGCACATTTGTCGATGGCAGAGATTTGAAGACGGCTGCACCGGAGGTTGAGTGATGAAGCAATACAACCCCAAAAGCACCTGTCCGAAGTGTGGGAGCGAAGACATCAATTCACTATGGGTTGCCGCGAATGCCTACCGATGGGAAATGCCGCCTGGTGACGGCGAGACCAGAGAGCACATCAACCGACGTTGTAGGCGGTGTGGGGTTCAGTGGAATGAAGCACCTTTAGATTCACAGGATGAGGTTGGGTGATGGAAGACAAAATCAAACCAGTAATGTGCCCGTTCAAGCCTAATGGTAACGACATCTGTATGCGCGAACTGTGCATGATGTGGCGTGAATTTAAGACTGGTCACAATGCTGTCGAGAAGACAATCCCGTGGACTAACGGAAAAACATTCAACGATGTCGTTGAGGTGCCGATTATTGAAGGTTCGTGCGGTCTTGCTGGCGAAATATCGTGGTGGAGAAGGAAATGACTGACGCCGAAACGCAAGACTCCGTCCAATTCAGCGTGACCCGCATAGGTGACGACGTGTTCCGCGTCATAGCGCAGAGCGACAAGCGCATACTCGCCACATGGATAGTAGAGCGCAAGCACGTCATGGAGCGCCTGGCATATGAGATTGAGCATCTGAAGATAATGAGTTGGGAGTTGGAGTGATGGCGCGCCTATTCGAGACAGCCGCATATCTGTTCGCAGCGTTCGGGCAGCTTGCTCTGCTGTGGGTGTTCATTGGGCTGTATCTACTGACTATGGTTCCGCTGGCGGTTATCGCAGGTTTGTTTGGAAGAAGGAGAGAGAAATGAGTCGTCTTAGCTTTACAGTAGAACTTGCTACTGATGGTGGCGTGGTGGTTTACGCTGACAATGGCGGAGAAGAGCAGGCGCTGGTGTTTGCCGGCAACACTAAAGATACGTGCGATTATATCGCCAAGCGGGTTGGTGGGCTGACGGCGGATAAAGCTGAGGCTTACGAAGACCCGTTCCTTCAGAAGGTTCATGTGACGAACACGCCGCGTGTCAATCCTAGTTTCAGGGAGGTTTATGAGCAATATAAGAAAACCGATGATGTCGGTGGCACTGTGAACAGAGAAGCGAAGGTCTGAACGATGCCCCTCGCCTTGCGTCCATATCAAACTGCCGCTGTTGAAGCCGTGTTCGACTACTGGGCACAGGGCGGGGGGAATCCGCTTGTGGATCTGGCGACAGGCACAGGCAAGTCGCTGGTGATCGCTGAGGTTATACGCAGGCTGGTGGCTGAATATCCGAAGATGCGGGTGCTTAGCCTGGTGCATGTGAAGGAGCTTGTACGTGGAAACGCAGAAGAACTTCGTCGTCACGCGCCTCACCTTTCCGTTGGAATTAACTCAGCCGGGCTCAACCAGCGGGATAAACACCATCAGATACTCTTTGCCGGTATCCAGTCTGTATCCCATATCCACAGTCACTTGGGAGCAAGAGATCTTCTCATCATCGATGAGGCACATCTATTACCCAAGTCTGGTGTTGGTCGTTACCACGCGCTCATAGAAGGAATGCGCCGGGTTAATCCTGATCTGCGCGTATTGGGGATGACAGCCACGCCCTACCGCCTCGATAGCGGGCGCTTGGACGAGGGCGACGGCGCTATCTTCGATGAGATCGTCTACACATACTCCATCGCGCAAGGCGTTGAAGACGGCTACCTGGCACCGCTTGTCGCCAAGAGCACGACGCAGAAGCTTGACGTATCGAAGGTCGCCAAAGCTGGTGGCGAGTTCAAGGCTGGCGCGCTGGAAGACGCTGTAAACCAGGAAGAGATAACGCAAGCCGCCTGCGACGAGATCGTGGATAGAGCAGGCGACTGCGAGTCGTGGCTGGTGTTTACGTGCGGTATCGCCCACGCCGAGTCGGTTCGTAATGCGCTGCGCCAGCGTGGCGTCTCATGCGAGATGGTGACGGGAGAGACGCCTAACGGAGAGCGTGACGCAATCGTGCGGCGCTTTGCCAATGGTCATCTGAAGGCGCTGGTCAACGTCAATGTGCTGACTACGGGGTTTAATGTTCCCCGCACAGACCTGATCGCCATGCTGCGGCCTACGCTGTCAACGTCGCTCTATGTGCAGATGCTCGGTCGCGGCACTCGCATATGGCCAGACAAACCAGACTGTCTGGTGCTCGATTTTGCCGGCAACGTGCGACGCCATGGTCCTGTCGATGATGTCTATGTGAAGCCAGGCAAGGTCGATAGCGGCAAGGTGAAGGAAGACGCCATCAAGGCGAAGGAATGCCCCGTCTGCCAGTCTCTCGTCGCCATACAGTCGTTGGAATGCCCAGACTGCGGCCATTTATGGGAGCGCGAAGCCAAGCCACTGCATGACACGAAGCCAGACGAAGATATTATTCTGTTCAAACGCCAGAAAGAAGCCCAGTGGCTGACCGTCGATAGGCAGGCTGCGTTCGTTCACAATAAGGCTGGTTCACCTGACTCTATTCGCCTGGAGTTTGCTGTCGGCGCTAAGGTCTACAAGCAATGGGTGTGCTTACAGCATGGTGGTGTTGTGGGAGCTAAAGCCTGTGATTGGTGGAATAATCATGTATCTCCAATGTCTGGAAGACACATGATTAGCCTTACTATGGTTGCGGAGTTATTCAACAAAATATCGGATATATCCGCCATCCAGGTGCGCAAGAACGGTAAATACCACGAAGTCGTCGCGTGGCGTCGGCGGGGTGAAGAGATGGAGAAGGCGTCTTGACATACACAACCGACGAAGAAGACGACATGGAAGCTGTAAAAGAGATCAACGAGATGATCGGCGCTATCCAGGAAGTCATCGAAGACAAGCTGGTAGACCGCGTTGTGTCTGCGTTCGCCTATATCCTTGCGGAGAACTGCCAGTCTGACGACCACAGCGCTGAGCTGGCGAGCGATATGACGATGAAGATCATTTGCGGATATGTGCAGATGCGTAATGCGCGGAAGTTTAATTAGGAGAGAGAGATGAGCGGGTTTGAGTTCTTTACATACATGCTTGGCATGTTAGCTGGCTGGATTCTCTGCGCGATGTTCAATGAACCGACATACCCAACAGAGCGCGAGCGAGCTGCTGTTATGAGGCTTCAAGAGAAATACAACCGACCGTCGATGGCGTGTCCTGACGGCTCAACGCGCTGCGCATTAGGAGTGCATCATGACTAACGAAGAGAAGATGGCCCGCGACATTCAAAAGCTATCCGCGAAGATCCACGCGGCGTTCGCTGGCAAGCGGCTGAATGTGTGCATGGGTGCGCTGGCGTCAATGTTTGCTGCTGTGGGGCATGCGCTGTCAGACGAAGAGTTCGAGCAGGCTATCAAGATGTTTGGCGATGGTGTGCTGCAGATTCGTGGAGAGATGAAGACGAAGAGAGAAGATGAGGTTGCTGGGCTACCGCTCTAGCGCGCCATACATCTGCGGCGTATGCGGGCGTCTGGCGTCTGGCGTTGGTTACATCAAGCCGAATGAGCGTAAGCCTGATATTTTGTGGACGTGTGAGAAGCATGTTCATCTAGCAGAGAGAGTGTTCAAGATGAGCCAGACGAAGCTAACTCAGTACGAGAATGCGGCTATTGCAAGGGCGGTTGAATACCTGTCGTCGGAGCTTGTGGACGACATGCTGACAATCATGTGGGAGTCCGGGCTACGATCAATGGAAGAACTGAACGGCGAGAAGGTAAAAGAGATTGAAGGAGTCGTAAGAAAGCACGACGGCATCAAGCAGATATTCGAAACTTTCCTGCTACGCTATTCAGCCAATCTCGGCAAGATTCTGTCGGGTGATGAGCCGCCGTTTTAAGGAGAGAAACTATGGCGCGGACTGTAACCAAAAGGCTTGCCAGACTAGACGTATCAGAACTTAACGAGATTACGTTGAGTGAGGTTATGACGACCCTTGCAAGCGTTGCAGATAGGTCTGGTGTTTCAGCAGATGATATTCTGGTCGTATTCAATGTTGGTGATTGGATCTGTAACGTAGAACTTATTCATGAACGGCTAGAAACAGAACAAGAGAGAGAAGCCTACTACAAGGCTATGCGAGAAGAAAACGATAAAGAGGTTGCGCGGCTTGAGCGGAGACTTGCAGAGGCTAAATCAAGATACCAAACGCCATTTTAAAGGATATTCCCGTGCACCCATACGGTCAGATGTTCATGGTGATCAAATGCTTGATGATCGTCTACGGCGTGGTGCTAGTTCTAAACCTTGCAGTAGGCGTCTATAAGCAACACACATGGGATTTAATCCAATGAGATACGCTGTCTACGCCTTCCTGGCGCTGTCGTTTATGAACTTCTTATGGAGCCTGCTTGGCCACAATCTAGTGCATATCAGTACGGCGGCTGCGATGGTGTTCTTTGCGAGCGCGGCGATGATACTTACGCTTGAAGACTAAGGAGAGAGACAATGGCTGAGTGGGTTGAGCGCAAGCCGACGATGGAACTTCAGATTGTAACCTACAAACAATGGATGGGGCCAGCGCCATTTGATTTCATCGTCAAGGAGCGCCTTGAGCAGAAGTGGGAAGTCGTGCGCGGCGGAACAGGCGATGGCGTGAAGTATGAGGATGAGTGGGTGCCTGTGCCGAAGGTTAGCGAAGGTGTGGCGCGTTAAGCAGAAGGAAGAGAGAGATGATTGATGAATACACCATCGTCCACATCCTCGTTGCAATCGTTGTTGCCTCTGGCGTTGCCTATGTCGTCAACCTGCTGCTCGACCCTGAAGGCTGAATAAGGAGAAGAGAGATGGCTAAGTTTGAAACAACACGCCTGTCGCGAGGGGATACGCTTGAATGGCGCGGAGGTAAGACATTCACTGTAGGCGAGCCGGTGACATTCAAAAGCGACGAACAAGTGCAGGATTTCCTGGATAACTCTCGCATGGTGTATTGGGAATGGACAGTTTACCCGTCTCTGTTTTGCCTGTTCGGCGGTCCAGTCGAGAAGAAACAGATGTCAGGGCTGGTAAGGGTGAAGCCATAGTTGAGTATCGCTATGTTCCCTATCCAGACATCGAGCGGCGTTTGCGGCAAGGCTATTGTCTCGATACAGATCTAGGACCGCCGCATAATGCGTATTCCTGCCTGATGGTGTGGATATGCTCGTGCGGCAGGTCAGCGCCATAAACAAACGAAACAATCTTCAATCCCTGGTTCAACGGGGTATTAGGTGGCTTCTCCATACGCACAATTCGGCCCGCGCCTTGTCGATCTCGGATACGCGGCCGTGCCCTGTATGCCAAACGACAAGATACCTGCCGACTACATGGCCGGAAACTGGGTGGCAATGCCGCGCTGGTCGTCGCGCTACTCAACTAACCTGCCGTCCAAATACCAGGTCAAGTCGTGGTCTGAGAAGCCACTGGCGGGCATATGCCTCATCTGCGGTCGCGCCTCGCAATACGTCGTCGGCATTGACGTTGATGTTGATGACGCCGTTGAAGACGTAAAAAACTGCCTGCCTCACACGGATGTCGTCAAGAAGGGTCAGAAGGGCGCGACTTTTTTCTTTCGCTCAAAGACGATACCGGCCACATCGTTCAACGGCACCACATTCGACGGGCGGATCCTACGGCTCGTTGACGTGCTGTCGGAAGGCAGGCAAACGGTTCTTCCGCCTTCCATCCACCCCAAGACCGGGCTGCCGTACCGCTGGATAGGCAAGTATGCGCTGGACGAGATAGAGCCAGACGATCTGCCAGAGCTGCCCGACAACGCGCTCGAACTGATTGCAGGAGTGCTGCTAGACCACGGCTATAACCCAGACGTAATGCCCCACTCCCATGCGCTCAACGTAGCCGCTCGAGCCGGGGATCCTCGCTTCAAGAACTTTGACGACTCCAGCCATTACAAGATGCTGAACGACGCGGCGTGGGAATGCGTCGATAAGTGGATCACCACCCTCAACCTTTTCAAGCTCACCAAGACGCGCGCGGGCTATGAAGCGGTCGGAACATGGGCGCAGTCAGGCACAGGCAAGCCAGACGAACAGCGCGAACCTAACCTCAAGATAAACGTCCATAAGCACACAATCGTAGACTTCGGGGATGGTAACAAGGGCTACAGCCCGATCAATCTCGTGCGCGCAGCTCGCCCCTGCACGACAGAAGAAGCCTACCGGTACCTGGCTGACATCGTTTACGGGCCGGCTCCAGACTTCAGTGATCTCATGGCCACAGAGCCAGCGCCAGAACAGGAGATGGTTGAGCCCAAGCGCGAGGTCGCCAAGCCTTCAATGGACATTACCAAAGCGCCTGGCCTGCTAGGTCTCATCGCCAATCATATCGTGCTCTCCTCCATGCACCAGCAGCCGCTATTCGCCATGGGCGCTGCTCTAGCCATCATGTCTGTGCTCACAGGCCGGCAATACAAGGGACCGACAAAAACATCAACGGCGCTCTACCAGATTGAGGCTTGCCCGACAGGATACGGGAAACAAGGCGCGTTCGACGGCATCAACGCTATTCTCGTCGCCTGTGGACTGGATAATCACTTGGGGCCAGGAGAGTTCTCGTCTGACGTAGCCATATTCTCAGCCCTCATACGCCAGCCAAACATGCTCTGCTGCATTGACGAATGCGCCGGCCTCATAGGGCGCGGATCCTCGCGCAACTCAGCCGCATACGAAATGGGTATTCCAGCGCAGATACGGTCGATCTATAGCCACGGTTTCAAACTCTACAAGACCAAGGAATCCGCCGCGCGCATGTCGCAGGACATATGGTGGCCTAACTTCTCAATCTTTGGCGCGTCAACAACTGACGAGCTATACAGCCGCCTGTCTTCCGCCGAAGTCACCAACGGCCTGCTCAACCGATTTATCGTCCTGCGCAATGACCAAGAGCCGGTAATGGCCGAACCTCAGATCGAGGCGTGCGATGTGTCTGCGGAGATAACAGAATGGGCCAAGGCGATCTACCATAACGACGGGCTCTCGTCTGCCTCGTTTCATGGAGATGGATCCACAAAGGTTGACGTTCCAGCCGTCAACGTCGAGTTCGCAGACGATGAAGCTAGGGCGCTTTGGAAGGATATTCAAGCGCGAGGCATGAAGCTGACGCGGGAGAAATCGCCGCTGTTCGTGCGCTGTGCCGAGAACACCGTTCGCGTGGCCACTAATCGAGCCGTATCCATCAACTGGCGTAACCCAGCCGTCACGGTCGAAGACCTGGCGTGGTCTGCGGAATATGTGTTCAGCGCCGCCGAGTCCATGCTGATTGATACTGAAGACAAGATCAGCGAGAACACGTTCGAGGCGGATACGAACAAGGTCATCGGCATCATCAAGAAGCATGGCGGGAACACGACGCGCACAAGGCTCATACGCTCCGCCAAGATGCCTGCCAGGCGGCTGCAGGAAGTCACAGACGCGTTAAGGGATGGTGGGCGCATAGGTGAGGCGGTCATGGCTCAGACGAACGGGCCAGGGCTGAGAATGTACAAGCTGCTGTCATAGGATAAGAGAGATGGTTGCGAAATTTCTGTGTGGGTTTGTGGCTGCGTCACTATTGGTTGTTATGCCGGTGGCCATATTCTGGGCTATTGGCGCGGCGCAGGAGACGCTAACGACGCTTTTATGGCGCAGAACCCGGCTTTATATGCAGAGTGCGTCAATGGTGGCGTGTACAATTGTTACAGCCGTAGTTGCTGGTTTTGTCGGCTGGTTCGCAATGATAATTCTAGCTGTCTACAGCAAGTAGGAGAACACACATGGCGAGCGTTCCAGATCATGCTGAGATTTACCGCAAGCTTCATGCGGATAGGAGTAGGCAGGAAGACCAGGAGATTAGGGCTGGGGATGCGCAGGCGGTGGTGGCGTTCTATGACGAACAGATTGATAGACAGCGGATAGCGCGCGCGACAGCCAATAGATATTATGATAGCGCCCTACCGCCTACGCACCATGAATGCTTCTCGAAACTTGCAGGCTCATGACCATGACAGAAGACGAGAAGCACGCAGCCCTTGGGGCCATGCTACACAGGGGAATTGTGGAACAGCGCCAGTATGAGGCAGAGCTTGCGGAGTCGGCTTTGGCGGCTCTTGTAGAGCGGCTGGAGGGCGAGCTAGATAACGCCCGGGCTGAGATTAAAGAGCTGCGGGCCAGGATCAGTTATCTGGAGCGGTGGTAGGCGAGAAGGAGAAGAGAGATGGATAATTCTGACGGGATATGCCCGACCGGCTACTGTTTCAAGGCCCAGACGTTGCAGCAGTGGTTCGACGCTCTAGAGGATATTAAGAACAGCACTGGCCTTGATCCTAATGATGTAGCTATCACGCACATATCTGGCGGTATAAACAGCGATTGGATTTCCGTAGTCAAGCTAAAAGAGTTCGATAAAAAACCGCGCGCAAAAGGCGTAGTGCTTAAAAATTAGGCCCCGCGTCGCATGTAGAGCGATTGCGGAGCCTTTTTCTATTTACATAACCAAAACGTAAAATGCTTTTGGCCTGGGCCAAGTCAATATACGGCTGTCATTTGATGCGCTTGGCCTGAGCAATTAGCGCCTGGCCGATAGCGTCGCGAGCTGTCATGCCGTCGCTTTGCAGCTTGGCCAGTGCGGCCGCTTCTGCTGGCGTCAAGATGATCGAAACGGAGCGCCCGCCCGCCGCGCGTCGCCGGTCTCTAGAGCGCTGCTGATATTCCCGGTTCTCTGTGGCCATAGTCATGATATACCCGTAGCGTTGCGCGGCTCGATCTCTCTCCAGTCGCGCGGCAAAAAAAGCCCCGTCGCTTGCGGTAAACAGGCGGCGGGGTGGTTTGTTTTAGGCGTCGATGTGTTCCGCTAAGTATTTGGTGTTGATTATGCAAAGATTCATAGCTTCATAAATGTCATCTCCTGGGTGCGGCATTTGTTCGCGTCCGTCGATAAGCGCAACCATCCAGCGCATTGTATCGCGCATTTCTAGGATATGGGCGCGTAGGTCGCGGATTGTCTCTTGTTCTGTCATCTCTCTCTCCATAGTTCAGTCTAAGCTCAGTCACACGTCCCGCGATAAAACGGGCCATTCATGACGCCTCTGCAATCACGCGGGCGGTTCAGTTCCTGCAACAGATCATTGTGCCGCTGCTGGTCTATCATGGCGCGCTCTTCGTCTGCGCTCATGTGGTAATGCCCATCGGGGCCGGGGATGCGTTCGTAATAGCCGGCGTGGGCGGTGGTGGCGGATAGGAGGGCGGATAGGATGATAAGCTTGCGCATAGTTGCCTCCTAATCTAGGACCAGAAGCACAGCACACAACCCCAGATAAGGGCGTATTCGTCTGTAGCAAACGGCGCTTCATATCGCAGCCAACGCTGCATGGGATCAATTCTCCAAAGCGGATATTCTTTTTTCATCATCTCTCTCCATCTCTCTTTCGGCAAGCTTAAGCTTCCCATACTGCCCGCCGTCGCTGACGGGCAGGTTGTGAGGCTCTTTAGGCGAATTGAACCTGTGGATGATTCTCAAAGTCGATAAGGCGCGGCATCATGTCGCCTGCGACAAACTCTAGCGCGTCGCGAGTCGCGGCCATTTGAAGCTTATATCGGCGCGACAAGAGAACTGATCCTGCCTCGTCGTCTTTGAAGACAACACCATAGTCTCCGTCTGTAAGGTCTCCCCATATCTCTGCGGATAGGACGCGCTGCGAGCCGGTCATGGTTGCTAAAAGTTTCATGGCTCTTCCCTCACTTAGCAATAAGCCAAACGCAAACGGGCTGCGCGGCGACGGTAGCGAATAGGGCGATGGATAGAAGCTCAAGTGTGATGATAGGTGACATGCTCTCTCTCCTATGTAGGCCACGCGGTAACGTGGGAAGCTGATCGCTTCGCGCATGCCTCCGTAAAGGCATGGCCGAAATGGTCAGGCGCTATTGTTCTTCCTGTATTCAGTCATAGCCCTGCCAATCGCCGCGTCGGCTTGACCCTCGCCATACTTCGCACGAATAGCGCCAAGTATATGGTGCGATTGACCGAAGATAGGGCTAACGAACTGGCCCCAGGCGTTTGCGTCGCCGTGTATGATTTCGGCATAGTGCTTGGCGTAGTCGTCAATGTTCCAGTTAAGGTCTCTGACCATATGCTGAGCGAATATTTCTGATTTAGCCATAGTCTCTCTCCTATGTAGGCCACGCGGTAACGTGGGAAGCTGATCGCTTCGCGCATGCCTCCGTAAAGGCATGGCCGAAATGGTCAACGCGCGCCAATTAGTCGCTTTATGCGCCGATAGCTTGCCTGCGTGATATTTTGCGGCGGGTGGATTTCGCGCGTCTCCACTGCTCCCGTCGCATAATCGCAGCGTTCTTCACTGCTCTCACCAAACCATCGACCGCAGTCGTAATCCGGCGAAGCGAGATCAAGGGCTTCGCGCAACGTCATGCTGTAATCTTCGCCGGAATAGTTCAGAGCGGTTTCTGTGTCTGTATGCCAGCCGCCAGGAGTAACGAACCCGGTTTCGTCGGCTTCGCCATGCTCTGCGCTTTCTGGCGTTACGATCTCATATGTTACCCTAAACTTTGCCATAGTCTCTCTCCTATGTTGAAGCTTTGATCGCTTCCGGCATGGCGCGGCCGTGGTGTGGTCGCGCCATCGGGGAAGAGGTCAGGTGGTCGCGTGTTCCTTGTATTTATCCACATGGAAAACGCGGGCGTTTAATGTTCCGACTTGGTAAGTATGGCCAGCATGTCCGCATGGGCCGCTGGTGATTGCGATATATTTGCGGGCGCTGATCTTTTTGCACGGCTGGAAAAAGGAAACGCCGCCGCGCCGTTCATCGTCTATCCAGTCGAATGTTTGTCCTACTGCTAGGTCGCTAAATGTGGCCATGTCGTCTCTCCTGGTTTGGGTTGTGTCATCGGGGAAGGGGTCAGGCTGTCTTCAGTTCGTAGCGTTTGGGGGTGTTTGGGTTCCCGCTATCCTTCCACCCTGGGAAGGTCCGGCCGAAGATTTGCCGCGTCGCGACTACTTCCCAAAAGGTAACGTTTGGATCGCGGGTAGTCGGCATAATGTTCCGCCTGTCGCCGTATAGCGCAGCGAAAAATTCGCCTTCGCTGACCGTCTTAAATTCGCTCATCTTCGTCTCTCCTGATTTGGGGTTGGTCGCGCCCAGTGGGGGGCCGGGCGCGTGGGTGGTTAATCCATGTTGCAGCGAACTAGAGCTGTTGCGTAGTCGCAACCCGTTTCTTCCGCATAGATGGCTGCTTCGTCGCCGGGCCGTGTCGAGCGCTCGCGAGCCTGATCTGCGTCATAAGAGCGAATAAGCTGCTCTGTGATGTAGGTTGATCGGTCATTGAACCGAACCGGCTTGACAAAGAAGCGCTCAACGCCATTGCGCTTTATGGTGGCGTATTGATTGGTAATGTTGCCAGACGTAAATTCCGACATACAGAACCTGTTTACACCATCGCCCTCATGCCATTGCAGCGGCGGGAGTACTTCGAGGGCATACCAATACGCCTCCGAGTCGATCTCATTTAGACCAGGCGACAGGAGCGCCTCTGAACGGCGATACTCCCAGTCGTCAAAAAGCATAACCGCAGCGTCGTCATACTCTCCCGGGCGTTCGGCGTGCAGTCGCACAAGATCAGCCGCTGCGGCTTCCTGCGAGACATAAAGATTGTAGAGCCCGAAGCTGTCGGGTTTTGCTACGCACCAGTTTAAGTCTGTAAGCTTCGCCATGTCTCTCTCTCCTGATAAGGGCGCTTCGTCGCGTCCTGTATCTGTATATGACGTGTCAGCGTGACGTGTCAATAGGGGCGTGAGAAAATAGTTGAAGCGGCGGATTGTCGCTCTAGCTTGGCTTTGGACTCTTCACCAGACTCTTCACCGACTCTTAGACTCTTCACCTGCGAAAAACGCGATTTCGCTATAGCTTGGCTTTGGACTCTTAGACTCTTCACCACTGTTAGACTTTCAAAAAAGTGAAGAGTCCAAAGGTAAGCTCAAGGTAGTAAGTGTATGTAATATATATATAATAAAAAAATATATCTCTCTCTTTCCTAGACTCTTCACCACTTCACCTGTTTCCCTCTTTTTCCCCTGACATAGTTAAGCCCAAGCGTATTTAGGGATATGCCTAAGAGACTCGCGGGAACTTGGTGAAGAGTCCAACGCTTAGCTTGTGCTAACCAGCAAAGCTTGTGTTTGTTATTCGCAAAAGATGTCCGGCCATGTTCCGATTATCAGCGTTAGCAAGCGCGGGTCCGCGCTGCCAAGCATAAGGTAAACAAGCCTATGCGCAACAGTATGGGGAAACTGTTTACAGAGGGACGAATCAGCCTTGGCCAGTTCGAGACGGCAAGGAAATGGAACGCGCTCAGTAGAGCCTATAGGGCGGTCATAGATGGCTCATACGCGGACGGGGTAGAGATAGGCAGGCAAAGGCTGTCGGCGCACGAGAGGGCCGTCATAAGGCGATACAGGGCGCTGCAGCCAATCATGGGGAGAGTTGAGCGGGATATAATCGAGGGTCGCGGACGCTACCCACGTACCGTGCTGGAGCTGTGCAGTGTTAGGCGGTGTTTGGATGAGATCGCCAGGCGGTGGTGTGAGGTGGTTTAGACAAGCTAAATAGAGGCTAAGCTATGCAATATCCAATCGTGTTGCGTAAGGGCGACATATTCAAGCTAAACGGAGAGCCAATCAGCGTTCATAGATTCATATGGTTCGAGGACGAAGGCGCAATTCTCGCATGGGTAAGGATCGCCTTGGCTAAAACACAATCCCAGACTCGCGGGCAAGCTGGCGAGCCCGTGCAAGCCACTTCGGCGGTCTGCCGGGCGGGAGCTTCCATTTCGCAATGATGCTCTCATGAACTGGGTCGACGCCAGGCGGGAACCAGAGGGTAAGCGCTCCATCTTTCTCGCGCCTCTCCCATGTTCTACGGCGCTGCCAGCCACGCCTTACCAATGCGCGCCCCAACTCGGCATTGCCACACGTAAGAGCGCCACGCGAGCGCCCCGCCAACTGACCTTGGATGTACGAGAACGGGACGCCCTTGCGGGCAATAGATCGAGGGATGGCAGACAACACCGCGCCGACTCGCAACTCTACCGGCGCTCTCCGCCCATACTCCGCCAGTTCGTTAGCCGTCGGCTCGCGGGCGTGGTCCAAGTCAGTTGAGTCAGAGCCGTAAATTGACAAGGCGTCGTTATCCCGTGTGATTAGTGCGCGCAATGCATTGAACAATTATAATAATAAATTCATCAATTGACAGCCACTCGCACCCCTCTCCACCCCATCAAGCCCCGCACTTCCCCGCACCACGCAGCGCAGCGGGAACAAATCATTTAACCATTTCAATACGTTACGCGTCGGCTGTCATGCCCACCCAGGGCAGTCATGCCTCGAGTGTTCGGCCTGGCGCGCGCATATGGCAAAGGATTATTATGGCCAGAAGTAGGGGGGCAGGGGGTTTGTAACCAGTTGTATATGCTGTTTAATGGTCCCTCACACATTTTTTACCGCCAGCCTACACAGCCAAGCCACCGCTTAATATGTTAAATTAAATTAATTTTCCTGAGCATTTTTCCTGAATAAATCGCCAAAAATACGCAAGCCATTGAAACAAAACGGCAAAAATTTTTTGGGTTATTTTTCGAGAATTATTTCGTACGCGCCTTCAATGCCGCCTCCAACACCTGTCGTGCGATCTCTTCGCACACCTCCATCGAGTCGTCGTATCGAAACCTTCCCGCCTCACGGAAAAGCTCCACCGCCCCAGCCTCTACCATCTCATCAGTCACGACGACACCCTTCTCCTGCGCGCCGATATGCTCGACGACATGCTCCCTGAACACAGTCATGGCGTGGTTCCTCTCTCTTCTCAGCCAGCATACCTCTTATTTGCACCCCTTCAACCCTCGCCCCACTCTTTTGCGCATGAACTACCTTGCGCCCCTACTCTATCCGCTCCTTAAGCCAGACTGGGCCGTCAGCCATGACGTATCTTATGGCCCGGATCCGCAGCACCTTGCTGACACCTATCTGCTGAACAAACCTGGCCTGCATCCTGTGATGATGTTCATTCACGGTGGCGGCTGGTCGTCAGGCGACAAGGCTGCATATGCTGGGCGCGCCGCGAAGTATGCGTTGGCTGGCTTCCACGTCGTAAGTGTGAACTACCGCCTGGCGACGTTTGACGATCCGCTCACACATTGGCCGGCGCAGTATGCTGACGTGAGCAGGGCGATGGGCTGGTGCCGCAAGACTATCAGCGACCACATCTGCGTAGGCGGCGACAGTGCGGGTGGTCATCTTGCTCTCATGCTTGGCACCTCTCCTGACCGGCCGCACCGTATCCTGAATATGTTTGGCCCGACTGACCTGAGCGTTCTCAGCTCTCTCATCTGCACGTTGCCGTTGTTTGGCGGGAAGCCTGCTGACAAGACGGCGTGCCCTGTTGAGTTGATGGATGCGAAGTTTCCACCGACGGTCACGATGCACGGCACAAGTGACGCGACTGTTCCCTATTCGCAGGCTGTCGAGTTGGACCAGAAGCTGGCTGAGTTGGGCGTAGTTCACAAGCTGGTGACGTTTGATGGCGGTCATGAGTTCGCGAACTTGCCGTGGTGGCGTCAGGAGCTGCTGGAGATGCGCGGTTTATGGTGGATGATGGGGTAGGCTATTTGATCCGCGACTCTGCATGAATCATGATTCTCTCATCGTTTGAGTGAGAGAGAGACTCCTATGACTGTACGAGTATTGGCTGGCGATTGTCTGGTTGTTCTGGACACGCTGGAAGAGAACAGCATTGACGCTGTTGTGACTGACCCGCCCTATCATTTTACGAGCATTGTGAAGCGGTTTGGCGCTGAGGGTGCGGCTCCAAGCAAGGGCGGCGTGTATGAGCGGTCATCGCGTGGCTTCATGGGCAAGACGTGGGATGGTGGCGACATAGCGTTCCAGCCAGAGACATGGGCGAAGGTGCTTCGCGTCATGAAGCCCGGCGCGCATTTGGTGGCGTTTGGCGCTCCGAAGAACTATCACCGGCTTGCATGTGCGATTGAGGATGCGGGATTCGAGATACGCGATAGCTTGATGTGGGTAACAGGTCAGGGATTCCCAAAAAGCCTAAATGTTAGTAAAATGCTTGGTGATGAAGTCTGCCGCTGTAAGAGACCCGAGAGAGCCACACCGGATTTGCAACATGGTGTGCGAAGTGTGCCAGACGCCGATCTATCGAAGGGCGTCGCAAGTGGCTCGGTGCCAGCACACGTTTTGCTCAAAGGCGTGCCGGAATACGGTTCACAGGAACTTGGGGCCGCGCGGCCCGAACCCGAATTTGCAGATGGAGAAAAACCCAGCTTGGAAAGGTGGGGTGACGCTCAAGCGTCCGCACGGGAACTACAGGGGCGTGACGTACGTGCGAGCGCCAGAGCCTCTGAAGCCGATGGCGCGAGCGGACGGCTACATAATGCAGCATCGTCTGGTTATGGCGCAGATGTGCGGGTTTCTTCTGACACGGGAAGAAGTGGTCAACCACAAGGATCACAACCCAGCAAACAATCATCCTTCAAATCTGGAACTGTGGCCGACGAATGCGGATCACAAGCGCGGGGAAGTTGGCCGGTTTGTGAGCGGTGTGGCAAACCGTGTGTGCCTGAAGGTTTAGGCACCGCGCTAAAGCCCGCCTACGAACCGATCATCCTCGCCCGCAAGCCCCTCTCTGAGAAGACTGTCGCGGCGAATGTGCTGCGTTGGGGAACGGGCGCGTTGAATATCGACGCGACTCGCATCGAGGGCCAGCCGCGCACAACGCACAAGGACGGAAATAAGATTGGTAACCGTCCTGACGTTCGCAACGTCTATGGCGAGGACACTTCTGGTCATACCTACGAGGGCGCGACCGGCCGCTGGCCCGCCAATCTATGCCACGACGGCAGCGAGGAAGTGCTGGCGGGGTTCCCGCAGACGAAGAGCGGCTCTTGGAGCGGCCAATTAACTGGGCGCGGAAGCGAACATAGCGGAAACTGGGGCAAGAAAGACCGCCCATTTTTTTATCAAGGCGACGAAGGCAGCGCCGCCCGTTTCTTCTACTGCGCCAAGGCGAACAAGACCGACCGCGCGAACAGCAAGCATCCGACCGTCAAGCCTGTCTCTCTGATGCGCTGGCTGGTTCGTATGGTGACGCCGCCTAACGGCACGGTCCTGGACCTATTCGCTGGCTCTGGCACGACTGGTCAAGCGGCGTATGAGGAAGGCTTTGACGCCGTGCTGATCGAACGTGAGGCTGAGTATTTAGCTGACATTGAGCGCAGGCTTGGACTGGCGAAGGACGATGCGCCGCCGTTGTCGTTTGCTGCTGAATGATGGCTGGCCGGGCTCGATACCGGCTCGCAGGTATATCGTTGCCTGCGGGTGGCGGAATTGCACCGCCTTGGTCCAGCGCCTAGCGCCCACCAGTGACTCACGCCGCGTGTCCTTCCACGCCGCAGCCATCTTGATCGGTATAGCAGATAAGCGGCGAACATAGCCACCCTCTTATTTGCCCCTATCCGCCTGCTGCTTCATATCTATGCGATGGCGAGTTACCCGTCCCTTAACAACTATCTGGCCGGACAGCGGCCTGCGTCCACTCATGGCGTCGAGCAGCCGTTGCCTATGCGTTATTCGTGGGGGCCTCGCTACAACCCTGCGTCTAACCAGATGGATGCCCCTGACCAGAAGGGTGTCGGCTTTTATGGGCCTCAGACGCTTGGTCAGGGCACGCGGATTGCGGGCGAATATGGCCGCACAGATATGTTGAATGGGCAGTTGCGAAACTATCCAAGCTTCTTTCAGGGCATGTCTCCGCCTCAGTTGGCGACGGCCATGACGGCTGCGAGGATGCAGCAGCCTGTTCCTGCTCAGTTGGACGACGCCGCCTACAATGCCGCGAAGGGTCGCGTGAACGCTGGACGCTCTCCGTTCTTTGAGCAAGGCCGCGACCCCTATCCGCAATGGTCGCCTGATCAGTATTGGGAAGCGCCTTTTGGGATGCGCTAAGGAGTATCGTAATGGTTGAAGTAATCGCCTGGGGCCGCAGCCCTGTATTGACTGTTGACATGGTTAACCCGTTGCCTGTGACGGAGGATGCGGCTCAGTATTTTACTGTTGCGGCTTCACAGACGGCTCAGGTTCTTGGCGCGACTGGCGCGACTGGCGACAAGCTGAGCATCGTTACGATTATCCCTGCGACGACTTCTCCTGGCGCTGTGACGATTCTGGACAATGCGACGAGCATTACGTTGTTTGCTGGTGGCGCGTCGTCTGTGGTTGGCTTGGCTCCCATCAACGTCTTCTTGTATGCGAAGAGCAAGAGCGGCGCGTGGAAGATTACGACTGGCGCGAATGTCAGCGTGATTGCGACTGGGACGTTTACGTGATGCCTAACTGGCTTCTCAAGATACTTGCTCTTTTCGGCTACAAGCCTCGCCGCGTGTGGAGCATCCTGAACGGCGTGCCTGTTTCTTATGATGTGAGCAACGGGGCGTACTTCTGGTTTCCAAATATGAAGCCAGGTGCGAACTACCTATTGACGCCATCTGGGCAGATTAATGGACCGTATGTCACTATTGGCTATACGATTGAGGCGCAAGGTGCTGTGCTGTTCGACTACCGGACGGCTGACAATAATATGGCTGGCGATGGCAAGGGTAATGTCCGGCTGTTTATTCAACGGCGTGGCGACGATATGTCGGCTGTTGGGAACATGCAGCATTACAGGTGGTGGTCTACTGCGGCGGTTCAGGAACTTGCACCTGGTTCATATGTGTTGACGGCGAGCTTGGACCCGAGCCAGTGGACGAGCGTATATGGTACGCGGGGCAGCATGGTGCCTGATTTGTTTGCGGCGGCGATGTCTGACGCTGAGAGCGTAGGCGTGACGTTTGGTGGCGGGTCATTTTATGGGCACGGTGTTTTCGCTAATGGTGGTGCTGCGACGTTCAGGGTTGATTCGGTTTACTACTGAGAGAGAGAAGAGAGATGGGCTTTGACCAGTACCTGCGCGGTAAGCTGACGCAAATTGAGTATGGTGACAATGCTGAACGTATGTTTGGCGGTCGTGTTAGCGAGATCACGGTTGATCTGATTAAGTGGCGCAACCATTGGGATTTACATAATTACCTGACCAAAGACGATGAGGAATCTGACAATGGTGGAACTATTCCATGTCAGATCGAACTGTCAGACATAGATATTATGCGTATGTGTGACGACATTCGCGACGACGCGTTCAGGCACCTGCCTGGTGATATTGAAGCGTTTCAGGACGTTCTTTCTTGGTATCAATTGCACAAGGATACGCCGAACTACTGGGTGTGCTTAGAATATAGCGCTGGCTAAGGAGAGAGAGCCATGAGCGAAGATGTTGTAAAAAGGCTGCGCGAGCTTTATCAGAAGCCAATATCGCATCACCCGATAACTGCTGGGCGCTTGCTAAACGAAGCCGCCGACGAGATAGAGCGGTTGCGCGAGTCTGTGTCTAATCTGCGCGAGATTAAAGACGGATACTATAACTCGATGGCGAAATACCGAGAAGAATGCGAAACACTTCGCGCCGACAACGCCCGCCTCCGTGCAGCGCTGGAGTTGCTAGTCAACCTAAAAGATGAACGCGACAATTTTGGCAAGACACTTCAATACGAAGCACGGAAAGTTGACGCATGGGACAGCGCCCGCGCCGCCCTGAACGGAGGGCGGGATGAGTGAGAAGCGCGGCAGAGGACGACCGCCTAAACTCAAGCCTATTGCGCCAGAGCAGTTCGTCACGCCTGTTGCCGAGATACTCCCACCCAGCAAAGCACCTACAACTATCAGCAAGCTCAACCCCAAAGACCCATCGCAGATCGAGCGTTGGCCTGCGACCTTGCCGACCGAGGTTGCGCTGGAACTGACTGACGATCCTGAGAAGGTGTGCAAGGCGTATAAGCTGACGCCGGAAGAATGGTTCTATTTGCAGAACGACCCTGACTTCAACGCTGCGGTTGATGCTGAGCGTGAGGCGCTGAAGAAGCCAGGCGCATCATTCCAGAAGAAGGCGGCGCTGCAGGCAGAAGAGATCCTGCGCACGAGTTGGAAGCTGATACACGATCCGAACACGCCCGCGCCGCAGAAGGCTGATCTTATCAAGTCTACTGTGCGATGGGCGGGGTATGACAACAAGGATAGCGTTAGCGTCGGCAACCAGGTTGGGCTGAGCATTCAGATTAACTTGAGAGAGAAGTGAGCGTTAGGAATATCTGCGAGGCACGGCACAGGCTTGGTGCTAGTCCAAGCGGGAGATAACAGGCGGGAAGAAGCTGACCTTTGGGTCTGACCGGCGATGCCGAAACCCCGCGCCCGCAGATATTCCAGCGCTCTAATTTGCCACGCCGCGCCAATCACACTTACGCTGTCAAGACTGGAGTAACGCCCATGTCTGAGAGCGAAGTTGCTAGCCGTATTATCTCTGCGTGGTTGAGGGATGTTCCTGCGACGGCGATCATGATGCACCTTATTTGCCTTGGTGTGCCGTTGCGGAAAGAACAGGTGCTGGCTGTCATCAAGCGGTATGTTGATAACCAGAGCGAGAACAAGTATCTGAGGATGTGAATATGTCTGAAGACAAGAGAGAGCTTGTAGAGATTGACCTGTCTGAATGGACGACGGATATGTTGATAAATGTTATCCGTGTGTCGGCCGAAGAAGACATATCTGTCAATAAGGTGGTTGAGAATATCTTGACCAAGGCTATTGAGGGCGGGTTTGGCGAGGTTGCCGATGAAGCTAAAGTGGACGAGAACTGATAGCGTTTGTTTGAGCCTGACGGTCATCTGGGCTATTGGGTTCTTGTGGGTTATCAATGGTTGTTAGAGTT
>Ga0265327_10001286_pt1 | contig 32988 bp, 29 predicted proteins | sample 41621metaG_FD_202089 | JGI IMG/M metagenome (GOLD analysis project Ga0265327, IMG submission 202089) | Rhizosphere microbial communities from Carex aquatilis grown in University of Washington, Seatle, WA, United States - 4-16-21 metaG | ecosystem: Host-associated > Plants > Roots > Rhizosphere...
GCCTCCTCCAGGCCCGCAGGGCCACCGATGTCCACCTTTGCTCGCACACTTGTCCGGGTTTGAACGCACACTGTCCGCCTTTGCTCGCAACGCGACAGAACTATCAGTTCGCGCGCGTTGGTACCTGCCCCGAGGGAACACCTGGGCCCGTGCTTATTCGCCGGTGAGTTTCTTTTCCCACATCGCGATTTTTTTCAACAGGTCGGGCAGGCGTTGGCTGGCAATGAACACGCGTTTGCTTTGGGTGGCGGAGGTTGCCGGGATGCCAAACCAGGTTTCACCATCCGGGATGTTATGCATGACGCCGGATTTGGAACCAACCGTGACGCGGTCGCCCAGCTTCAAGTGGCCGGCAATGCCGACCTGTCCCGCCAGGACGCAGAATTTGCCCAGCTTGGTGCTGCCGGCAATTCCCGCTTGGGCGCAGAGAATCGAATAGTCGCCCACCTCGACGTTGTGCGCGACCTGCACCAGGTTGTCGATTTTCGTGCCTTTGCCGATGATGGTCGAACCGAGCGCGGCCCGGTCCACGGAGACGTTCGAGCCAATTTCCACGTCGTCGCCGATGACGACATTGCCAACTTGCGGAATTTTGCGGTGAACGCCGGAGTCGAAAATATAACCGAAGCCGTCCGAGCCGATGACCGTGTTGGCATGGATGCGCACGCGCTGGCCGAGCTGTGAACGCGTATAAATCGTTACGTTGGGGAACAGGTTGGTGTCGGCGCCGAGCACGGAGTCATCGCCGATGAAATTGCCGGCCTGGAGGACGCAGTTTGCGCCAATCTTCACGCGCTCGCCGATGGTACAGTGTGGTCCCACGTGCGCCGAGGGGTCAATCTGGGCGCTGGCGGCCACGACGGCCGAGGGATGAATGCCGGCGGCAAATTTCGGGTCCGGGAAAAACGCCGCCAGTGCGCGGGCAAACGCGATGCGGGGATTGGCCACCCGGATGACGATTTTGTGCGGGGACGAAAATTCCTTGCCCGCGATGATGGCGGTGGCGCCGCTTTTCTCGGCGGCGGCAAAATATTCGGCGGTTTCGGCAAAGGTGAGGTCACCGGGTTTGGCGGTGTTGATCATGGCAAAGCCGGTGAGGACGGCTTGGCCATCCCCCAGGACTTCGCCTTCGAGGCGTTTGGCAATTTCGGCAGTGGTAAAACTCATTGAATTGACTTGCTTGTCGCGGCCTACTATAAAGCGATGCGTAATCAGTTCAACCCCAACTTTTATGGCCAAAACTTTTCGAGTCGGTCTGATCGGGTACAAATTCATGGGGCGCGCGCATTCCAATGCGTGGCGGCAGGCCCCCAAGTTCTTCAATCTCAAGGCTAACGTGGAGATGCACACCATCTGCGGCCGCGACACCGCCGGGGTGCAGTCCGCCCGCGCGCAACTGGGCTGGCAGTTCGCCGCCACCGACTGGCGCGAGATCGTGGAATCGCCGCTGATCGATATTGTGGACATCGGCACGCCCACGTTCACGCACGCTGAAATGGCCATCGCCGCCCTCAAAAACGGCAAGCATGTGCTGTGCGAAAAACCGATGGGCTTGGACCTGAAACAATGCGAGGCCATGGCTGCCGCCGCCCGGAAGTCCAAGACTGTTCACATGATCTGCCACAATTACCGGCGCATCCCAGCCATTGCCCTGGCCAAGCGCATGATGGAGGAGGGCACGTTGGGGCGGATTTACCATTTCCGCGCCCGTTACGCGCAAGACCGGCTGGCGGACCCGGAATTTCCGGTGGACTGGCGCTTGCAAAAGGAAACCAGCGGCAGCGGTGTGCATAGCGATATTAATTCACACATCATCGACCTGGCGCGTTATCTCGTCGGCGAGTTCACGGATGTCTGCGGCATTGTAAACACCTTTATTCCCGAGCGGCCACGGGCGGATATGCTCGCCAAGGGCACGCGTAAAATGGGCAAGGTGACCGCGCCCGATTCCGCCGCGTTCCTCGGCTGGATGGAAGGCGGCGTGATGGCCAACCTCGAGGCCACGCGTTATGCGCTGGGCCGGCGTAATCACATCGAGATCGAAATCAACGGCAGCAAAGGTTCAATCTTCTTCGATTTCGAAGACATGAACCGGTTGAAATATTACAACGGCGAAGACCCCAAGGACCGGCAGGGTTTCCGCGATATTCTTGTGACCCAGCGCGACGGCGTGCAACCTTACGTGGCCAACTGGTGGCCGCCCGGTCACGGTATTGGTTACGAGCACACGTTTGTGCATGCCGTGGCCGACTTTGTGAATGCCTGCGCCGAGGGCAAGCCGGTGCATCCGACCTTTGAGGACGGCCTCAAAAACCAGCGCGTGTTGACGGCGGTGGAAGAATCTTCAGCCAAAGGCAAATGGGTGAAGCTTTGAAGTCAGGTGGCAAAGATTGATGTTACGGCGGTTCACCGTTAAGTTACCGGGATTGAACCGCTGGTAACGAATGGAACTCCGCGAATTTGCCGAACAAGTTTTGTTTGGAACCACGCTGGCCGAAAAGCTGGCGTCGCCGGAGGTTATCACGGATGAACGGCCCGGCGCGGCCCTCGTAACACCCTCAGCGCCCGGCCGTCCAACAAACCTCCAATTCAAGCCGCACGCCGCCGGCAAAAGCGAGTTTCCCGGCCTGCACCGCCTCGAAGATGTTTCCGAGCGCGGCAAACTGCTGCACTTCTTCGGCAACCACGAACTGCTGGCCACCGAGCTTATGGCGCTCGTGTTGTTGAAATTTCCCGAGGCACCGGCGGCGTTTCGCAAAGGTGTTTTGCAGACGCTGCGTGACGAACAGGAACACACGCGCTTGTATATGGAGCGCATGAAGGCGTGCGGCATCGAGCTGGGCGACCTGCCCGTGAGCGGCTATTTCTGGCGTTGCGTGTCGCCGATGGAACATCCCATTGATTACGTGGCCAGCCTTTGCCTGACCTTTGAACAGGCCAATCTCGATTTCGCCGGCCACTACGGACGAAGCTTCGCCACCGTGGGCGATGCCGATTCGGCGAAGCTCCTTGAGAAGATATATCGCGATGAAATCGGTCATGTGGCGTATGGCTTGAAATGGTTTCGCCGCTGGAAAAATCCCGATGAGTCGGACTGGAACGCCTTTTGCCGGACGCTCAAGTTTCCGCTGTCACCGCAACGGGCCAAAGGCTTCGCGCTGAACATTGCCGGCCGCCGCGCGGCGGGTTTGGACCCGCACTTTATCGCGGAACTGAATGTCTATTCCCAGTCCAAGGGCCGCACGCCGAGCGTGTTTGTCTTCAATCCTTTTGCGGAAGGACGCTTGGCCGAGGGCAAAACCTTCAATCCCGCCAAGCATCAGGCGCAGCTTGCGCGCGACCTCGAAAACTTGCCGCAATTTCTCTGTCGCCAGGATGACATTGTGCTGACGAACGAGAAGCCATCCGTGGAATTTCTGAGCCGCATCAAGCAGGCTGGTTTTCCGTTGCCGGAATTTGCCGCGCTCGATGAAGTTTCCAAACTGCAATCCCGCAAGCTGGGCAGTCTGCGTCCCTGGGCCTGGGGGCCGGACAGCTTTGAGTTGTTAAAACCTCTCTACCCGAGCGTCACCGGCGAAAAGCGGGCTGATGAAAAACGCTTTAACGACGGAATGGCGCAGCTTTATTCAAAGGCCTGGAGCGCCAATTTTCTACGCAAGGTTCTGCGCGAGCGTAATCGCGTGGATATGGCCTGGCTGTGCGGCGAGCATGAGATTGGCGTGGCGGTGAATTCATTGGACCAGGCGCAGGCGGCGATTGCGGAAATTCGCGCGCGCGGGCAGCACAAAATTGTGGTGAAACAGGCGTTTGGCGTGGCGGGCAGCAACGCGATGCGGCTGTTTGAGCCGAATGTTTTGGAGACGCAGTGGCGCTGGATGACGAACGCTTTCTCCCACAAGCGCGAGTTGGTGGTCGAACCGTGGCTCGAGCGGAGGCAGGATTTTTCCGTGCAACTGGAAATGACCGCCGGCGGCTTGAAACTGTGCGGATTTACGGGGTTGATTAACGATGCGCGCGGCCAGTTCGTGGCCAACTTTGCGGAGTCGCACCACCACAAGCGTATCCCTTCGAAAGTGGTGTCGCTGTTCCGCGAGCCGGCGGATATTTCGGGCCGGTTGCTGGAATTTTATGACGAAGTATTTGAGCAGTTGGAGGGCGAACTGAGAGCGGTGGATTTCACCGGCCCGCTGGGGATGGATGCGTTTGTTTATCGCGATGCGGCTGGCGCGGTGCGCCTCAAGCCCGTGGTGGAAATCAACCCGCGTTACACCATGGGCCGTGTACTGGTGGAACTGATGCGGCAGACCTGCCAGAATTGCGCCGGCATGTTTCAGCTCGTAAACCCGGCGCGGCTTCGCGAGCAAAAGCTTGAAGATTTTCCCGCATATGCGCGCGTGTTGGAGGAACAATTTCCGCTGCAACTGGAAGGCGAACCCGTACCGCGCATTCGTCAGGGCGGGTTATGTCTGAATGATCCGGCAACGGCGAAGGCGTGCCTGGCGGTATTTCGTGTCAGCCGCAATTTGGACGAACTGCTGTCGTCTGCGCAGACATAACGTATTCGTTTTCGTACTCGTTTTAGGGCCGCAGGGAAATCGCGTCGGGCTTGGGAAAATCTGCCGGCGCGGTATCGCCCGGACTGCGGCCAGCCAGCCATTTCAGCGCGCGTACCATGATGGTTTGAAAGGCCGCGCAATGCATGCCTTTGGGGTCGGCTTGGTCGGCCCAAACATGGCCGTAAGTGGAAACGAACACGCGTCCCTTGCCGTATTGCACCGTCCATTCGATGGGAAATTGCAACTGCGTCTTTTCATCTTTGGCATAAGCCAGCACGGTCAGATCACTTGCCGGCCCGCGTGCATACCGGTAAACCTCGATGTCGGCAGCCATCCACGACCGTGGCAGGCCGCGATGAATGGGATGCTCGCCCAATTGATGCACGGTCACATCCACGCGCGAGCCGTGGCTGGTGCTTTCGCCCTGGCCTGGCGGGATGAATTGCAGCGTTTGGTCCGGATGCACAACAATGGCGGAGCCATAATCCTTTTTGCGCCAGCCCAGGCCAATCATGTCATTGTAGGCGGGCCACTCGGCAAACGAATTGTTCGCCTCGTGATAAACATAAAAGCCGCCGCCATTGCGCACGTATTGTTCGAAGGATTGCTCCACCGCCGCCGGCCAGCGCGGCTTGCCGCCGAGATTGTTGTAGCCGGAGAGCACCACGTCGTATTTAAAGAAATCGGGCCGCCATTTGTCCCACGCCGGGTCATTGGTGGTGGAAGGGGTGACGGACACCTCCACGTCGAACGAGCCGTCGCGCGCGAGGATTTCCTGCACCAGCGCCAGCCGATGCCGCCAGTCGTGGTTGCTGACGCCTTCGATGATGAGCAGCTTTATCTTTTGCCCGGACGGCTGCGCGGCCATGGATTTTGGCGCGACCATTACCACTGTCATCAAGAGGAACCACGACAGCCACCGGCCAAGTCGCATGGACAAGGCAGGTGGCTGGGCGGTTTCAGTTTCCACAATGGAATAAATCGCTGGCGGTTGAGGCGCTATTTAGTCTGGCTAAATAGCATGAATACGCGCGGCCCGCGCGGGGTGATGAGCTGGTACTGTTTTTCCTCGTCGGTTTGGGGAATGGCCAGGCCGTCCGAGTTTTTATCGGCAGTGGGCCGGCCGTTGACGAGCAGCATGTAATTATGAGTGCGGTTGCCGGGGATGTTTTCCAGCGTCAACTGCCAGATGCCGTTGGCCCGGTCATATTTCAGCGGCGCTATTTGCCAGCCGTTGAAGGTGCCGACGATTTCCACCCGCACGGGCATAGGCCCGCCGGGCGCTTCAGGCTGCCAGCGAAAGATTTTGCTGAAGACCTGCTGACGTTTGGGAATGGCGGCAGATGGGGAAAGCGGCTTGTGCGTCATTGTTTGAGAAAGGCAGCCTGACAGGCTTGGCGGTTGGTTAATTAAATGGGTTAAGCTTCCAGTTTGGCATCCAGCGTCACCTTGGCGTTGAGCAGGCGCGAGATGGGGCAGCCGGCCTTGGCGCCGTTGGCAATGGCGGTGAATTTGGCCTGGTCGATGCCGGGGATTTTCGCCGTCATGTCCAGGTGCGATTCGGTGACGGTCCAGCCGGCGTCGGTCTTGTCCAGCGTCACGGTGGCCGTGGCGTGAATGGAGGCGGGCGTGAAGCCGGCCTTGCCGAGTTCGGCTGAGAAGGCCATGGCGAAGCAGCCTGAATGCGCCGCCGCAATCAGTTCTTCGGGATTGGTGCCGATGCCGTTTTCGAACCGGGTGCCGAAGGAATACTGGGTTTCCTTGAGCACACCGCTATCGGTGGAAATGTTGCCTTTACCGGCTTTTAAATCGCCGTGCCAGACGGCAGATGCTTTGCGTTTCATATATAGTGTGTGGAATGGTTAAATTACTCCAATGCCGGACAACGTAGCGCGACTTCTCTAAAACCTCAAGTGTCCAAGGCGATGGACGACAAAATAAGTGCCCGCGTTTAATTTATGGAGCAAGCCAAGCCGCGATTCCGCCGGGAAACCGGGAGGTGATTCACAAGGGTTTTGCCCGGCGGCGGTCAAAATATGAATTTGACTGGTTTTTATGGGTTTATGATGCGGAATTCTAGAAAACATGAGAGCAGACAAGAGCCGCCCGAGCGGCACATCTTGTCTGCCCTATGAATGTACAAAAATATTCTGACCCCAAAGTTGTTTCCTCGCAAACCAAACCGTTGCTGAAAATTGGGATTGATGCGCACGTCCGGGAGTATGTCATCGCCTTCCAGATCGACGGTTCGGCACCCAAACCCGTTCAGCGCTTCGATCAAGCCGGACTGCTCCGCTGGCTGGAGAAAAAACTGGCCGAAGGGTTTGCCATCGCAACCTGTTATGAAGCCGGTCCGCTGGGTTACGTGCTCCACCGCAAACTCACCGAGTTAGGCATCACGAACCATGTCATTCGGCCCCGGAACTGGGATGACCATTCCAAACGCGTTAAAACTGACCGCACCGATGCCCGTGCCCTGCTCAGTGCCTTGGACCGCTTTCTGGCTGGCAATCCGCATGCCTTGACCGTGGTGCATGTCCCCGAGGTTCAGCAGGAGCGCTGCCGTTCGCAGAGCCGCATCCGTGAGAGTCTGCAACGGCAACTTAAAGCCGCGGCCCAGCGTGGCCGGGGCCTGGCCTTGCAGTACGGCTACCAACTCAAAGGTCATTGGTATGGCCCACGCCGCTGGCCGCGGTGGGCACTGCCCGATTGGTTGCGGCAGTTGCTCGAACCGCTACGGCAAGTGGCGCTGTTTCTGGGCCAGCAGGTTCAGCAACAAACCCATGCCGTCAAGCAGGCGAGTAAATGCCCCACGCCCCAAGGCATGGGACCCTTGACCGAACAAATCCTGGAACGGGAAGTCGGGGACTGGAGCCGTTTCAAGAATCGACGGCAAGTCTCCAGCTATTGGGGGCTATGCCCCAGCGAATACAGTTCTGGCGGTGCTCGACGAAAAGGAGGTATCACCAAAACCGGTAACGCCCGACTGCGCCAAGTGCTCTGTCAGATTGCCTGGCGCTTGCTCACTTACCAGCCTGACTACTGGCTGATTAAAAAATGGCAGCCGCAACTTTCCAACCCGGGGACCACCGGTCGCCGGCGCAAACAGATTGTCATCGCCATCATGCGCGGCTTTGCCGTGGACTGGTGGCGTCTGCGTACCGGCCAGACCACCCCGCAAAAGCTCGGCTTACGGATGGCTGACTGAGGACCGCACCCCAATCAAAAACCTTTTCTTTTTCCATTTTCGGAGCGGGGCCGCGCTCGCAACCGCTCTTGGGTAGGCTTCGGCCTCCCGCAGCTCTAGAATGAGCCGGCCTTGCTCCGTCCGCCCAAAATCGCACAGGATTTATGGTGCTGTTCCCCGAACACGCACGGATAGGAGATTGAGCTTGGCGTGACCCGCCAGGGCCAGCGGACAGAGACGCTTCGGAAACGAAAAAGAAAAATCCCTTTGAAAATGAAACCATTTACTTAAACCCTCCGGCCAGACGGGCACCCCGGATCAGAGTCAGCGCCAAGCGCTACCGCGCGCGACTCGGCTTCGCTCCGCTGCGCCGCGCGCGTTTACGCCACAATGTTTTTACTTCAGCGTTGACAATTACTCTCATAGGAGAGCGGTTTAAAAAATTGTGGAGCCATTCGGAGCCGGGAGTTTTGATTTTTTGGCGAGGCTTTGGCGAAGGAGTATGGCCGCAGTGACCTGCGACTGAGCCGAAACGACGCCAAAAATCAAAAGCACCGGCTGCCAATTCCATCTGACCGGATGGCTACAGTATTTTTTAATCCGCTCTAATTTAGGTTTAAGAAAAATTGCATTTTGCCGATAGGCAGGCGTGATCCGCGTTAAGTCAGAGGCGTTGCAACCCGGCATGGTGGTAGCCCGCGATGTGAAAAACATTGATGGGATGCTGCTGGTGCCAGCCAGTTGCGAGCTGAGTGAACGTCAAATCAACATCCTGCAAGCGTGGGGTGTGGCCGAGGTGGAAGTGGAAGCCGACCACGAACTGGCCAACGCCCATGACCCGCTGGCCCAGTTGCCACCGGAAACACTCGTAAAAATCACCGCCGAACTCCGCGCCCGCTTTTGGAAGCCGGACGATTTCGGTCCGGTGCCCGCTGAAATTTACCGGCTGATGCTGTTGCGCCAGGCCAACCGAATCCTTCGTCCTCCCCAGTGAGCCATCCACCTTCCATCAAGGCCATGGTACAGGCCGTGCCCCGCAGTCTCGGTTCCTACGGACCGGTGCTGGAGGAAATCGAACAGGCTTTGCAGTCGCCCCAATGCAACTTGAGCACCATCGGCGATGCGATTCAAAAAGATCCCGACCTGACGGCGCGCCTGCTGCGGCTGGCCAACAGCCCGTTTTTTGGCTTTGCCAATCGCTTGAGCACAGTGGCGGAAGCGGTGAGCCTGTTGGGCATCCAGCAAATTCAGGACATGATTATTGCGTCCAGCGTGCTCGAACAATTCAAGGGCGTGCCGGACAAGTTCGTAAACAAGGATTCGTTCTGGCGTCACAGCTTGGCCGTGGGCATCACAGCGCGGCTGCTGGCCATGGAACGGCGGCTGCCCAAGCCGGATAAATTTTTCGTGGCAGGCCTGTTGCATGACGTGGGGCGGCTGGTTTTGCTTTCCCAAGCCAACGAGTGGGCGCAAGCCGTGTTTGAACTTTACCAGCGTGAACGCATTCTCCTGCGCGATGCGGAAAGGACCGTGCTCGGCTACGATCACCAGCAAATCGCGGCGGAATTGCTGCAAAGCTGGAGCTATCCGCCCGTGCTCGTGCAAGCCGTGGCGTTTCATCACACGCCGGCCTTGAGTGCGGCCCGGTTGGAAGCGGCCGTGGTACACATTGCCGACCACCTGGTGAATGCCATGGGCATTGGCTCCTCGGGCGAACAGTATGTGCCGCCGCTGGATGAAAAGGCCTGGGCAGCGCTGGGTTTGAGCACGGAAGTGCTGGCGAAGATTATTGAGACGGTGGATGAACAAATCCATGCCGTGGAAGATGCTTTTCTAAAGAAGGGGCCGCTCCGATGAACGAACCCTTCGATTCCGTATACCCGGATTTTTTGCGGACGGGTCTGGAAAAATTAAACCAGCTCGGCGCGTCGCGCGAATTGCCGGCGCTGTTTGCGGCGTTGGAACATTTCCGGCGTGATTTGCATGAACCGGATAATGTTAAGGGCATCTTGCATGTCAGTCAGGGCTATCTCAGCGGGCTGAACTTATTTCAGAAAACGGGCTTCTGGACGGTCAACACACAGGATTTTAACTTTGAATTATCGCTGGCCAGCAACGAGGCCGACGGCGTGGTTTTGCAGGCCATGGTGGACGGCCAGATCAAGGCCGGTCGTTTTGCGTATGCGTTGCGCCAGGGAACGCCGGTGTTTTTTTTGCTCGGTAACGAATCTGACCCCGAACGCGGCGTGCTTCACTCGCTGGCCATCTCCAACCAGGTCATGGGGATGTTTTGCGGCTTGTTGCGGCGCGAGATGGCCCCCGCCCAGGAGGTGGCTTTCAGCTTGTTATCCATGTTGCTCGGGGTGAGCGCCGATGCGCTGGCCACCTTGCGGCGTACCCGTCAATTGACGGGCCAGATTGAGACGTTGCAAAGTTTGCTGCCGGTTTGTGCCTGGTGCAAGAAGGTCCGCAACGACAGCGGCTACTGGTATCAAATCGAGAAGTATATCACGGCCAATTCCCGGACCAAGATCACGCACGGCATCTGTCCGGAATGCGAGGGCAAAATACTCAAAGGCGAGAGATAAGCTTTCCTAGTGGGCGGGTTTGTGCCAGATTAAAGGCCAAGACCGTAAGCCGGGAGCTTGCGGTGTAAAAGAGCAAGGAGAAGAATAGGGGCGTGTTTGCGCCGCGTTGGCTAGCCGCCATGATTTTTCATTCTTGGCTTTCACACCATGTAGGTTATCCTTGGCGTTCTTAAATTTTATGATTGAAACGGACATTGAACTGTTGAAAGGGATTGCCAACCAGTTGCGCATCCATTCTATCGAGGCCACCACGGCGGCTGGCAGCGGCCATCCCACTTCATGCTGTTCGGCAGCCGACATCGTCGCGTCGCTGTTCTTCGGTTACATGAAGTATGACGCGAAGAATCCTCATTATTATAATAATGACCGTTTCATTCTCTCCAAGGGTCATGCGGCGCCGTTGCTGTACGCGGCGTGGGCTGAAAATGGTTTTGTCCCGATTCCCCATCTCTTGACGTTGCGCCAGTTTAACAGCGACCTCGAAGGCCATCCGACGCCCCGTCTGGCGTTTGCCGATGTAGCCACGGGTTCGCTCGGCCAGGGTCTCGGTGTGGGCGTGGGCATGGCACTGGCCGCCCGCCAGGACAAGCTGGATTACAATACCTTCGTGTTGCTTGGCGACGGCGAAATTGCCGAAGGCGCCGTTTGGGAAGCCGCCTCGCTGGCCGGCGTCTATAAGCTCAATAATTTGATCGCCATTGTGGACGCCAATCGCCTCGGCCAAAGCCAGGCCACGGCGTTCGGCCATGACATCAACGTGTATCGCGACCGCTTCAAGGCGTTCGGCTGGCGCGTCGAAGAAATTGACGGCCATGACATCGAGGAAATCATCGAAGTTCTCGGCGGCGTGGGCCTGGATGACAAGCCGCTCGCCATTGTGGCCAAGACCTACAAAGGCGCCGGTGTTTCGTTCCTGCAAGACAAGGACGGCTGGCATGGCAAACCCTTGAACAAGGAAGAAGCCGCCAAGGCCATCGCGGAACTCCAGCCCAGCGCCAAGTCCGGTCTCGGGGTGGCCATTCCCGCGCCCACGCAATTGCCTGCGCCCGACCTTACGGTTCCCGCGAGCTATCCGCCCATCAGCTACAAGGCTGGCGACCAGATTGCCACGCGCGAAGCCTTTGGCACCGCGCTGGTCCGGGTCGGCGGAGCCGATGTCCGGGTGGTCGCGCTGGACGGCGATACCAAGAACTCGACCTTTTCCGAGAAGTTTTTCAAGCAGTTCCCCGACCGTTCCACGGAATGTTTCATTGCGGAACAAAACCTCGTGTCGGTGGCCGTGGGTTTTGCCACGCGCGGGCACGTTCCGTTCGCCTCCACCTTTGCCACGTTCTTCACGCGCGCGGCCGACCAGATTCGCGTGGCGGGCATTTCGCAGTCCAACTTGAAGCTGGTGGGTTCGCACGTGGGCATCAGCATCGGTGAAGACGGCCCGTCGCAAATGGCCCTGGAAGACCTCGCGGTCATGCGCGCCATCGTGGGCAGCACGGTGTTGTATCCGGCGGAAGCCGTGGCCACCGAGAAATTGGTGGAACAAATGGCCGCGCACAAGGGCATCTGCTTCCTGCGCACTTCACGTCCCAAGACGCCGGTTATTTACGGTAACGACGAACAGTTCCCCATTGGCGGCGCCAAGGTGCTGCGCACCGGTGACAAGGTCACGGTGGTGGGCGCTGGCGTAACGCTGTTTGAAGCCTTGAAGGCGGCCGACCAGTTGAAGGCCGAAGGCATCAACATCACGGTCGTGGACGCCTACAGCATCAAGCCGCTCGGCAAAAAGGAAATTTTGGAAGCCGCCCGCAAGACCAACAACACGGTCATCACGGTGGAAGATCATTATCCCGAAGGCGGCCTGGGTGACGCGGTGGCCGGCGAATTGTCCAGCGAAGGCATCAAGGTGCACAAGCTGGCGGTGAACGGCATCCCGCATTCCGGCCATGCGGCCGAATTGATGGCGGCGTTCGGCATCGACGCGGCGGCGATTGTGAAAAAAGTAAAATCGCTGTAATTCCGGGCCCAAGCCAGTTGGACAAGTTTAATAGGCAAGTTTAAATCAAGCAGCGCTGAAACCTCCGGTTTCGGCGCTGCTTTTTTTCTGTTTCAAACATATTTGCCACCGGCGGCTTTGTGATGCACATTGTCGCAACGATGGCTGCCAAGCCGAAATACCTTCAGGGCAAGTTGCTGCTCGACAGCGGGCAGTTGGGCGGCTCTTTTTTTCAACGCACCGTGGTGCTCGTTTGCCAGCACAATGCCGAAGGCGCCTTTGGTCTGGTATTGAACCGTTCGCTCGGCAAAACCGTGGGCGAGATGATTATCGCCGACCTGCCGTCGACCCTCAAAGAATCCATGCTTTACCTGGGCGGACCCGTGCAACCCGCTGCCCTGAGTTTTTTGCACACGGACAATTTTATTCCCGATGCCGATATCATGCCCAACCTGGCGCTGGGGCATTCCCTCGATGACCTCATCGAAATCGGCGAAGGCATTTCATCGACCAAGAAGGTACGCTTGTTTGCCGGTTACGCCGGCTGGAGCGCCGGCCAGCTTGAGAGCGAAATGAAACGCAAGGCATGGCTGACTTACCCGGCCTCCATCCAGCTCGTGTTTGAAACTCCGCCGGACCAGCTCTGGCAGAAAATTCTCAATGACAAGGGCGGCTGGCGGAACAAACTGCTGGCGCAAATGCCCGACGACCTGTCATTGAACTGACTGCGCAATAACTGTTCAATCATGGCAAAAACTATCTGCAATCCGATTGTGGAGGACGGTCCCTGGCGGTTGCGGCGGGGGCGTCGTGAGGGATACCCGGATGTCCTCCAGAAGAAATACGAGGCGGAACTGGCCAGGGCTAATCCGGATGAAAAACGTAAAATCTACGACCGCATGCAGGAGGAATTGCAGCGCCGCGCCAAGATGTCAGGTCATAACCCGTCGGCAGGAACTCTCTGGTGACGCTTGCAACTGCTGGCTGGCGCGTCAGTTTGCCTCAACACAAAGCCAGGCGGCGGCGTGGCGAACGGCGATTTTCACATCGGTTAAACTGGCAGGCACCAAACAAAAATCTCCAGGTTTCAACGCAACCCCGGTCGCGCCCGCCTGGATGGTGGCCGCGCCTTTGATGAGGGCGATGATGCGCAGCTTTTGCGTGCCCAATACTACCTGCGCCGGGTTATCCACGTGGACCTCGTTTACATTAAAGAGATCATGCTCCACCAAGGCGCGGGATTTAAAATTGAGCCCCTGCACAAATGGGTTTGATACCAACTGGGGCTCGAAGTCATTGAAGTCGATGCTTGCCAGCGATTGGGCGACGTGCAGTTCACGGGGCTTGCCGTCCAGGCCGACGCGGTTCCAGTCAAACACGCGGTAGGTCGTGTCGGAATTTTGCTGGATTTCAAAAATCACCAGGCCATCGCCAATGGCGTGAACGCGGCCGCTCGGCAGAAACATGGTGTCGCCCGCTTTCACGGGAATGCGGTAGAAGCATTCAGCCACGCTGCCATCGGCAATGCGCTTTTCAAATTCACTGCGGGTGACGCTCCGGTTTAACCCAACGTACAAACTCGCATTTGGCGCAGCGTCGACGACATACCACATTTCCGTTTTCGGCTCGCCCTTTAATTGCTTGGCCTTGTCCGCCGGCGGATGCACTTGCAACGACAATTTTTCACGGGCATCGAGAATTTTGCAGAGCAGGGGGAATCGTCCATCCACAGAAAGCCTGGCGCTGCCCAGCACCTCGGTCGCGTGATGCTCCATGAGCCAGCGAAGATTTTTTCCCGCCAGCGGGCCGTTGGTAACCACACTGGCGTCGCCGGGACGGTCCGATATTTCCCAAGACTCGCCGGTGGGCTGGCCGGCCGGGATGGCCTTGCCGTAAAGTCTTTCCAATTCGCGTCCGCCCCAGATGCGGTCCTTGAAAATCGGCTGGAAGAGCAGCGGGTACAACATGGAATCAGGCGGCGACCGGTTCCGCTGGCCTGGCGGGTTTCGCTTCGCCGTTATCGCCGGAGGTTTCCACAAATTGACCGTGCGCGCGGAATTTTTGGTACCGCGCCTTGAGGCGTTCGGGCACCGGCAGTGCGAGGACTTGTTCCAAGTTCTTGAGCAGGTGCGTTTTCAAGTTGAGCGCCGTGCCCATCGCATCGGTGTGCGCACCGCCGAGCGGCTCCGGCACAATTTCGTCCACCAGCTTGAGGTGGAACAAATCCTTGGCGGTGATTTTCAAGGCGGCGGCGGCCTTGGCGGCATTGGCGCGGTCTTTCCAAAGAATGGCGGCGCAGCCTTCGGGACTGATGACCGAGTAATAAGAGTTTTCTAAAATCAATACGCGGTCAGCCACCCCGATGCCCAGGGCGCCACCGGAACCGCCTTCACCAATAATGGCGGCAATGATGGGCACTTCCAGCAGGGTCATCTCCCGCAAATTGACGGCGATGGCCTCGGCGATGTGACGCTCTTCCGCAGCCACACCGGGAAAGGCGCCGGCGGTGTCGATCAGGGTGATGATGGGCAGGCCGAATTTATTGGCCAGCCGCATCAGCCGGAGCGCCTTGCGATAACCCTCGGGATGCGCGGAACCGAAATTGCGGAGAATATTTTCCTTGGTGTCCCGGCCCTTCTGCGTGCCGATGACCATGACGCGGTGTTCGCCCAGCTTGGCAAAGCCGCCCACCATGGCGTGGTCTTCCGCAAACATCCGGTCGCCATGGAGTTCCTGAAAATCTGAAAAGGTTTTACGGAAATAATCGAGGGAGTAGGGGCGCTTGGTATGACGCGCCAGTTGAACCCGTTGCCAGGCATTCAGGTTCAGGAAAATCTGGCGGCGGGTCTCCTCGATTTTCTTTTCAATGATCTGGATTTCTTCCTCGAAACTGATGCCGAGGGAATGTTTTTCTGGATGCGCCCGCAGGTCTTCCAGCTTGTTTTGCAATTCCGTGATCGGCTTTTCGAAATCGAGCTGATGCTTCATGCGTCGGAAATTCTAACCGGCTTTGGCGCTTAATCAATGCGGAATTCAGGCCGGTATATCAATCAATTTGCCGCCAATTGGCCAGGCCGGGGTATAAATAAAATAAAGAAGGCCGGACTTGCGTCCGGCCTTAATGGTGATGAGGTTATATACGCCTTCACCTAGGCGCTCAGAAGGGCGACGCGACCAACTTGGGGACGCTGTCCGAGCCGCGCCGCGAGCAAAACCTCTATGCCAACCCTAAACGGACAGCGAAATTTTCAACCACACTGTTTGAGACGTAAACTTTGCCCCCCAGGTTCAAAAAATTTTCAAAAAACTTTCACCCATCTTTTTCGCCACAGGCGTGTTCAAAACACGTTTATTTGACGTGTCATACTTTATCCTATTAACCGTTTAGTTACAAATTAAAATTGGTTAATGTCGGAAAATATTTTCACCGGACGTGCCTGAATCACATGTGCTAACGGAGTCACACCCGCGGGGGACAATGATTCGCGCAGGGCGGCGGCCTTGCCCGCGCCGGAAATCAAAATCCATATATTTTTCGCGGCGAAAATCATTTTGTAACTCAGCGAAATTCGCGTGGGCGGCGGTTTTGGAGAATTTTCCACGACTAAAAACGGGACAGAAATGTCCATAATATTTGCAGCCGCATTTGGAAAAAGTGAAGCCACATGGCCGTCCTCGCCCATGCCCAAAAAAATTAAATCCAGGACCGGTTGCTGATCTTTGTCTGTTGACGTTGCGTTACGCAATTCCGCTTCGGCAATTTTTATCGCCGCCGCCGGCGAATCTTCGCCGCGCAGCCGGTGAATTTTTTCAGCGGCAATATTTAGCGGCGCAAACAGAAGCTCCTGCGCCATTTTGAAATTACTCTCCGGATCATTGGGCGGGACGCAACGTTCGTCCGCCCAAAAAAAGTGAACGTGGGTAAAGGAGGTTTTACGGGCCGCCGCCTGGGCGACAGTTGCGATGAAAAATTTTTGCGTGATGCGCCCGCCGGACAGCGCTACGCAATGGGTTTTTCCCGCGCGACTGGCGGATTCGATTTCGTTCAGCCACGCATGAGCCACCGCTGCGGCCAGTTCATCGGCACCGGGAAAGGTATGCAGTTCAAAGTTCATTTGGCCTGGACGGTTACTTCCGTTTTGACCGAGTTGGCAATGTAGCATTGTTCATGCGCGAGGTGATGCAACTGCGCGGAGTCGGCGGACGTGGGAATTTTATCGCCGCTGTAAACAATCGTGGGATTGAGCGTTACCGAACTAATCCACGGCACGCCTTTTTCATTTTTGGTGAGCAGGCCCACGGCTTCGTCCTCGTAGCTTTCCACCTGGAAACCCTGGCGCGCGGCAAAAAATAAGAAGGTCAGCATGTGACAACTGGAGAGGGAGGCGACGAACGCTTCCTCCGGGTCCACGTTGGCAGGATTGGACCACGGTGTTGGCACCACGTGCGGCGAGGATGACGCCGCCACGGTCATTCCGCCGTCAAAGGACCAGGTATGTTCGCGCGAATATTTGCCCCGGAGAAAATCGGGACTGGTCCGCTGCCATTTGATGAGCGCCTTGTATTCAGCCATAAATGGTATCCGTGTTATTTGATCACCTGCGGTTCATGCCAGGTATGGCCAAGCTGGGCGAGCAAATCATCGGCGGCGATGGGGCCCCACGTGCCGGCGGCGTAAAATTCGCGGTTCGTCAAGGGCTTGGCATTCCAGCCCGCGCGGATGGAATCCACAATTTGCCATGCGGTTTCAACTTCATCGCGGCGGATGAACAATGTGGCATCTCCGCTGATGGCTTCCAGCAACAGGCGTTCATAAGCCTCGGGCGTGTACGCGCCAAATTCCGAGTCATAGCTGAAGTGCATGCGCACCGGGCGCACGCCGAGGCTCATGCCGGGGACCTTGCCGTTGAAACGCAGGGAGATGCCTTCATTGGGCTGCAAGCGAAGCGTCAGCGCGTTGGCGTCAAGTTTGTTGCCACATTGCGCGGCGAACAAAACATGCGGTGTCGGGCGGAATTGAATGCCCACTTCGCTCGCGCTCATGGGCAGGTTTTTGCCCGTGCGCAAATAGAACGGCACGCCGCTCCAGCGCCAGTTATCAATGAGCAGCTTCATGGCCACGAACGTTTCCACGTTGGAATCGGTTTTCACCTTGGTTTCCTGGCGGTAACCGGGCCGCACTTCGCCGCCGACAATGCCCGCAAAATACTGGCCGCGCACCACCTGCCGGGCCACGTCGTCGGGCGTCAGCGCGCGGATGGATTTCAGCAATTTCACCTTTTCATCGCGGACACATTCGGCTTCGAGCGACACCGGCGGTTCCATGGCAATGAGGGAGAGGACTTGCAGCATGTGGTTTTGCACCATGTCGCGCAACGCCCCGGCTTCCTCGTAATAACCGCCGCGTTCGCCCACGCCCAGTTTTTCGCTGACGGTAATCTGCACGTGGTCCACGGATTCACGGTTCCAGAGCCGTTCAAAAATGGAGTTGGAAAAACGGAACATCAAAATGTTTTGCACCGTTTCCTTGCCGAGGTAATGGTCAATGCGGAAGACCTGTGGCTCGTTGGCGTAGCGGGTCAATTCGCGGTTGAGGGTCTGCGCCGAGGCCAGGTCGTGGCCGAAGGGTTTTTCCACCACGATACGCTGCCACGCGGCGCCTTCCCGGTTCAACAAACCGGAGCGGTGCACCTGTTCCACGACTTCGCCAAACTGGCTCGGCGAAATTGCCAGGTAAAACAGCAGGTTTTCACGCAACGGGCCGCTGCCGAATCCAGTGAGCTGCGTTTCCAGTTTTTTGTAGGCGGCGTCATCGGTCAGATCGCCCTGGCAATAGAAAATATTTTCCGCGAAATCGTTCCAGACTTTTTCATCCACGGGTTTGGTCCGGGAAAACTGGTCCAGGGCGGTGCGCAATTCCTGCCGCCACGAGGCGTCGTTTTTTTCGCGCCGGGCAAAACCCACCACGCGGAAGGTGGGGGGCATTAACTTTTCCTTGAATAAATGATAGAGCGCCGGAATGAGTTTGCGGGCGGTGAGATCGCCGCTGGCGCCAAAGATGACAATCGTGCAGGCATCGAGGTTCTTGCGGTCGCCATTGCCGCCGGCGGCCGGGTCCTTGGAATTCAAAATTCTCATGGCCGCCACTTTCGCGCAAACGACGGCAGATTTCAATGCCGGTTCTCGGTTTCCACGGCATTTTTCAAAAATCCTCCGGACGGCGGGTCTTTTGGCCGCGAGCTTCGTTGTCGCGACCGTCATAGCCCGCTGCGGGGATACTCCGGCCGCTCCGCCTCGCTCCCGGCCAAAATTCCTCGCCGCCGCACCCCGAGCAGTTTGAAGACACGCCCTATGCAGTTGTACAGCCTGGCGCGCGCTGCCGGCCGGCCGGCCGAAGGCGCAATTCTGGGTATATTCGAACATCTACTGGAAAATGCGGTCAAAACCTGTGAATTTGCAAAACTCTGGACCTGTGGTAATATCGCTTATCTAAATTATGCAGGCTGACAATTTATCGGTTGGCGGTGAGGAGCCGCCCGCGGACCACCAGGCTCAAGCATTAAAAACCTTCAAATCCGCTGGAAGAGGCTATTGGCACGATGTTTCGGACGCCGATTGGAACGACTGGCGCTGGCAGATGAAACACCGGATTACCACGGTGGAACAACTCCAGAAGTTTCTGCCCACCCTGACGCCGGAGGAATCCGCCGGCGCCCAACTGGCCAACCACAAGCTGGCCTTGGGCATCACGCCGTATTTCTTCAACTTGATTGACCCGGCCAATGAGAATTGTCCCATCCGCCGCCAGGTGGTTCCCCGCGTGGAGGAAACCCATACCGCGCCCTGGGAAATGAGCGACCCCTGCGGCGAAGATGCGCATTCGCCGGTACCGGGCCTCGTGCATCGTTATCCCGACCGGGTGTTATTTCTCGTGACCGACCGGTGCGCGAGCTATTGCCGTTATTGCACCCGATCACGGCTGGTGAGCAATGCCAGCGGATACGACTTTCATCCCGAGTTCGACCGGCAAATCGCCTACATCGCCGCGCACCCGGAAATCCGCGATGTTTTGTTGAGCGGCGGCGACCCGCTGCTGTTGAACGACGAAAAACTGGAAAATTTGTTGAGCCGGTTGCGCGCCATCCCGCACGTGGAATTCCTGCGCATTGGCACGCGCATTCCCATTTTTCTGCCGCAGCGCATCACGCCGGAATTGTGCGCCATGCTCAAGCAGTTTCATCCGCTCTTCGTGAGTGTGCACACCAATCATCCGCGCGAACTGACCACCGAAGTGCGCGCGGCCCTGGGCCGGCTGGCGGATGCGGGCATTCCCCTGGGCAACCAGAGCGTGCTGCTCAAGGACGTGAACGATGATCCGGACATAATGAAGGCACTGGTGCAAAAGCTTCTGATTTGCCGGGTGAAACCGTATTACCTGTATCAGTGCGATCTCATCGCGGGCTCGGCCCACCTCCGGGCCAGCGTGGCCAAGGGGTTGGACATCATGGAGAAATTGCGCGGCCACACCACGGGTTACGCCGTGCCGACGTATGTCATTGATGCGCCCGGCGGCGGCGGCAAGGTGCCGGTGAATCCGGAATATGTCCTGTGCCGCAACGCGGGCCGGGTGTTAATCCGCAATTTTGAAGGCAAAATTTTTGAATATCCCGAAACGGCCGGTGGCAAGCCCTGTGGCCAGCCGCCCAAGACCAGGGATGAGCCAGAGCTGGTTTAAGGCCTGATTTGGCCAAAATTCAGTCATATGTACAAGGAGCCAGTTTCCTGAGCGGACGGGTTTGGCCGAATCGTGATGATTTTCGTACGTGCAAAAATGAACGCAACCGTTAGACTTGGGTCAAAATCAGACTAACCGCATGGCACGAAAAATCATCGCGGCATTAAGCGACTCGACAATTTTCCTTCGAGAATGGCTCGCTAATCCGCAACGCACGGGCGCAGTCGCCCCCAGTTCGCCCATGCTGGGCGCGGCCATGGCGCGCTGGCTGCCCCGTAATCCGGACAGTTATGTGCTGGAACTCGGCCCCGGCACCGGTGCCGTGACCGATGCGTTGCTCAAATACGGGTTGCGTGAAGACCGGCTCCTAGCCATCGAAAAGAATCCCACCCTGGCCAAACTGCTGCGCAAACGGTTTCATCGGGCGCATATCATCACCGGCGATGCGTGGGATTTGGATACCCTGCTGGCCGAGCTGCCCCAACCGGTCGAAGCCGTGGGCGCCATCATCTCCAGCCTGCCCCTTTTGAATTTCCCCAAGGAACAAGCCGATGCCCTCGCTAAAAAAATCCGCGCGGTTTTGGAACCACGCGGACGTTGGGTGCAATATAGTTACCAGATTGGCAAAGACCGCAGCCGGGGCGGCAACGATTTCAAACTCGTCGCCTCCAAGATTGTCTGGTTCAACCTGCCCCCGGCCCGCGTAAGCGTTTACCAGAAATAGTCCCCAACGGCTAATTTGCAGCCGCGTTACGGTTTCAACGATACTTCAATCACGTCGCCTGCCCGCAGCCACAGGTCAGCCACTCCGTCATTACCTCCCTTGCTGCAATCGATGATCCACTCATACCTATACTTGATTGGGTGCGGATTCCTCGCGCGCTCGATATCACGGATTACCCGGACATGGGCTAAATCGCAATTCGAAGTCAATGCGGCGCGGGCGGTACCCAGTTGCAGAACCCGTCCGATTTGGGCATAGAATGGCTGCAACGGCAATTGCACGGGAGCCGCTCCTGGCACCATCAAGGTTGCCGTGCCCGCCTGGTCGCGAAAATGGTTCAGAATGGTTAATTGTTCCTGCCGGCGCAGGTAGGCCGGTGTTTCTGACAAGGCATGTTCCCGTTCCGGAATCTCCACGACATCGCCAAATTCCAGCGGCACATCCCGCGAGCAATCCACTCCATTGGTGCCATCCAGTAAATTGACCACGATCCGGTGGTTGCTCTGCCCATTAGTGGCAGGGCGGGTAATGACAACGTGCGACAAATCCGGAAAGTTCAGCTGCGAGGGTGGATTCCACAACCCCTGCTGATAGAGGGCCTCAAGCAATGTAAACTGGTTCCAGTTGTTGGTGTTTTTTGGCAAAAGCGGTTGGAAAAAATTGGCCGCTGGCCGGCTCACGGTGATGTGATTCCAGTCTGGCAAAACGTCGCGCGCGCCGTGTTCGCGAAGCAGGGTAATTAATTTTTTTGCCTGCTTTTGCCTGTCGGACCCGGAACCAACGCTCTGCGCCATTCGCTTAAGGATGTCGAGTGGTGTGTCACCGTTGTTATCGCGTACGTTGGGAACGGCTTGATGATTGAATAACTCGGTAAAAACGCTTTCATCCGCCGCCTCAATGACGGCGTAGTGTAAAACTGTCAAACCCGTCTCGTCGCTCGCATTGGCATTACCGCCTGCATCGAGCAAGGCCTTGAGAATGTCCGGTTTATTCAGCGCCGAGAACAGCAAGGATTTTCCGTCTGTGCGCGTATCATTCGGGTCGGCGTGAAACTTGAGAAGCAATTGCACGAGGGATAAATCGTTTTTCAAAATGGCATAAAATAAAGGACTCAGAGGCGGGTCATTTGCATTCGGCGGACTACTATTTCCATATCCCAGCCTGTCGATTGAATATGGCCAGGTAATATGCCCCATCATTTTTGGGTCAGCGCCTGCCAGCAACAGTTGCTCAACTGATGCTGCATCCTTTTTTTCAATCGCGCTAAACAGCGGCGGATCACAGTGTCCCGCATTGGGATCGGCCTTGGCATCCAGCAGCAGCTTTACCACTGCTGAACTATCGCGCTCGGCCGCATAGCTTAATGGCGTGCGACCATATAAGATATCTTCGGTATTAGGTTTAGCGCCACCGTCCAATAACGCCTTCATCATTTCAGGTGACGTACGAATGGCAAAGTTCAAAACGGTTCTGCCCTGATTGTCTTTTTGATTGGGATCGGCCCCCGCCGCCAGCAGCATCTGAACAATTTTGATTTGTCCGCTCGCCACGGCAGAAAATAAAGGTGTTGTGCCATTATGATCTCGGGCATTAATTTCAGCATGGCTGGCTAGGAGCACTTGAATGACGGCCTGAAATCCTTTGCGTGCGGCAAGCTGCAAGGGCGTTTCGCCTAGATATCCCTGGTTGAAATTGACGTTGGCACCATGATCAATCAAGAACTGGGCCATGGCTTTATTGCCGGCACCCACGGCAGCCAACAAGGGTGTCTCGATTTGGTCAGCTCCCCTGCCTCCAGTTGGCTGGGTGGCCGTGCCATTGACATCCGCGCCATGGTCCAGCAAATAGGCCGCCACCTTGAGTTGACCGGCGTCAGCGGCCTTGGTCAGTGGTGTGCGCCCAAAATCAAGCGGTTTCGGCAAGTTGATCAAATCGGGACTGTTCTGAATCATCTGTTGTATGCGCAGAATCTCCGCATCCTCCGGATCGGAAACCGTGGCAATGGGCTGGCCCGGCGAGATGCCGCCTACGGTCCCCTTTGCCGGGACTTGAATTTCCGCAAAACCCATGCCCGTCAAATCCTGCCGGCTTAAGCCGGCCAAAGTTTGTTGGTCGGCAAAGTCGTGAAGGATGCGCTGGTATTGAACGATGGCTTCGTTCGTGCGGCCCAGTGCGCGATAACATTCGCCCAGCCGGAACACCGCCGTGGCTGCCAGTTGCCGGTCCTTGTCAAACTGCGCCGCCAGATTTTGGTAATCGGCAATGGCGGCCTCATAATTTCGGCTGGCTTGTTCCTCAAACAATCCCTGTTGGAGCAGATTGGCGAGGCTGTTGGTTTGCGCGCGGGCGAACACGGCCGCGAGCAGAAAAATTCCGATGCACAATTTTGTTTTCATAGTTTGTACATTTTCAAACTGCCAAAATGCCGCCGTGCGGGTTGTCATGCTTTTGCAAAATGTGGAACCATTCACAGTATTTACGATTCAAGTTTGTAACCCACGCCGTGAACGGTCTTGAGCCAGCGCGGGTCGTCCGGATTTTTTTCGAGCTTGGCCCGCAGGCTGGCCACGTGGTTATCCACCGTGCGGGTGGTGGGAAACGCCGTGTAGCCCCAGACCACATCGAGAAATTTTTCGCGCGTGACCGGTTCGCCCTGCGCCTCGGCGAGCAAGCGCAGCATGGCAAATTCCTTGGCCGTGAGACGAATCTCCTTTTTGCCGCGCCGGGCCGTCTGCCGCGCGAGGTCAATCTCCACCTCGTCCAGTTTCAATTTCACGGGCGACTTGGTTTTGCGTTCCACGCGCCGCAACAAGGCGCGCATCCGGGCCAGCAATTCATCCGTGCTGAACGGTTTTACCAGATAATCATCCGCGCCGGCATTGAGTCCGTTTACGCGGTCGTCCACCTGGCCCTTGGCCGTGAGCATCAACACCGGCACCTCGTTGGCCAGACGGCGCAATTCGGCGCACACGGCAAAGCCATCGAGCTTGGGCATCATCACATCGAGCAGAATGAGGTCGGGCTTTTCCGTCAGCGCCCGTTGCAATCCGCTCTCGCCATCGGCGGCCGTCAACGCGCGGTAGCCTTCGCCCGCCAGCAAATCCGCCAGCGCGGTGCGCATGGGCGTTTCGTCTTCGATGATCAAAATGCGTTGCATAATTCTAAAGTCAGTGCGGTTTCGAGCCTTCCGAACTCGTCCGGGCCAATTCAATCGTAAACCGGCTGCCTTGGCCAACCTCGCTTTGCACGCGCACACGGCCGCCATGCGCCTCCACAATATGTTTCACCACGCTCAACCCAATGCCCACGCCCTGGGTCTCGCGCCGCAATTCCGAGCCCAGCCGGTAGAACCGCTCAAAAATTTTCTCCTGTTCCGCCCGCGGAATACCCGGTCCATGGTCCGCCACAAACAAATGAACCAGCGTCGCGTTGGGAATCTCAATGCCAATTGTCACTGTCTCGCCCTTGGCCGAATGTTTCACGGCATTATCAATCAAGTTTACCAGCGCCTGCTGAATGGCGCGGCCATCCACATTCAATTCCAAATCAGCGGGTGAGAACGGAGTGCTTGGCTTGAGGTAATTCAAGAGCACGCCTTTTTCCGTCGCGTAAGGCTCCATGAGTTTCACCGTGGTTTGCGTCAGCGTCTCAATTTCCGTTGGCTCAAATTCATATTGTTTGCGGCCCTGTTCAATGCGCGAGAAATCGAGCACGTTTTCAATGAGCGACGAGAGCCGGCGGCATTCCTGCACAATGAAACGGAAATATTCGCCCTGCCGCGCCGGTTCAGGCACCCGCCCGCGCTCCAAATTTTCCGCCATCAACCGCACCGAGGCGATGGGCGCGCGCAATTCGTGCGACACGCTGGAAACGAAATCGGATTTTTGTTCGTTTAATTCCTGCTGGCGGCGAAATGACAGCCATGCCGCATATAGACCCAGCACGGCGGCGACGGCTGACACCAAAATTAATGTTCCAAACAGCCAGGTACGCTGGCTTTGGCGTGCATAAAGAAGTTCTTCGCTGGCCAGTGAGACGCGAACAACATATGGCACAGGCAGGTGGGAGGGATTAGTCATCAATTCGCCATTCGCCAGCCCCAGCAACGGTAAAGTGTTATTAGTGTTCCCTGCCGGTTGAGCGCCTGGCAGGTTGATTTTTTTTCCCGCCACCTCGATATCCACTCTCGAATATGTTGGCGGATTTACATCAGACTCAGCCAGTGCGTCGGAGAGTGCTTTTTGTACCATCACCTTTGGAAACAATAAATAACTGGGAAATTCCCGCCTGGGTAAATTGGTGTCCAGTGACGTATTGGCACGAAGGACCAACAAATATTCTCCCAGCGTGGAGTTCACCCAATATGGCGCGGCTTTCCATGTGCTCGGAGGATATTGCTCACGAAAATCTTCGATCAGCATGCGGGCGCTTTCCTTTGCTCCCCACCATGCGCGCAACGTCGTGGTATTCGTTTCTGATTGCGTACCGCGCGTCACTCGTTCCATTTCGGAGATCAGCCGCCCAGAAAAAAATGAAGGCTGATTGATAATGATCGAGCCAATGGAATTTACGCTTTTTTTCACCAGCCCAGCGCTGTCAGGCATTAAACGTAATCGTTGATACCAAATCAACTGGCCAATCGGCAGGCCGGCTTCCGTTAATTCAGCAGAGTAGCTCAAGGCGGAACCGGCTAAAATATTGGAGGTTTCCAGGTTGGAAAGCCCATGGATTTTTGCCATCAACAATACATATTCCGCGTTGGCACGTGCGCCGGATGGTGGCTTCAAGGCAACAAATTTTTTGAGGGCCGCCTCGGCGGCGGAAAAATCATGGGCCACGAACTCCGATTCTTTCGCCTGCTGCCAAAGCTGTCGCTCAGCGGAATCCAAATATTCCAGCCATGCCGGTGGCTGCAGCGAAATTGTTTCTTGCGCATTGTCCGGTGGCATATCCGTTTCTACTGGTGGCAGCGTGGCCAGGTCAACTTCTGGATTTGCCCGCTGCCACAGCTTGATATGTTCCCAGGCATTGCTTTCGGCAACCCAACCCCCTTCCCATGAAGACTGCCCCAAATCGCATAACCGATTGCCTTCAAGCTCAAAGCTGGCATTACGGAAATCTTCTAATTTTTGATTGCACTTGTCGCCAACGGCTTGGGCAATGTGTTGTGCGAGAACCTCGCCGGCTTCACGCGCTTCTTGTGTGGCTAGCAGGCGATCTTCACGCAGTGAATAGAGTCCAAAGCCCGCCAGTAGAATCACCGGCAGTAGAATAAAAATAACCTGCCAGAAAAAAACCGGCATTATGCGTTGGGGAATTCCTCGTTGTGACAGCGGCAGCTCGAGAAATTTTTTTCGCGCCTGCAGGTGTTGAAAATAGAAAATACCGGCCAGCAGACCAAAGCAACCCACCGAATAAAACCTGCCCGATAAAGGCCGATCATGCTTTTGAAATTCCAAAAATGTTACGACCAGAAAGCTTAAAGATAAATATATAGATATTGAGCGTGTTAGCAGATACCGAAACTCCACTTCTGTGCGGACGCGCTCACGAAGCTGCCGTAGGCGTCGGCCTGTCACCAGACCAGACAGCAATAACACAGACACCATCAACAACTGGATGATTAGTTCTTCAGACATGAGCTAAACACGTGACACGGCACTGATTTGATTATCCATATGCTCTATAAACCACAAGACCCAGTTGTCACGATTTTGTAAAATCGTCCGGTAATCCCGCCAACGTCTAAGCCGGAACAATGTAGTTGGATGGCTGGGGAGCGCAGCCGCCCCGGCTGCTGTTCGGCGCGCCCTCGCGCCGAACCCGTCCGCCCGGAGCACACCAATGGGTTTGCTGTTTTGTGCCCCCGTGCGGGCCGCGAGGGCGCGACCCGCTGCGCCCGAGGCGGGCGCGCTCCCTTTCAAGGTGAATCGTTCCGGCTTAGGCATTTCCATTTAAAGTATAGCCATATTATCCCCGGACATGGCACGAGCCGCTTTAATCCACGAATTATGAAAGTGACCTAAAGGTAGAGCGCCGCTACAGGGTCGCCCTTTACGGGTCGCTTTAACAATTTGTGTCTACTCGCGTTAATTTGCGGGCGTTGGGCGAGGTTTGAGCACCGTAGGTGCGTAATCTTTGTAGCAGCCCGTTGCCATTCAATTCACAAGCTCCGTCGAGAGCGACATCGGTCATGGATTCGATTTATATGTCGCCCCGCTGGGGCTCGGATTTTTTGAGAGGGAACGCGAGCTACAAATATGTCGCGCCGGACGGCGCTGGGGGGGACGGCAAGGTGCCGCCCTGAAACCTTAACCCTTGACCCTAAAACCTCTTGATCACATGGAACTGAACACTGAACACTTTTTTAACCAGTTCCCTTTGTTCCTTGGTTGTTCAATACATTGGCAACGCACCTTGCCGCCTCATGCCTCTGCCTGGCGGCGTGCTGCGACTTGGGACAAGTCGCGGTCCGAAACGGTGGCTACAGTCTTTATTAAACGGGCCTATAGCCTTTCAACAAAACATGTAGCCATGACATGTAGTCGTGTATGGCCGAAATATCACGGTTGGAGCGCGGATTGTCCTCAATCCGCAGCGCGTGTATTCGCCGTTATATTTGGCATACCCAGCGTCTCTGCCTGCCGGTGTGCTGCGACTTGGGACAAGTCGCGGTCCGAAAAGTTGGCTGCAGTCTTTGTTAAACGAGCCTAAACCACACTGTCCACTTATGGTAACCAGGCCAATTTAGAATTATTCTAAATCTTGACATGGCCGGGCGGGGCGTTAGATTATTTTTGCAATGAAGGCGCGCAGCCACCAGAACGAAGATCAGCACCTGACCGAACAGTTGGGTGCCACCGGCTTGCGCCTGACGCCCCAGCGCCAGCAGGTCTATGATGTACTGGTGCAAAAGCGCGATCATCCGACCGCCGAGGAAGTGTTTATCCGCGCTAAAAAGGCGATGCCCGAAATTTCCCACGCCACCGTTTATAACTGCCTGGATGCGCTGGTGAAGTCCGGCCTGGCCCGGCAGGTGACCGTGGAGCGCGGCGCCACCCGTTTCTGTCCGAACATGGAGGAGCACGGGCATTTTCATTGCAGCGACTGCGGGACAATTTATGATGTGGAGTTGCCGCACGAACTTCCGTGTGTGGCCGTGCCGCGCGGTTTCAAATCCGTACGCCACGAGGTGACCATTCATGGCATCTGCGCCGATTGCGCGAAAAAGAAGTGATCGCCGGCACGCCCAGGGCGGCGGCCAGTTTTGGTTTTAATTTTTAAGGAATTACATGAGCACAGCGACCGAGACAATTGAGAACCTGGTCAAACAGGAATATAAATACGGGTTTGTGACCGATGTGGAATCTGAGTCGGCCCCGCCCGGTTTGAATGAGGACATCGTCCGGCTGATTTCGGCCAAGAAAAAAGAGCCGCAATGGCTCACGGACTGGCGCTTGAAGGCCTTCCGCCACTGGCTCACGATGAAGGAGCCGCAATGGCAGTTCGTGAAGCATCCGCCCATCGATTTTCAGGACATCACCTATTACTCCGCGCCCAAGCAAAAGACCGACGGGCCCAAGAGCCTGGACGAGGTGGACCCGAAATTATTGGAGACCTACGAGAAGCTCGGCATTCCGTTGCGCGAACGCGGGCGGCTGGCCGGTGTGGCTGTGGACGCGGTGTTTGATTCCGTCAGCGTGGGCACGACCTATCGTGAACAGCTCGCCGAAAAGGGCATTATCTTTTGTTCTTTCAGCGAAGCGGTGCATGACCATCCCGAGCTCGTCAAAAAATATCTCGGCTCGGTGGTGCCGTACACGGACAATTATTACGCCACGCTGAACTCCGCCGTATTTAGCGATGGTTCGTTCTGCTACATTCCCAAGGGCGTGCGTTGCCCGATGGAGCTGTCGACGTATTTCCGCATCAACGCGGCGAAGTCCGGCCAGTTTGAGCGCACGCTCATTGTGGCAGATGAAGGCGCGCAAGTGAGTTACCTCGAAGGTTGCACCGCGCCGATGCGCGATGAAAACCAGTTGCACGCCGCCGTGGTGGAATTGGTGGCGCTCGACAACGCGGAAATCAAGTACAGCACGGTGCAGAACTGGTATCCCGGCGACGCCAACGGCGTGGGCGGCATCTACAACTTTGTGACCAAGCGCGGCTTGTGCAAGGGCAAAAACTCGCGCATCACGTGGACGCAGGTGGAAACCGGCTCGGCCATCACCTGGAAATATCCAAGCTGCATTTTGCTGGGTGATAATTCCAAGGGCGAATTCTATTCCGTGGCCGTGGTGAACAACCGCCAGCAGGCGGACACCGGCACGAAGATGATTCACATTGGCAAGAACACCCGGAGCACCATTGTGTCCAAGGGCATTTCTGCCGGCTACGGCCAGAACAGCTACCGTGGCCTGGTGGAGATTCGCAAAGGCGCGGAAAATTCCCGTAATTTTTCGCAGTGCGATTCCATGCTCATCGGCGCCAAGTGCGGCGCGCACACGTTCCCGTATATCGAGGTCAAAAACACGACTTCCAGCGTGGAACACGAAGCCACAACTTCCAAGATTGGCGAAGACCAGATTTTTTACTGCAACCAGCGCGGCTTGGCCACGCAGGACGCGGTAAACATGATCGTCAACGGCTTCTGCAAGGAAGTATTCAAGGAACTGCCGATGGAATTTGCCGTGGAAGCGCAAAAACTTCTGGGCGTGAGCCTGGAAGGCAGCGTCGGCTGAGCAAACGTTTTAGCATCACGGCCAATCAGCCTGCTGGTTGGCCGTTTTTTATTTTACGTAGGGTGGCACAGGCGCTTGCTTGTTCAACTCTGTCCCTAAATTGCGATTATTTATAACAATCCAAGTATAGACTCAGCAGCGGTTTTTTGCTTAAATGTAGGTTGTTATGAATATCATTCTCGTGAAAGCAGCGCCGCAGGGCGATTTCGCGGAAGTCAGTGTGTTGACGGAAGACTGGCAGAACCAATTTGAAACGCTCCTGAACCAGAACCGGCCCATCAAGTATGACATGTATCCCATGTCCGGTATCCCGCTGGAAATTCGCCTGCGACTGGCCCAAAAAGGGTATCGCGATCTCGTTTTGGAAAAAGACCAGTGGCAGCATTTCCTGATGCCAGGTTCAAACTGAAGGACGGCAGTTTTTCTTCAAACGCTCAAGCGGTGTGGGGATTATTTTTCGAGCATCACGTCGCCGCCGATGACGCGTTCCAGGTGGCCGTGTTCGGTGCGGATCAACAGTGCGCCATCATCATCCAACGATTCCGCGCGGCCGCGAAAATGGCGTTCGCCGACATGGACGGTGACATTTTTACCGATGGTGATGCAGGCCTCCTCCCATTCGTCAGCCACCGCTTCAAATTTGCCGGTGCAAATACGAGCGTAGTCGGCATCAAGCTGGCGCAGGATTTCCACGGCCAGGGCGGCGCGGGAAATTTCAGCGCCTGATTCGATTTTAAGCGACGTGGCGGTCTGGCGAAGTTCCGGCGAAAAGCCGGTGGCATCCAGGTTCACATCCACGCCAATACCGAGGACCACGTGCCGGACGCGATCCATTTCGGCGCTCATCTCGGAAAGAATGCCGGCGATTTTTTTGCCGCCAATCAGGAGGTCGTTCGGCCATTTGATGTCTGCGGTCAGGCCGGTAGTAATTTTAATGGCACGGCGCAGGGCGGTGGCGGAAATGACGGTGAGCTGCGTGGTCTCCTGCGGATGCAGCGGCGGCCGCAACAGCACGGAAAACCAGAGGCCCTTGCGCGTGGGCGATATCCACACGCGGCCCAATCTGCCCCGGCCCTTGGTCTGTGACTCGGCAAACACCACCACGCCTTCCTTCACGCCATCGCGCGCCAGCTTCTCAGCCACGTCGTTGGTGGAGGTGGTTTGTTCAAACACCTGGATATCCCGGCCAATCACCAAAGTTTGCCCCAGCCGGGCGAGCAAATCATCCGCGAGTAACGCATCCGGTTCATCCATGAGGCGGTAGCCAAAGTGCGGTCCGGCCTCGATGTTAAAACCCACGCGGCGAAGTTCCTCGATGCGCGCCCAAATGGCGGCGCGGCTGATGGCCAGTTGTTCGGCCAAATCGGCCCCGGACACGCCATCGGGATTGGCGCGCAACGCCACCAGGATTTTTGCATCGGTGGTCATGCTAAAAAATCCAGGCCAATGTCCACCGCACCGGCGGAATGCGTGATCGCGCCGACGGAAATATAATCCACGCCGGTCCTGGCGATGGCGCGCACAGTTTTTAAGTTCACGCCGCCGCTGGCTTCGGTCAAGGCGCGCCCGCCAATGATTTTCACCGCCCGGCGCAAGGTTGCCAGCGGCATGTTGTCGAGCAGGATGATGTCTGCGCCGGCAGCGGCAGCTTGCGCCACTTGCAAAAGCGTGTCGGCTTCGACCTCGATCTTGAGCCGGGGATATTTTTTACGCGCGCGCTGCACCGCCGCTGCAATGGCGTTGGGCTTTTCATTTTGCAGCGCCACGAGGTGGTTGTCCTTGATGAGCACCATGTCAAACAGACCGACGCGATGATTTTTGCCGCCGCCGCAAGCCACGGCATATTTCTCAAACCGCCGCCAGCCGGGCGTGGTTTTGCGGGTATCGAGTATGCGGGCGCGGGTATCCTTGATGAGCGTGGCAAAACGCGCGGTGGCCGTGGCCACGCCCGAGAGCCGTTGGATAAAGTTCAACGCCACGCGCTCCGCAGTGAGAAGCGCGCGGCTGGAACCGGAAATTTTTAGCAGCGGCTGGCCCGCCTTGAGGTGCTGGCCGTCGCGGGCAAGGCGCTTGAACTGGATGCGTGCACCTGCACCGCGGGCGTACTGGGCGGCGACTTCCTGGAAAGCGATTTCGACAAATTGAAGACCGGCCACTACCAGCGGTTCGCGCGCATTCAGCAGGGCAACGGACTTGGCGGCGGCGGGGACGGTGGCCAGCGTCGTGACATCGCCACGACCCAGGTCTTCGGCCAAGGCCGCCCGGACGGCGCGGCGAATTTCAGCAACAGTAAGTTCCACCGGGACAAGATGACGCCAGACTTAAAAAGGAAAAGCAAAAACCACCGGGTGGAGAGCTTTAACGAAACCACCCGTAGAGATTGTAAATGTCACCGGCCAGCGGTTCGACCCGCGCTCACCAGTATTCTTCCACGTGGATGGTCGCCGGAGCCGTGCCGCCCTTGGTCGCGAATCCTTTGCCTTCCAACATCGTGGTGGCAACCTTGACCATTTCTGGATTACCGCAGAGGAACACCTCGGCCTTGGCGGGATTGAGTTCCACGCCAGATTCTTTTTCGAGAACACCCTGTTCCATCAACGCCTGGATGCGTCCGGAATGACCGTGGAAATGCGGGTCCTGGTCGGGCCGGGTGATGCTGGGAATGTAGGTGAAGTTCGGGCGCAACCGCGCGAGACTTTCCAGTTCGCCGCGGTAACCGAGGTCCCAACTGTAACGCGCGCCGTGCAGTACGATAAACTTGCGCTGGCTGTCGTTGACCAGCATCGTGCGCAACATGGAGACGTACGGTGCCAGGCCGGTGCCGGTGGCGATAAGAATGACGGCCTTCTCGGACGCGACTTTGTCCAGCGTGAAGATGCCGCTGGCCTTGGGCCCCATAAACACGCGGCTGCCATGTTTCAACGCAAACAGACGGGGCGTAAGCTGGCCGCTGGTAATGAGGGTCAGGTAAAATTCCACATAGCGCCGCTCAAGGCTGGAGGAGGCGATGCTGTAAGCACGGCGGATTATCTTCTCGGGTTCGGAAGGAACGTCTTCCGGGGTGGCTTCCGCCACGCGGGGCGACTTGCCCAGCAGGCCGAGCACGCCAAACTGGCCGGGCTTGAATTCAAACACGTTGGTGTCCGGCCGCACTCGCAGAATCACGAGTTGCGGATTGATTTCTTCACGGCCGACAACGGTGGCGTTGTAGGGATCTTGATTATTGGCGCTCATGACTAAAACGGGCTTGTTTAAAGTTGGGGCCTCGCTTCACAGTTGTTCCTCAGCCTCAAATTTGTAATCCGCGAATCATAGGGATGGTGACGGCCAATATCAATGTTTCCTTATCTGCCAGATATACCAAAAAAGGGTGCGAATTGACTCAAAAAGAATGTTACCGCAGGCGGGGTGGGATGGAATGAAGAAGCCATACGTTGACTCAAAAGGGATGTTACCGAGCCATGGACACC
>Ga0265327_10001288_pt1 | contig 32919 bp, 30 predicted proteins | sample 41621metaG_FD_202089 | JGI IMG/M metagenome (GOLD analysis project Ga0265327, IMG submission 202089) | Rhizosphere microbial communities from Carex aquatilis grown in University of Washington, Seatle, WA, United States - 4-16-21 metaG | ecosystem: Host-associated > Plants > Roots > Rhizosphere...
GTGCCACGCGCCCGGTCGCCGCATCCGGCCGGTGCAGGCCCGGCAGCGCGGCGCCGGCAGCCAGCAGGCGCGGCACGCCGGCATGCAGCATGAAGGCGACCGGCGGATTGACCCATTTCATCGACGGGCTGGAACCCGCCGGCCCATCGGTGCAGCGATGGGCGAACTTGCCGCCGGCGGGGCGCGCGGCGCAGAAGGCAGCGAAGGTGTCGCGGATCTCGGTGCGTCCGAGGCTGGCGAAATGCGCGATCAGCGCGTTCCAGCGCAGCGGCCAGCCCAGCTGCGTGACCAGTTCGCGCGGAAGGCCGAAGGGCAGATCGAAGCCGCCGACCCAGCGCGGCTGCCGCGCCAGCCACTCGCCCCAGGCATCGAGCGTGACGAAGCGCTCGAAGCCCCGAAGCCGGACCGCATCGCCGTCAAGCCCACCCAGCGCGACGACGATGGGCTTGCGAGCACTCGGCGCGCTGGAGAAATCGCATCCCAGAAGCAGCGGCATGGCACCGGGCTCGCCATACGCGGGGGCGACGGGCCGTCTCGAGCGCGCCAGGGCGGCCTCAGTGGCGCCCGACGATCGCGGCGGTCGCCATCAATTCCTCGAGCAGCGCGAGAGAGACCTTGCCGGACACCGCATAAGGATCGAGTTCGGCGCGTTCCGAATACTTGAGCAGGGTCGACGCGTTGAGCTTCGAGATGTTGACCTGCCCCATGGTCCAGCCGCCGAAGCGGCGTTCTTCGATCTCCTCGTAGTGCAGCAGCACCACGTCCTTGTGGCGCGCATCCTTCTGGATGTGGCCGAACAGCTCGCTGATGGCCATGCGGCCGCCTTCGATGGCCTGCAGAAAGACGCCGGCCCCATGGCACAGGATGCCGGTGATGCCGCAGGCCGGGTTGTGCTGGCGCGACTGGGTGAGGATGGCATCGATGGCGCCCTGACTGGTGTCGGCGGCGCGGCTGGCGTAGATGAGTCGGACGAGCATGGCTTGCCTCAGCGCTTGCGTGGAAGAAGGGAGAGGAATTCGCGGCGCAGGTTCGGATCCTTCAAGAAGACGCCGCGCATCACGGAATTGATCATCTTGCTGTCCATTTCCTTGACCCCGCGCCACTGCATGCAGAAATGCTCGGCCTCGACCACCAGGGCCAGGCCGTCGGGCTGGGTCTTCTCCTGGATCAGGTCGGCCAGCTGCACCACGGCTTCTTCCTGGATCTGCGGGCGGCCCATGACCCACTCCGCGAGCCGCGCGTACTTCGACAGGCCGATCACGTTGGTCTTCTCGTTGGGCATGACCCCGATCCAGAGCTTGCCGATGATCGGGCAGAAATGGTGCGAGCAGGCGCTGCGCACGGTGATCGGGCCGACGATCATCAGCTCGTTGAGGTGCTCGGCATTGGGGAATTCGGTGAGCGGCGGCTGCGTCACGTAGCGGCCCCTGAACACCTCGTTGACGTACATCTTGGCCACCCGACGGGCCGTGTTGTCGGTGTTGTGGTCGTTGTCGGTGTCGATCACCAGGCTCTGCAGCACCGCCTTCATCTTGACCTCGACCTCGTCGAGCAGGCCTTCGAGCTCGCCGGGCTGGATGAATTCGGCGATGTTGTCGTTGGCGTTGAAGCGCTTGCGGGCGGCCACGAGGCGCTCGCGGATCTTCACTGAAACGGGTGTGCCCTCGTTCTCGGGCTCCTCGGCGGGGCGCGATACGGCGTCGTTGGTCCTTAGCATCCGGGCATCCTATCAGCGATTGCATGAGCGCCGGCTGAGCCCCCGGCGGGCTCCCCGCCTGACGATGTTGCTATTGTTTCGATAGCGAGAAAACCGTCAACAGCGGCAGGTGGTCGGACATGCGGGCCCAGACGGGCCCGCGCGGCACGGTGCAGGCCACCGGGTCGAGACGGCGCCCATAGATGAAATCGAGCTGCGCCACCGGCAGGCGCGACGGATAGGTCAGGGTGCGCGGCCCGCGCAGGTCCGCCGAATCGCGCAGGCCCATCGCGTTCATCGCGTAGCGCATGCGGGCGCCCCAGTCGTTGAAGTCGCCGGCCACCACCAGGGGCTCGCCCGGCGGGATCTCGCGCTCGATGAAGTCGCGCAGCAGCGCCACCTGGCGGATCCGGCTGCCCTTGATCAGGCCCAGGTGCACCACGATCGCATGCACCGGGGTGCCCTCGACCTCGATGGCGACATGCAGCAGCCCGCGCTGCTCGAAGCGGTGGTCGGAGATGTCCTGATGGGTGGTGCGCAGCACCGGCCAGCGCGTCAGCAAGGCGTTGCCATGCTCGCCATGGCGGGTGATGGCGTTGGTCTCGTAGACCGCGGTGTAGCCCTCGGGCGCCAGGAAGTCCGCCTGCGGCAGCTCGGGCCAGCGGCTGAAGCGGGCCGCGGCCTGGCGGTTCATCTTGCGTACTTCCTGCAGGCAGATGATGTCGGCATCGAGCTGCTCGATGGCGTGGCCGAGGTTGTGGATCTCGAGCCGGCTGGCCGGGCCGATGCCCTGCACGCCCTTGTGGATGTTGTAGGTTGCGACCCGAAGTGTGCTCGCCGTCGAATTCATCGCGCAAATTGTGGCAGGAGCAGGATCGCCTCGGCGTTCGACGGCGAAAAACACGCGTCTGCGGCCTCGCGCCAGGGCAGCCAGCGCCAGTCCGTGTGCTCGCGCGGATTCAGCCGCGGCGCCAGCGGGCCGGGCAGCAAAAGGCCGAACAGGTGCTCGGTGTTGTGCGTCACGCCTGGCGCGTAGCGGGCAAGCCAGCGCGGGTAGATCTGGTAGATGTTCCGCAACTGCCAGTCGACGAGCTGCCCGGCCAGCGGGCTGCCGGCGCGGCAGTCGATGCCGGTCTCTTCCTCGACCTCGCGGGCGGCAGTCAGCGCGAGCGGCTCGTCCGGCTGATCCTTGCTGCCGGTGACCGATTGCCAGAACTCCTCGTCCGCGTCGGCGCGCTTGATCAGCAGCACGTCGAGTGCGGCCGTGTGGATCACGACCAGCACCGACTCGGGGATCTTGAAGGGACGCGCCTGGGAGTTCACGGGCCGCCGATCATCGCCTCAGGTTGCGATCCGACCGGCGCCAGACCTCTCAGGATGCCTGCGGCGTATTGCGCAGGCGAATGTGCAGTTCGCGCAGCTGCTTCTCGTCGACCGGGCTCGGCGCCTGCGTCAGCAGGTCCTGGGCGCGCTGGGTCTTGGGGAAGGCGATCACGTCGCGGATCGATTCGGCGCCGGTCATCAGCATCACCAGGCGGTCGAGGCCGATGGCGATGCCGCCGTGCGGCGGCGCGCCGTATTGCAGCGCATCGAGCAGGAAGCCGAACTTGTTCTGCGCATCCTCGGCGCTGATCTTGAGCGCTCGGAAAACCTTGCTCTGCACCTCTTCGCGGTGGATACGGACCGAGCCGCCGCCCATCTCGATGCCGTTGAGCACCATGTCGTAGGCCTTGGCGATGCACTTCTCGGGGGCCGTGTCCATGAGGTCCTCGTGGCCGTCCTTGGGCGCGGTGAAGGGGTGGTGCACCGCCGACCAGCGCTGGCCTTCCTCGTCGAACTCGAACATCGGGAAGTCGATGACCCAGAGCGGCGCCCAGCGGTCGTCGAACAGGCCGGCCTTCTTGCCGAAGGCGCTGTGGCCGATCTTCACGCGCAGCGCGCCGATCGCGTCGTTGACCACCTTCTCCTTGTCGGCGCCGAAGAAGAGGATGTCGCCGTCGCGTGCGCCGGTGCGAGCGATGATCTCGGCCAGCGAGGCGTCGTTGAGGTTCTTCACGATCGGGCTCTGCAGGCCCTCGCGGCCCTGCGCCGCGTCGTTGACCTTGATGTAGGCCAGGCCCTTGGCGCCGTAGATCTTGACGAACTCGGTGTAGGCGTCGATCTCGCCGCGCGACATGCCGCCCTCGCCGCCGCCACCCGGCACGCGCAACGCGACGACACGGCCGCCCGGCGTGCTGGCCGCCTGGGCGAAGACCTTGAATTCGACGTTGCGCATGACGTCGGTCAGCTCGGTGAATTCGAGCTTGACGCGCAGGTCGGGCTTGTCCGAGCCGTACTTGAACATGGCGTCGCCATAGCTCATGACCGGGAAGGGCGGCAGCTCGACCGAGGCCGCGGCGCGGAAGACCTTGCGGATCATGCCCTCGAACATCTCGCGGATCTCTTCCTCGCCCATGAACGAGGTCTCGATGTCGATCTGCGTGAACTCGGGCTGGCGATCGGCGCGCAGGTCCTCGTCGCGGAAGCACTTGACGATCTGGTAGTAGCGGTCGTAGCCGGCCACCATCAGGAGCTGCTTGAACAGCTGCGGCGACTGCGGCAGCGCGAAGAAGCTGCCGTCGTGCACCCGGCTCGGCACCAGGTAGTCGCGCGCGCCCTCGGGCGTGGACTTGCCGAGCATCGGCGTCTCGATGTCGATGAAGCCGTTGGCATCGAGGAACTTGCGCGCCTCCATCGTGACCTTGTAGCGCAGCATCATGTTGCGCTGCATCGCCGGGCGGCGCAGGTCGAGCACCCGGTGCGTGAGGCGGGTGGTCTCCGACAGGTTGTCGTCGTCGAGCAGGAAGGGCGGCGTCACCGACGGGTTCAGCACCTTCATGTCGTGGCACAGGATCTCGATCTTGCCGCTCTTGAGGTTGTCGTTGGTAGTGCCGGCGGGCCGGGCGCGCACCAGGCCGGTGACCTGCACGCAGAACTCGTTGCGCAGGCCCTCGGCGGTCGCGAAGGTGGCGGCGCGATCGGGGTCGCACACCACCTGGACATAGCCTTCGCGGTCGCGCAGGTCGATGAAGATCACGCCGCCATGATCGCGGCGGCGATTGACCCAGCCGCAGATGGTGACGGTTTCGCCCAGCTGGGCCTCGGTCACGAGACCGCAATAGTGAGAACGCATGGCCATAGAGGATTCCGGCGCCGGTGGCGCGTTTTATTTGATCGCGAGCGAGGCGGGGCCGCCGGGAACGACCACCCCCATCGACACGATGTACTTGAGCGCGTCGTCCACGCTCATCTTGAGTTCGATGCAGTCGCTTCGCTTGAGCATCACGAAGTAGCCGCCCGTCGGATTGGGAGTGGTCGGCACATAGACGCCGAGGTAGTCGCCGCCGCCCAGCTGCGACGCGACTTCCTGGCTCGGCGTGCCGGTGACGAAGGCCACCGTCCAGGCGCCGGGGCGCGGCCATTCGATGAGCACGGCGGTGCGGAAGGCATTGCCGTTCTCGGAGAAGAGGGTGTCGGAAACCTGCTTGACGCTGGAATAGATGGAACGCACCACCGGGATGCGGCGCACCACCGCGTCGCCCCAGCCGAGCAGCCGCTTGCCGACGAAATTGCTGGCGATGGCGCCGACCGCCAGCAGGATCGCCAGCGTGAGCAGCACGCCCAGCCCGCGCACCTTGTGCTCGGTGAGGTACTTCTGCCAGTCATCCGGCAGCAGCCACAGCGTCTGGTCGAGCGTGCCGATGATCCAGTTCAGCACGCCGAGCGTGATGACCAGCGGAACGATGACCAGCAAGCCGGACAGCAGCCATTTGCGCAGGGCAAGCATGCAGGGCCTCAGCTGCCGGTGCCGGTGGACGAAGACGACGAAGAGGACGCGGCCGGCGCGGCGGCCGGTGCGATCGCGGGCTTGTCGGCGGGCTTGGCAGCCGCGCCATCGGACGGCGAAGCGCCTGCCCCGGCCTTGTCGCCGGCACCGCTCGTTTCCGCGCCGGCCTTTTCGGCGCTCTTGTCGCCGCCCTCGGGCGCGGACTTCTCGCCGCCGCCCTTCTTGCCGTTGCCGCCGCCGTCACGGAAATCGGTGACGTACCAGCCCGAGCCCTTCAGCTGGAAACCCGCCGCGGTGACCTGCTTGCTGAAGCTGGCGGCGCCGCAGGACGGGCATTCCGTCAACTGCGGGTCGGACATTTTCTGCAGCACGTCCTTGGCAAAGCCGCAGCTGCTGCACTTGTAGGCGTAGATAGGCATGGGTCGGGGGAAGCGATATGCGCAGCCGGCGGCTGCTCGCAAAGCCCTCGATTATATGCGCCGCCCTGCCGCCGGCTGGAAGGCCCGGCGAGCCCCGGCGCCAGGCGCGGACACGCTCAGCCGCCGCCCTTCAGCGCCGCCTGCTGCTGCCGCTGGCGGCGCCGCTCGCGCACCGCTATCAGGTAGCTGGAGCCGATGACGAACACCGCCACCACCGCGACCACCACCGTCGCCAGCGCGTTGACCGTCGGGTCGAGGCCCAGCCGGGCGCGCGAAAAGATCACCAGCGGCAGGGTGGTCGAGCCCGGCCCGGACAGGAAGGCCGACATCACGACGTCGTCCAGCGACAGGGTGAAGGTGAGCAGCCAGGCAGCCGCCAGCGACTGTCCGATCATCGGCAGCGTCACCAGCAGGAAGACCTGGGTCGGCCGGGCGCCCAGGTCCTGCGCGGCCTCCTCGAACTGCGGGTTCAGGTCGCGCAGCCGGGCGCTGACGACCACGGTGGCATAGGCCAGGCCGACCAGCAGGTGGCCGAGCCAGATGGTCGCCATGCCCCGCTCCGGAAAGCCGAACATGCGTTGGAAGGACACCAGCATCAGCAGCAGCGACAGTCCGACGATCACCTCCGGCATCACCAGCGGCGCGCTGGCCATGCCGGAGAACAGCGCCCGCCCCCGGAAGCGCCCGAAGCGCTCCAGCGAGAAGGCGGCCAGCGTGCCCAGCACCACCGCCGCGCTGGCGGTGGCCGCGGCGATCTTCAGCGACAGGAAGAGGCCGGCGCGGATCTCGTCGTCGCCGGCCAGCTTGGCATACCAGCGCAGGCTGAAACCGGCCCAGACGTTGGGCACCGGCGAGTCGGTGAAGCTGAAGACCACCAGCGCCACGATCGGCAGGTAGAGGAAGACCAGGCCCAGGGCGAGCCAGATGCGGCTGGTCCAGCGGCCGGCAGGGGTGACGATCATGCCCGCGCCACCTTGGCCTGGCTGTTGTTGAAGATCGCCAGCGGCACGATGATCAGCAGCACCATGATCACCGCCACGCCCGAGGCCAGCGGCCAGTCGTTGTTGGAGAAGAACTCGTCCCACAGCACGCGCCCGATCATCAGCGTCTCGGGACCGCCCAGCAGTTCGGGGATCACGTATTCGCCGACGCAGGGAATGAAGACCAGCATCGAGCCGGCGATGATCCCGCTGCGGGAGATCGGCACGGTGACGCGCCAGAAGGCCTGCCAGGGCGTCGCGCCGAGGTCCTGGGCCGCCTCGAGCAGGTTCAGGTCGAGCTTGGCGAGCGTCGCGTAGAGCGGCAGCAGCATGAAGGGCAGGTAGGTGTAGACCATGCCCAGCACCAGCGAGAAGGGGCTGTACATGAATTCGCCGGCCGAGGGGATCAGCCCCAGCGCGAGCAGCAGATGGTCGGCATGCAGGTGGATCAGCAGCCGGCCGACCCAGCCGGTCTGGGCGTCGAGCAGGCCCTTCCAGGCATAGACGCGCAGCAGGAAGCTGGTCCAGAAGGGCAGCATCACAGCCATCAGCAGCAGCGGCTGGACCGCGGCCGAGGCCCGGGCCATGAAATAGGCGAAGGGATAGCCGATCAGCAGGCAGAAGACGGTGGTGACCCCGGCATACATCAGCGAGCGGCCATAGGCACTCCAGTAGATGTCGTCCTGGAAGATGGTCGCGTAGTTGCCCAGCTTGAGCCTGAACACCAGGTCCTGGTCGGCGAAGCTCACCAGGTTGCTGATCGTGGCGCCGTCCATCTCGGCGAAGCTGATGCGCAGCACGATCAGGAAGGGCAGCAGGAAGAACAGCAGCAGCCACAGGTAGGGCATGCCGATCACCAGCCGGCGCCCGCCGGGCAGCCCGCGCCAGCGCGGCCGCTCGCCGGCGCCGCCTTCGACCAGGGCCGGTTTCATCAGCTCTTCAGCACGACCTGCGAGGTCGGCAGCCAATGGGCCCAGACCAGGTCGCCCTGCACCGGCGCGCCTTCGCGCTGCCGGGTGTCGTTCTCGACGTTGACCTTCAGCGTCGCGCCGCTGGGCAGCTCGAGGTGGTAGAGCGTGTAGCCGCCGAAGTACGACATCGCCCGCACCAGCCCGCGCACCCGGTTGCGCTCGCCCTCGGGCGGCTCGGCGCTCAGGTGAATCTTCTCGGGCCGCACCGCGACCGCCACTTCCTGGCCCTGGTAGCCGGTGATGCCGTGGTCGACCCGGTGCACCACGTCCTCGCACTCGATCTCGGCATGGTCGGCCTCGTCGACGACCACCCTGCCCTCCATCAGGTTCACGTTGCCGATGAAGTCGGCGACGAAGCGGGTGGCCGGGCTCTCGTAGATGTCGGCCGGGCTGCCGACCTGCAGGAAGCGGCCCTGGCTCATCACCGCGATGCGCGAGGCCATGGTCATCGCCTCTTCCTGGTCGTGCGTGACCATGACGCAGGTCACGCCGACCTGCTGGATGATGTTGACCAGTTCGATCTGGGTGTCCTCGCGCAGCTTGCGGTCGAGGGCGCCGAGCGGCTCGTCGAGCAGCAGCAGCTGCGGCCGCTTGGCCAGGCTGCGCGCCAGCGCCACCCGCTGCTGCTGGCCGCCCGAGAGCTGGTGCGGCTTGCGCCGGGCATAGGGCGTGAGCTGCACCATGCGCAGCATGTCGTCGACCCGGCTGGCGATCTCGGCCTTCGGCAGCTTGTCGCGGCGCAGGCCGAAGGCCACGTTGTCCCAGACGCTGAGGTGCGGGAACAGCGCATACGACTGGAACATCATGTTGACCGGCCGCTCGTAGGGCGGCAGGCCGGCCAGGTCGACGCCGTCGAGCACGATGCGCCCGCCGGACGGCCGCTCGAAGCCCGCCAGCATGCGCAGCAGCGTGCTCTTGCCGCAGCCGGACGAACCGAGCAGCGCGAAGATCTCGCCGCGCGCCACATCCAGGCTGACCTGGTCGACCGCCTTGAAGTCGCCGAAGCTCTTGCTGACCGATTCGATGCGCAGGAAGGCGCTGCCGGTCTTCGTTGCGTTCATGCCGAGCACGCCCTCCCCGCTAGCGATTGGCCTTGAAGTTGGTGAAGGTGCGCGTCACCAGGCGCAGGGTGGCCTGGTCGGGCGCATCCGGCGGGATCATGGTCGCGAGCGCCGCCTCGTCGAGGAAGACCGCATGGTCCTTGGCCAGCAGCGGGTTGACGAACTTCATCGCCGCCTTGTTGGGGTTGGCGTAGAACACCTTGTTGGTCAGCGAGGCATGCACCTCCGGCCGCAGGATGTAGTTGATCCACTTGTAGGCGTTCTCGGGATGCTTGGCGTCCTTCGGGATCGCCATCGTGTCGAAGAACAGCAGGCCGCCGCTCTTGGGCAGCAGCACCTCGAGGTTCTGCGGGTTCTTGGCCTTGGTCGACTTGTCCTTGGCGATCATGATGTCGCCCGACCAGCCGACCACCGCGCAGAGCTGGCCCTTGGCCATCTGGTCGATGTAGTCGGAGCCCGATCCGGAGAAGCGGGTCACGTAGGGCCGGATGGCCTTCAGCATGTCGCCAACCGCCTTGTAGTCGTCCGGGTTGGTGCTGCGCGGATCCTTGCCCACGTACTTCAGCGCGATCGGGATCACCTCGGAGGCGGTGTCGAGGAAGGACACGCCGCAGCTCTTGAGCTTGGAGGCGTATTCGGGCTTGAAGACCAGGTCCCAGGCGTTGTCCGGCATCGGCATGCCGCCCAGCGCCTTCTGCACCTTGTCGCGGTTGATGCCCACGGTGGTGTAGCCCCAGAGCCAGTCGACCAGGTAGTCGTTGCCCGGGTCCATCTTGGCCATCTGCGCCTGGATCGCCGGGTCGAGGTTGGCCAGGTTCGGGATCTTCGACTTGTCGAGCTTCTGCAGCAGCCCGGCCTTGATCTGCATCTTGGCGAAGTGCGAGCCCGGCACCACGATGTCGTAGCCGCTCATGCCGGCGACCAGCTTGGCATGCAGCGCCTCGTTGCTGTCGAACAGGTCGTAGCGGACCTTGATGCCGGTCTCCTTCTCGAAGTTGGCGATCGTGTCGTCGGCGATGTAGTCGCCCCAGTTGTAGATGTTCAGCACCTTTTCCTCGTCGGCGCGCGCGGCCGGTGCAGCGAGCACCGCCATGCAGCAGGCCACGAGTCCTAGCCAGAGCCGGGAGCGAAAGGACATCAGCAAAGAAGACATGGAGGCATTTCCCCTAGAAAAGACGCACGCGCACCAGCACCTGCATCACGATCAAACCCAATACAAAACCCATGCCACCGTAGATGATGGCCTGCAGCAGCCGGTTGGTCCGCTTCTGAGCGGCCAGCAGCTCCCGAAGTTCAGCCCGGTGGTCCGGGGCGCGATTCTCCAGGAAATCGTGCATCAGTCTCGGCAGCTGGGGCAGCAGCTTGGCATAGCGGGGCGCCTCGGCGCGCAGTTGCTCGATGAGCTTCTTCGGACCGATCTGGTCGGTCATCCATTTCTCGAGGAAGGGCTTGGCGGTGTGCCACAGGTCCAGTTCGGGGTCGATCTGCCGGCCCAGGCCCTCGATGTTGAGCAGGGTCTTCTGCAGCAGCACCAGCTGCGGCTGGATCTCGACGCTGAAACGGCGCGAGGTCTGGAACAGCCGCATCAGCACCATGCCGAGCGAGATCTCCTTGAGCGGCCGGTCGAAATACGGTTCGCAGACGGTGCGGATCGCGGCTTCGAGCTCGTCGATGCGGGTGCCGGGGGGCACCCAGCCGCTTTCCAGGTGCAGCTCGGCGACCCGCTTGTAGTCGCGCCGGAAGAAGGCGACGAAGTTCTGCGCCAGGTATTCCTTGTCCGACTCGGTGAGCGTGCCGATGATGCCGAAGTCCAGCGAGATGTAGCGCCCGAAGGTCTCGGGCGCCAGGCTCACCTGGATGTTGCCCGGATGCATGTCGGCATGGAAGAAGCCGTCGCGGAACACCTGGGTGAAGAAGATCGTGACGCCGTCGCGCGCCAGCTTCGGTATGTCGACCCCGGCTGCGCGCAGGCGCTCGAGCTGAGCGATCGGCGCGCCCTTCATGCGCTCCATCACCATCACTTCCGGATGGCAGAAATCCCAGAACATCTCCGGGATCATCACCAGCTTGAGCTTCTCCATGTTGCGCCGCAGCTGCGCCGCATTGGCCGCCTCGCGCACAAGATCCAGTTCGTCGTGCAGGTACTTGTCGAACTCGGCCACCACCTCGCGCGGCTTGAGCCGCTTGCCGTCGGCCGACATGCCCTCGACCCAGCCGGCCATCATCGCCATCAGGTCGAGGTCCTTCTCGATCACCTCGCGCATGCCGGGGCGCAGCACCTTGACCGCGGCCTCGCGTACCGAGCCGTCGGCCAGTCGCACGGTCGCGAAATGGACCTGGGCGATCGAGGCGCTGGCCACCGGCGTCTCGTCGAACTGCACGAAGATGTCTCCGACCGGCCGGCGGAAGGCCCGCTCGATGGTAGCGATCGCCACCTTCGACGGAAACGGCGCCACCCGGTCCTGCAGCCGGGCCAGCTCGTCGGCGATGTCCGGCGGCAGCAGGTCGCGCCGGGTCGACAGCACCTGGCCGAACTTGACGAAGATGGGGCCGAGACGCTCGAGGGCCTCGCGCAGGCGCTGGCCGCGCGGCGCGTCGAGGTTGCGGCCGACCGACACCACCCTGGCCACGACCCGCAGCCAGGGCTTCTGGAAGCTCGTCAGGACCAGCTCGTCCAGGCCGTAGCGCAGCGCGACCCAGACGATGAAGAAGCTGCGGTAGACGCGCCTCATTCGGTGCCCGCAGGGCCGACGCCCTTGCCGGATTCGCCGCTCCTGCCGGCCCGCCCGCTGGCGAACTGGCGCAGGGCATCGACCGCCCGGCGCGCACCGGTCGCGATGGTGTGGGCGGGCACGTCGCCGATGGCGCGCGCGAGATCGTCCTCCACATCCCAGCGGACGTGATCGACCAGCCAGTTGACTTCGGCGGCGAGCTGCACGTCGCCCTCGATGCGCACATCGGGCTTCTCGCCGCGAAAGGCCGAACGCGCGAGATCGAAGGGCGAGGATCCGGTCATCGACAGCTTGAGCTCGGCCGGAGCGCCCTCGGGCGCGAGATCGAGCAGACCGGCCGGCGTGGCGACCAGCTTCATGGTGACGGCATGCCACTCGAACTGCACCACCCGGCCCTGCTGGCGCAGCAGCCGCTGCTGGGCCTCGGGCTCCTGCTGGAGCACATGGTTCAGGAACAGCACCACCCGGTGCTGGATTTCGTGGATCGCCCAGGCCGGCGGCTGCAGGCGGCTGCCGACGCGCTTGGCCAGATCATCGAGGAAGGCGAATGGGGACGAGGGTGTAGCCATGGCGTGATTATCACGCCCGGCCCGTGCCCGCCCGGGGTCCGCGCAGCCGCGCCGGACGGGGGCCCGCTACTGCAGGGCCTGCACGCCGGCGACCAGCCAGCCGCTGCTGCCGCTGGTCGGCTTGCTCATGTTCCAGACCTCGCGGAAGGGGCTGGGCCCGGAGGACATGTCTTCGCGGATCATCCCGGAGAACTCGACGCTGGCGAGGTAGACGTCGGGCAGTTCCTCGATGCCGAGCAGCTTGGCGTCGAGCATCACGACCTCGGTCTTGTTCACCTGGCCACCGGTGTGGTTCTCGCGCTCGGCGAGCTGCTGCTGGATCTCGCCGACCATGCCGTCGGTCATCATCGAGCGCAGGGTGCCGATGTCGGCCTGGTCCCATGCATGCTGCAGCGTGATGAAGTTGCGCTTGGCCGCAGACAGGAAGCCGTCGGCATCGAAGCCGGCCGGAATGCCCCAGGCCTGCGAACCGCCCAGCGCCGAGCCGATCAGGCTGCCACCGGCCGCTGCCGCACCCGCCATCGACGAATGGCCGGCGACGCCGGCAGGCTCGGTGCGCGCATCGAAGGCGGCCTGGCTGCTTTCCCACGGCCGCGCGGACGCGTCGTTGCCCACGTTCTGCGGGCTGTATTGCGGCGGCACCGTGGCGTCGGACGGATGGCCCGCGCCCTGGAAGGCCAGGCCACCGGCGCGCGACGACTGGCCGGCCCGCGAACGCGCCGAGAAGATCCGCCAGACCACCAGCGCGGCCACCACCAGCAAGCCGATCAGCAGCATGTTGCCGAAGGCAGCCCCGAGGCCGAGCGAGTTCGCCAGCCAGGCCAGGCCCAGGCCGGCGGCAAGACCGCCGAGCATGCCGGCCCAGGGCCGGCGCGGGGCCGGTGCGGGCGCGGCCGGCGTCGCGGCCGGTGCCGGCTTGGCGGCCGCCGCAGGGCTGGTCGCGCCCTGCGCCGGCGCCGCGGGCGTCACCGCGGGCGCGGTCGGCGCCGCCTGGCGCTGCGTGACATTGGCCGACTGCCTGCCCATCGACCGGCCGCCGCCCATGCGTGCGGCGTCGGCATCGATGCTCACCAGTGCCAATGCGGCGACCACGGACAGGACGGTCCAGAAATTCCTCATGTCTTCCTCTCTAAAAGGGCCGAAGCCCGCTTCAACACTTGATTCCAACATGCAGCGCGACCACGCCGGCGCTCATGTTGTGATAGTCCACGTGGCCGAAACCGCCCTCCTTCATGAGGGTCTTGAGTTCTTCCTGGCCGGGATGCATGCGGATCGATTCGGCCAGGTAGCGGTAGCTGGCGTCGTCTCCGGCCACCACCTTGCCCAGCCGCGGCAGCACGCTGAAGGAATACCAGTCGTAGGCCTTTGCCAGCGGCTTGGCGACCTTCGAGAACTCGAGCACCAGCAGCTTGCCGCGCGGCTTCAGCACGCGGTTCATTTCCTTCAGGGCCAGGTCCTTGTGGGTCATGTTGCGCAGGCCGAAGGCCACCGTCACCACGTCGAAATGGTTGTCGGGGAAAGGCAGCTTCTCGGCGTCGCAGACCAGGGTCGGGAGGGCGACGCCGGCATCGAGCAGGCGGTCGCGGCCGGTGCGCAGCATGGCCTCGTTGATATCGGTGTGGACGACCTGGCCGCTGGCGCCGACGCGCTTCGAGAAGGCCAGCGCGAGGTCGCCGGTGCCGCCGGCGATGTCCAGCACCCTGGAGCCTTCGCCGACATTGGCGACCATCACCGTGTAGGCCTTCCAGGCCCTGTGAAGTCCGACCGACATGAGGTCGTTCATGAGGTCGTAGCGCGAGGCGACCGAGTCGAAGACACCGCGCACGCGGCGGGCCTTGTCGCCTTCGTCGACCGATTCGTATCCGAAATGGGTGGTACTCATGAGGCCCGATGTTAGGACCTAAGTACGCCCATGCCGGCGACGACCCCGCGCCGGTACCGGACTTTCAGACGAATCGCGCCGATTTCTCAATGCGAAGCGCAGCCGCCACCGCCGCCCTTCACCGGCATCGGCGCGTCGCGATCGACGCCGGCCGCAGCCAGCCGCTCTTCGTACTCGGACCAGAGCTGCTGCTGCCGGGCGCCCAGCTGGTAGAGCAGGTCCCAGGAGAAGATGCCGGTGTCGTGCCCGTCGCTGAAGGTCGGCAGCACCGCGTAGTTGCCCACCGGCTGCAGGTCGACCAGGACCACCTCGCGCTTGCCGGTCTGCAGCACGCCCTGCCCCGGACCGTGCCCCTGCACCTCGGCCGAAGGCGAGTAGACGCGCATCAGTTCGAAGGGGATGCGGAAGCTCGCGCCGTCGGAGAAGCCGATCTCCAGCACCCGCGACTGCCCGTGCACGGTGATCGACAAGGGCGTCGGTGCGCCCGGCTTGAGGCCTGCCATCAGAAGTTCCTGTTGTTCGATCGGGAGACGAGTTCGCGTTCGACTGCCGGCAGCCGGGCCTGCACCCAGGCCACCCGATCCTGGTCGATGCCGCGCTGCTCGGGCGCCCAGACCGGCGCCGGAAAGCGGCTGTCCCAGTCGAAGCGCGCGATCACGTGCCAATGGAGGTGCGGCACTTGGTTGCCCAGCGCCGCCAGGTTGATCTTGGCCGGCGCCAGCGCATCGCGCAGGCATCGCTCGACCAGCACGACCGCCTCCATGCACAGCGCCCGCTCCTTCTCGGACAGGTCCGACCACTCGGCCACATGGTCCTTCCAGACCACCCGGTAGAAGGCCGGGAAGCCCGCCTCGTCGGCATGGATGACACGCAGCCGCTCGCCGTCGAGCACCAGCCGGCCGCCGGCGCCGTCGCACAGCGGGCATCCCGCGACGCGCAGCCCGCTCACACCAGCACCCGCTCGATGCCGCCCTGGTTGGCGGCGGCCACGTAGCGCGGCATCCAGTCCTCGCCGAGGATGCGGCTGGCCATCTCGACCACGATGTAGTCGGCCTCGAGCAGGCCGTTGTTCAGGTCGTTGCCGTAGCGGCTCAGGCCCTGCAGGCAGCTCGGGCAGCTGGTCAGGATCTTGAGGTTGGACTGAGGCCCGATGCCGGCCGAGGCACGCAGCGCGGCCTCGCCCTTCTTCAGTTCCTCTTCCTTGCGGAAGCGGATCTGGGTCGAGATGTCGGGCCGGGTCACGCCCAGCGTGCCGGATTCGCCGCAGCAGCGCTCGTTCTTGAGGACCTTGTCGCCGACCAGCGCCTTCACCGTCTTCATCGGGTCCTGCAGCTTCATCGGCGTGTGGCAGGGGTCGTGATAGAGGTAGCCGGCACCGCCCAGCGCGCCGAGCGTGATGCCCTTCTCGAGCAGGTATTCGTGGATGTCGATGATGCGGCAGCCCGGGAATATCTTGTCGAACTGGTAGCCCTGCAACTGGTCGTAGCAGGTGCCGCAGCTCACCACCACCGTCTTGATGTCGAGGTAGTTGAGCGTGTTGGCCACGCGGTGGAACAGCACCCGGTTGTCGGAGATCATCTTCTCGGCCTTGTCGAACTGGCCGCTGCCGCGCTGCGGATAACCGCAGCACAGGTAGCCCGGCGGCAACACCGTCTGTACCCCGGCATGCCACAGCATCGCCTGCGTCGCCAGGCCGACCTGCGAGAAGAGCCGTTCGGAGCCGCAACCCGGGAAATAGAACACCGCCTCGGTCTCGGGCGTGGTGGCCTCGGGGTTGCGGATGATCGGCACGTAATCGGCATCCTCGATGTCGAGCAGCGCCCGCGCGGTCTTCTTGGGCAGCCCGCCCGGCATTTTCTTGTTGATGAAGTGGATCACCTGCTCCTTGACCGGCGCCGGGCCGAGCGTCGCGGGCGGCGCGGCTGTCTGCTTCTTGGCGAGGCCGCGCAGCAGGTCGTTGGCCAGGCGCTGGGCCTTGAAGCCGATGTCGACCATGCCGGTGCGCATCGCCTTGATGGTCTGCGGGCTGGTGGCGTTGAGGAACAGCATCGCGGCCGCGTTGCCGGGCCGGAACGACTTCTGGCCCATCTTGCGCAGCAGGTTGCGCATGTTCATCGAGACGTCGCCGAAGTCGATGTTGACCGGGCACGGCGTGAGGCATTTGTGGCAGACGGTGCAGTGGTCGGCCACGTCCTCGAACTCCTCCCAGTGCTTGATGCTGACGCCGCGCCGGGTCTGCTCCTCGTAGAGGAAGGCCTCCACCAGCAGCGAGGTCGCGAGGATCTTGTTGCGCGGCGAATAGAGCAGGTTGGCGCGCGGCACGTGGGTGGCGCACACCGGCTTGCACTTGCCGCAGCGCAGGCAGTCCTTGACGCTGTCGGCGATGGCGCCGATGTCGCTCTGCTGCATGATGATCGACTCGTGCCCCATCAGCCCGAAGCTGGGCGTGTAGGCATGGCTCAGGTCGGCCTGCAGCGGCCGGCCGTCGCTCCCCTGGTGGCTGCCGTCGCGCAGCAGCTTGCCCTTGTTGAAGCGGCCTTCGGGGTCGACCCGCTTCTTGTAGTCGCTGAAGGGCTGCAGCTCGGCGTCGCTCAGGAATTCGAGCTTGGTGATGCCGATGCCGTGCTCGCCCGAGATCACGCCGTCCAGGCTGCGCGCCAGCGCCATGATGCGCACCACCGCCGCGTGCGCGGTCTGCAGCATCTCGTAGTTGTCGCTGTTGACCGGGAGGTTGGTGTGGACGTTGCCGTCGCCCGCATGCATGTGCAGCGCGATCCAGACCCGGCCCTTGAGCACCCGTTGATGGATCGCCTCGCATTCGGCCAGGATCGGCGAGAACTCGCTGCCGGTGAAGATCGCCGCCAGCGGCGCACGCAACTGGGTCTTCCAGCTGGCGCGCAGCGAATGGTCCTGCAGCTGCGCGAACAGGTTCTCGGCATCGTCCAGCCAGCCGCGCCACAGCGCGCGAACCTCGCGCACCAGCGCCAGGGCCTGCGCGACACGCTCTTCGAGGAGGCCGGCCGAAGGCAGCTCGGCGCCGTCGTCGTTCTTGCCGAGCGGCAGGCTGCCGCGTGCCAGGAATTCTTCCAGCGCGTCGGCCAGCGCGATCTTGTTGGCCAGCGACAGCTCGATGTTGATGCGCTCGATGCCGTCGGTGTATTCGGCCATGCGCGGCAGGGGGATCACCACGTCCTCGTTGATCTTGAAGGCGTTGGTGTGGCGGCTGATGGCGGCAGTGCGCTTGCGGTCGAGCCAGAACTTCTTGCGCGCCTCGGGGCTGATCGCGATGAAGCCCTCGCCGCTGCGCGAGTTGGCGATGCGAACCACCTCGGAGGTGGCGCGCGCCACCGCGTCGGCATCGTCTCCGGCGATGTCGCCGAACAGCACCATCTTCGGCAGGCCGCCATGGCGCTTGGACTTGGTGGCGTAGCCCACTGCCTTCAGGTAGCGGTCGTCCAGGTGCTCCAGGCCGGCCAGCAGCACCGGCGCCTCGCCTGCGGCGGCCGCCTGCTTCTGCAGGCCGAACATGAAGTCCTTGATCTCGACGATGCTCGGCACCGCGTCCTTGGCATTGCCGAAGAATTCGAGGCACACGGTGCGGGTGTGGGCCGGCATGCGATGCACGATCCAGCGCGCGCTGGTGATCAGGCCGTCGCAGCCCTCCTTCTGCACGCCGGGCAGGCCGGAGAGGAACTTGTCGGTGACGTCCTTGCCCAGGCCTTCCTTGCGGAAGGTGCGGCCCGGGATCTCGAGGCGCTCGGTGCGCAGCGGAGTCTTGCCATCGGCCGCGAAATACTGCAGCTCGAAGACCGCGCTCTCGGCGTCGTGGATCTTGCCGAGGTTGTGGCCCACGCGGGTCACTTCCAGCCACTCGGCCTGCGGCGTGACCATGCGCCACGAAGCCAGGTTGTCGAGCGCCGTGCCCCACAGCACCGCCTTCTTGCCGCCGGCATTCATCGCCACGTTGCCGCCCACGCAGGAGGCCTCCGCCGAGGTCGGGTCGACCGCGAACACGTAGCCGCCGCGCTCGGCCGCATCGGCCACCCGCTGGGTGACCACGCCGGCCTCGGTCCAGATGGTCGGCACCTCGGCATCGAGGCCGGGCAGCGAGCGCATCTCGACCTCGGTCATCGCCTCCAGCTTCTCGGTGTTGATGACCGCGCTGTTCCAGGTGAGCGGGATCGCACCGCCGGTGTAGCCGGTGCCGCCGCCGCGCGGCACGATGGTCAGCCCCAGCTCGATGCAGCCGGCGACCAGGCCGGCCATCTCGGCCTCGGTGTCGGGCGTCAGCACCACGAAGGGGTATTCGACCCGCCAGTCGGTGGCATCGGTCACGTGCGAGACGCGCGAGAGGCCGTCGAACTTGATGTTGTCCTTGGCGGTGAGCCGGCGCAGCGTGCGGGTGACCTTGCGGCGCAGCGCCGCCACGTCGCGGAACATCACGTCGAAGGCGGCAATCGCCTGCGCAACCAGGGCGGTCAGTTCGCCGACCAGCGCATCGCGCGGCGCATCGGTATCGGGGGTGCGACGCTTCTGCACCTCGCCCAGGCGGTGGTTGAGTGCATCGACCAGCTGGCCGCGCCGGCGCGGGTTGCCGAGCAGGTCGTCGACCAGGTAGGGGTTGCGCTGCACCACCCAGATGTCGCCCAGCACCTCGTAGAGCATGCGGGCCGAGCGCCCGGTGCGGCGCTCCGCGCGCAGCGTCTGCAGCAGTTCCCAGCCGCGTTCGCCCAACAGGCGGATCACGATCTCGCGATCGGAGAAGCTGGTGTAGTTGTAGGGGATCTCACGAAGTCGCGCGGGCTCTGCGGCCTGCGACAACAACGCCGTCAACGCGGTCGGAGCATTCATCGGGGGTGACCTCGGCCGGACGCTGCGCGTCCTCGAGCCGGGGGTGGGATTTTAATTCAGCGCCGACCCCGCCGCAGGCGCAGGGTCGCGCGCCGGGAGCTGGCCTGCAAGCGGGCCGCGTCAGAACAGCACGCGACTGCGGATGGTGCCCGGCACCTGCGCCAGCTTCTCCAGAGCCAGGTCCGACGAGGCCGCATCGATGTCGGTCACCACGTAGCCGACCTTCTCATTCGTCTGCAGGAACTGCGAGGCGATGTTGATGTGGTTGTCCGAGAAGATCTTGTTGATCTGCGACAGCACGCCCGGCACGTTGCGGTGGATGTGCAGCAGCCGGTGCTTGCCCGGATGCGCCGGCAGCGCCACCTCGGGGAAGTTGACCGACGAGGTGGAAGTGCCGTTGTCGCTGTACTTGACCAGCTTCTCGGCCACTTCCAGCCCGATGTTGGCCTGGGCCTCCATGGTCGAGCCGCCGATGTGCGGGGTCAGGATCACGTTGTCCAGCCCGCGCAGCGGCGACTGGAACTCGTCCTTGTTGCTGCGCGGCTCGGTCGGGAAGACATCGATGGCGGCGCCCAGCAGCTTCTTCGCCTTCAGCGCGTCGGCCAGCGCATCGATGGCCACCACGCTGCCGCGCGAGGCGTTGATCAGGATCGCGCCGGGCTTCATCGCCGCGATCTCGTCCGCGCCGATCATCCATTGGGTGGCCTGGGTCTCCGGCACATGCAGCGTCACGATGTCGCTCTGGGCCAGGAGATCGGGCAGCAGGCGCACCTGCCGCGCATTGCCCAGCGGCAGCTTGGTCACCACGTCGAAGAAGGCCACCTGCATGCCCAGGGCCTCGGCCAGCACCGACAACTGGGCGCCGATCGAGCCGTAGCCGACGATGCCGAGGGTCTTGCCGCGGATCTCGTAGGCGTTCTCGGCCGACTTGAGCCAGCCGCCGCGATGCGCCACCGCGCTCTTCTCGGGCACGCCGCGCAGCAGCAGGATGGCTTCGGCCAGCACCAGCTCGGCGACCGAGCGGGTGTTGGAGTACGGCGCGTTGAACACCGCCACCCCATGCTCGCGGGCGGCGTCGAGGTCGACCTGGTTGGTTCCGATGCAGAAGCAGCCGACCGCGACCAGCTTCTGGGCCCCGGCGAAGACCTCGGCCGTGAGTTGCGTGCGCGAGCGGATGCCCAGGAAATGCACGTCGGCGATGCGCGCCTTCAATTCGGCATCCGGCAGCGCGCCGGGCAGCGTCTCGACATTGGTGTAGCCAGCCGCCTTCAGCACCTCGATCGCCGAGGGATGGATGCCTTCGAGCAGGAGGAATCTGATCTTGCTTTTGTCGAGGGAGGTCTTGCTCACTGGAATACCCTTGCGCGGCAGCGCCGTGGCGGTCGTTCCCGGCGCTGAAGGGTCGCCGGACGGGCCTTGAAAAAGGAGGGCGATGCTAGCATGGTGCAGCGCAGCATCGGGCCTGCGAAGGCCCGGCGGCATTGGCCGGAAAAGGGTTTCCCCGGGGGGCCGGGCAGACATCGGCCGCGAAGAATATGTGACGCTGTCGTGTCATGCGCATGACCTAGCATCCGCGCTTTCCCATTCCCCAGAGGAGTTCTTTCCATGCGATTCAAGACGTTCGCCGTCGCCTCGGCGCTCGCCGCCACGCTGTTCACGCCCGCTTTTGCGCAAACCGAAATCCAGTGGTGGCATTCGATGGACGGGCAGCTCAACGACTGGGTCAACGACCTGGCAAAGAACTTCAACGCCAGCCAGACGCAATACAAGATCGTGCCGACCTACAAGGGCGAGTACGACCAGTCGCTGGCCGCCGGCATCGCCGCCTTCCGCGCCGGCAACGCGCCCGACATCCTGCAGGTGTTCGAGGTGGGCACCGCCACCATGATGTATTCCAAGGGCGCCATCAAGCCGGTGGCCGAAGTCATGAAGGAGGCCGGCGTGCCCTTCGACCCCAAGGCCTACATCCCGGCGGTGGCGGGCTACTACGCAGCGCCCAACGGACAGATGATGTCCTTCCCCTTCAACAGCTCGACCACGGTCTTCTACTACAACAAGGACGCCTTCAAGGCCGCCGGCCTCGACCCCAACAAGCCGCCGCTGACCTGGCCGGAAGTGGTCTCCGCCGCCGCCAAGCTCAAGGCCTCGGGCAACAAATGCCCCTTCACCACCTCCTGGATGAGCTGGGCCCAGCTGGAGAGCTTTTCCACCTGGCACAACGTGAGCTACGCGACCAAGAACAATGGCTTCGGCGGTCTCGACGCCCGGCTTGAATTCAACTCGCCGCTGCACGTACGCCATTTCGAGAACCTGGCCAACATGTCCAAGCAGGGCCTGTTCGTCTACCGCGGCCGCGCCAGCACCGCGGGTGCCGCCTTCAACTCGGGTGAATGCGCGATGTTCATCGGCTCCTCGGGCAGCTACGGCGGCTTCAAGCGCGATGCCAAGTTCGCCTTCGGCATCTCGCCGCTGCCCTATTACCCGGACGTGCCGGGCGCCCCGCAGAACACCATCATCGGCGGCGCCAGCCTGTGGGTGATGACCGGCAAGAGCGCCGAGCACTACAAGGGCGTGGCTGCCTTCTTCAAGTACCTGTCAGACCCGAAGGTGCAGTCCGAGAGCCATATGCGCACCGGCTACCTGCCCATCACCACGGCCGCCTACGAGCTGACCCAGAAGTCGGGCTACTACGACAAGAACCCCGGCACCGACGTCGCCGTCAACCAGATGATCCGCAAGACCACCGACAAGTCGCGCGGCGTGCGGCTGGGCAACATGCCGCAGATCCGCGCCATCGAGGACGAGGAAACCGAACAGATCTGGTCCGGCAAGAAGAGCGCCAAGCAGGCGCTCGACGATGCCGTGCGCCGCGGCAACGAACTCCTGGTGAAATTCGAGGCGGCGAACAAGTAAGCTCGGGGCCGCCGCTCCGCAGCCCCGGGGGCATCGGAGCGGCGATCCGCGTCGGGCCCGCGCGTTCCTGCCTTCCCCGGCCTGCCGGGGCTGCCGGGCCCGGGCACGGCGTCCCAGGCCCTCTACTGCTTTCTCGATGGAAAAACGCGTCCTCTTTCGCTCACGCTGGCTGCCCTGGGCACTGATCGCGCCGCAGTTGCTGATCGTCGCGGTCTTCTTCTTCTGGCCGGCGCTGCAGGCGTTGATGCAGTCGCTGCAGCAGCAGGACGCCTTCGGCGGCTCGGTCTCCTGGGTCGGGCTGGACAACTTCCGAGCCCTCTTCAACGACGAGACCTATCTCAACTCCTTCAAGATCACCATCGAGTTCTCGGTGCTGGTGACCGTGCTCGGCCTGGCTATCGCGATGGCGCTGGCGATCTTCGCCGACCGTATCGTCAAGGGCGCCGCCTTCTACAAGACGGTGCTGATCCTGCCCTATGCGGTGGCGCCGGTGGTGACGGGCGTGCTCTTCAGCTTCATGTTCTCCAACTCGTTCGGCGTGGTGACCTTCTGGCTGCATCGCATGGGCATCGAGTGGAACCACCTGATCAACGCCAACGACGCGATGGCCCTGGTGGTGATGGCGGCGGTCTGGAAGCAGATCTCCTACAACTTCCTGTTCTTCCTGGCGGGCCTGCAGTCGATTCCCAAGTCGCTGATCGAGGCCGCTGCCATCGACGGCGCAGGGCCGCTGCGGCGCTTCTGGAACATCCAATTGCCGCTGCTGTCGCCCACCACCTTCTTCCTGCTCGTGATCAACATGGTGTATGCCTTCTTCGACACCTTCGCGATCATCGATGCCGTCACCCAGGGCGGCCCGGGCAAGGACACGGCGACCCTGGTCTACCGGGTCTACTTCGACGGCTTCCGCGGCATGGACTTCGGCAGCGCCGCGGCGCAGTCGGTGGTGCTGATGGCGATCGTGATCGCGCTCACCGTGATCCAGTTCCGCTGGGTCGAGAAAAAGGTGCATTACTGATGATCGAGCGACGACCCGGCCTGACCGCGCTGTCACACGGGGTGATGATCCTCGGCGTGCTGGCGATCGCCTTTCCGCTGTATCTGGCATTCGTCGCGTCCACCCACCTGCCCGGCGAGATCATGCAGGTGCCCATGCCGCTCACGCCCGGCAGCCATTTCTGGGACAGCTACGGCGCCGCGCTGGCGGGCCGCGGCCATGTCGGCGGCGGCGGCTCGGTATCGCGCATGATCTGGGTCAGCCTGGTGATCACCCTGATCATCACCTTCGGCAAGATCTCGATCTCGCTGCTGTCGGCCTTCGCGGTGGTGTACTTCCGCTTTCCGCTGCGCAGCCTCTGCTTCTGGGCCATCTTCATCACGCTGATGCTGCCGGTGGAAGTGCGCATCGGGCCGACCTACGAGGTGGTGGCGCGCCTTGGCATGGTCAACAGCTTCGCCGGCCTGTCGATCCCGCTGATCGCGTCGGCCACCGCCACCTTCCTGTTTCGCCAGTTCTTCCTGACCATTCCCGACGAATTGGTCGAGGCGGCGCGGGTCGACGGCGCGGGGCCGATGCGCTTCTTCTTCGACATCCTGCTGCCGATGTCGGTGACCAGCATCGCCGCCCTGTTCGTCATCCAGTTCATCTATGGCTGGAACCAGTACCTCTGGCCCCTGATCATCGCCACCAGCGAGGAGATGTACCCGGTCGTGGTCGGCATCAAGGCGATGATCGGCAGCGAGGTGGCGGTGGACTGGAACGTCGTCATGGCCACCGCGGTGCTGGCAATGCTGCCGCCGGCGGCCGTGGTGTTGCTGATGCAGAAGTGGTTCGTCAAGGGCCTGGTGGATACGGAAAAATAAATGGCCGCTCTTTCTCTTCGCAACATCATCAAGCGCTACGGCCACGGGCCGAAGGCCAACCAGGTCATCCACGGCGTCAGCGCCGAAGTGCTCGACCACGAATTCGTGGTCATCGTCGGTCCCTCGGGCTGCGGCAAGTCGACCCTGCTGCGCATGGTCGCGGGCCTGGAGGAAGTCAGCGCCGGCGAGATCCGCATCGGGGACCGCCTGGTCAACGACCTGGAGCCGGCGGAGCGGGACATCGCGATGGTGTTCCAGAACTACGCGCTCTATCCGCACATGAGCGTGTTCGACAACATGGCCTACGGGTTGAAGATCGCCGGTGTGTCGAAGGCCGAGATCAAGGTCCGGGTCGACAAGGCAGCCGCCATCCTCGAACTCGGCCACCTGCTGGCGCGCAAGCCGCGCGAGCTGTCCGGCGGCCAGCGCCAGCGCGTCGCCATGGGCCGCGCGATCGTGCGCCAGCCGCGCGTGTTCCTGTTCGACGAGCCGCTGTCCAATCTCGATGCCAAGCTGCGCGCGCAGACCCGGCTCGAGATCCAGAAGCTGCACCGCGAGCTCGGCATCACCTCGCTCTTCGTCACCCACGACCAGGTCGAGGCGATGACCCTGGCCGAACGCATCATCGTGATGAACGGCGGCGTGATGGACCAGTTCGCCACGCCTGAAGAGGTCTATTCGCGCCCGGCGACCACCTTCGTCGCCAGCTTCATGGGATCGCCGCCGATGAACCTGCTGAAGCAGGCGCCCGGCGTGCGCCCGGGAATGATCCTCGGCATCCGGCCCGAGCACCTGCAGCTCGACAACGGCGGCTGGTCGGTGCAGGTCGAGCAGGTCGAGATGCTCGGCGCCGAGCGCCTGGTCTACGGCCGGATCGGCGAAGAAGCCCTGATCATGCGGCTCGACGAGTCGCAGGCGCCGCCGGTGGTGGGCGACACGGTGATGATCGCGGCGCGGCCGGACAAGCTGCATTGGTTCGATGCGGGCTCGGGCAAAAGAAATGTGTGACCACCCCCGGGTTTCGCGCACTTCGTGTCGCTTCGCCGACCACGTCAAGGGGGCGGCGCACCCGGCGGCCCGGCAACAGGTGCCCTGGAATGGCCTGCTCCGCGGCCTTGCGAGAGATGCGGACCTCGGTCTCGAATGAAGCGATGCTGAAATGAACGCCAAGCAGCCCAGCGAGCCCTGGCCCTACCCGCGCTGGATCGCCCATCGCGGTGCCGGCAAGCTGGCGCCCGAGAACACGCTCGCGGCCTTCCGCCTGGGCGCCGAACACGGCTTCCGGATGTTCGAGTGCGATGCCAAGCTGAGCGCGGACGGCATTCCCTTCCTGCTGCACGACAGCAGCCTCGAGCGCACCAGCAACGGCCACGGCATCGCCGGCGAGCAGCCCTGGGCGGCGCTGTCGCGGCTCGATGCCGGCGGCTGGCACTCGCGCCGCCATGCCGGCGAGCCGCTGTCCAGCCTCGATGCCTTGCTCGCCTTCTGCCTGGGCAATCGCTTCCTGCTCAACATCGAGATCAAGCCGACCCCAGGCCAGGAACGACGCACCGGCGAAGTCGTGGCCCGCACGGCTGCGACCGCCTGGCGTGAAGCGCCGCAGGCCCTGCCGCTGATGAGTTCCTTCGCGCCCGAGGCCCTGCGCGGCGCGCGCGATGCCGAACCCGGACTGCCGCGCGGCCTGCTGCTCGACCGGCTGTCGCCGGACTGGCTCGGACTGGCGGCCGAGCTGGGCTGCGTGGCGGTCATCTGCAACCATGCGCTGTGGGATGCCGGGACGGTGGCGCAGGCCAAGGCACAGGGCCTGCACACCCTGAGCTACACCGTCAACGACGAATGGGCCGCAGAGCGGCTGATCGCACTCGGCACCGACGGCATCATCACCGACCGCATCGACCTCTTCAGCCCGGCCGACTGAGGCCTCTGGGGCGCCTTCTATGATGGGCGCCATGACCGGCCTGCCACGTTTCATCGCCCTGCTGCTGGCCGCGCTGCTCCTTTCCAGCGGCGGCGCATGGGCCCAGGACACGACGACCGACATCGGGCCTGCGGTGGCCACCCTGCGTGCGCAGGTCGACAAGGTGCCGCGCACCGTCGGCGAGGACGACGACATCTCGGCGCTGGTGGCGCAGCTCAACAGCACCGGCGCCGCGGCCGAGAAGCTGATCGCCGCGCGCACCGGCGACCTCAACGATCTCAATGCCCGGCTCGGCGAACTGGGCAACCCGCCGGCCGCCGGCGCCCCGCCCGAAAACCCCGACATCACGCGCCGTCGCACCGCGCTGACCAAGGAGCGCAACGCGCTCGATGCCGACATCCGGCTCGCGCGCCTGGTCGTGGTCGACGCCCAGCAGCGCGCCACCGACCTGCTGAGCAAGAAGCGCGCGCTGTTCACCGCCCAGCTCACCGAAAGGTCGCCGTCGCCGCTGGGACGGCGCTTCTGGAGCGACATCCACGACGCCTGGCCCGACGACGTCGCCCGGCTTGGCGACCTGGCCGACGAACTGCGCGCCGGTGTCGCCCGCGCCGAGACGCCCGGCCTGCGCATGCCGCTGCTGCTCGGCCTGCTGGTCGCCCTGCTGATCGCGCTGCCCGGCAACTGGCTGGCCGAGCGCACGCTGACGCACCTGGCGGCGCGCGTGCTGCCGGCCGGCCGGCTGCGCCGCTCGCTGCTGGTGATCGCCATCGTGCTGACCAACGTGCTCCTGGTCGGCGCGGCGGCGCAGGGCATCTATGCCACCTTCGACACGCACGGCATCTGGGGGCCGCAGAGCGCCAAGTTGGGCCGGTCGCTGGTGCAGTCGATCATCTTCATCGCCTTCGTGGTGAGCCTCGGGCGGGCCCTGCTGTCGATCGCGCGGCCTTCATGGCGCCTGCCGCCGATGTCCGACGGCATGGCCGCGCGGTTGGCGCCCTTCCCCTGGGTGGTGGCGGTGGTGGCGACGCTGGTCTGGGCACCGTCGCAGATCAACTCGGTGGTCGACGCCAGCCTGGCCGCGGTGGTCGCCACGCACGTGGTGTCGGCGCTGTCGCTGACCGCGATGATCGGCGCCATGCTGCTGCGACTGCGCGGCCCGGTCTTCGTGGCGCCGGCCGATTCCGCCGCACCAGCGCAAGAGAAGGCGCAGGGTCCGGCGCCGGGAGATCCGCCCGCGCCCGAGGCGGCCGAGAAGGTCGAGCGCCCGCTCTGGGTCGGCCCGGTGCTCGGCCTGGTCACCCTGACCCTGGTCGTGATCTGGGTGCTGGTCGCGCTCGGCTTCGTCGCGCTGGCCAGCTTCATGGCGCGCCAGCTGATCTGGGCCAGCATCGTGCTGGCCGCCTTCTATGTGCTGTTCAAGTTCGCCGACGACCTGTTCATGGCGGTGGTCTCATCGCGCAGCCGCTTCGGCCAGCGCCTGCAGCTCAGCTTCGGCCTGCAGGCCAGCACGCTCGACCAGGCGGCGGTGCTGTTGTCGGGAATCACCCGGGTGCTGCTGTTCTTCTACATGGTGGTGTCGATCGCGACGCCGCTCGGCAGCAGCCCCGGCGAGGTCTTCCAGCGCAGCAGCAAGTACGGCAGCGGCATCAAGATCGGCGAGATCCAGCTGGTGCCGGGCGCCATCCTCAGTGCGTGCACGGTGCTGGTACTCGGCTTCGTCGCGCTGCGGGTCATCAAGGCCTGGCTCGAGCGCCACTACCTGCCGCAGACCTCGCTCGAGCCGGGCATGCAGAGCTCGATCACCACGCTGCTCGGCTATGTGGGCGGCATCCTGGTGATCGCCTTCGCGATGTCGGCGCTGGGCATCGGCATCGAGCGAATCGCCTGGGTCGCGAGCGCGCTGTCGGTCGGCATCGGCTTCGGCCTCCAGGCGATCGTGCAGAACTTCATCTCGGGCCTGATCCTGCTCGCCGAGCGGCCGGTGAAGGTGGGCGACTGGGTGGTACTGGGAAATGCCGAGGGCGACGTGCGCCGCATCAACGTGCGCGCCACCGAGATCCAGTTGGGCGACCGCTCGACCATGATCGTGCCGAACTCCGAGTTCATCACCAAGACGGTGCGCAACATGACGCTGTCGAACGCCGAGGGCCGGGTGCTGATCCGCCTGCCGATGACGCTCGACGTCGACGCCGGCCGGGTCCGCGACGTGATGCTGGCCGCCTTCGCTGCGCATCCCGGCGTGCTGGCGATACCGGCGCCGTCGGTGACGCTGGATGCGGTCGACGTGGGCGTGCTGACCTTCCAGGCCATCGCCTACGTGCAGAGCCCGCGGCTGGCCGGCGGCGTGCGCAGCGAGCTGCTCTTCACCATGCTCGACGGATTGCGGGCGGCCGGGCTGTCGCTGGCCAGCTATCCGGGGCAGGCGGGGCTGCGCGGCATGGCGGGACTGCCCGGCGCGCCGGCATCGCTGGCGCCGGCCGCAGGGGCGGCCTCGGGGGCGGCACCGACGATCCTTCCGGGCATCAGTACCTAGACGCCAGCCAGCCCGCTTCGCCACGTCGCGCCGTCGCGCCGGGCCGGCCCGTCGATGCGAGTCCGGCCGCCGACACCTCAACCGCGCCAGCCGCCGCCGACCAGCCACTGGCTGGTGCCGCAGGCCAGCACCAGCGCCGCGTAGGTCGCCATCTGGCCGTCATGGCCGGAGATCACCAGCCCGGCCGCCAGCACGGCCACGCCGACCACGAAATTGACCGCCCCCTGGACCCACCAGGCCAGCGCCTTGGCGTTCCCTCGCATCAGCAATCGGCCCAGGATGGCGCAGATCAGCGCCAGCGCGAAGGCCGGTGCCACGAAATCGAGCAGGTGGTTGAAGAGGTCCAGGGGCGACATGATGGGTGAAGGCTCTTGGTCCCGGTGGCTGAATTTAGGTTTTCCATGACGCTGTGCCTCACCCACATCGCACGAAAGCGACGCCGGCCCATTTATCCGCGGCCGCGAAGCAGGCCCCTTCCAAGGCACCCGCGGAACTGGCTTCGCCAGGCCGCCGGGTGCGCCCCCCTCCCCGCCGAAGGCGGTAGGGAGGGGGGAGCGACGACGCCGCTCGGGGGGTGCAACACTTCCAGCAGCGCTGATTTTATAATCGTGGGCTATGTCAGTCTGGGCCCTCGGGTTGAACCACACGACCGCGCCGCTCGACCTGCGCGGTCGTTTCGCGTTCGCCATCGACCAGATCGCCCCCACATTGCAGAACCTGCGGCATTCTTTCGGCGCCCATCGGCACCCGGACGTCGAAGCCGCGATCATCTCGACCTGCAACCGCACCGAGATCTATTGCGCCGCCGACCAGCTCGCGCTGGACCATACGGTCGACTGGCTGGCCCGCAGCGGCGGCGTCGCGCCGAACCTGCTGCGCTCGCATGCCTACACCCTGCACGACGACCAGGCCGCGCGCCATGCCTTCCGGGTCGCCAGCGGCCTCGATTCGATGGTGCTGGGCGAAGCGCAGATCCTCGGCCAGATGAAGGACGCGGTGCGCGCCGCCGAGACCGCCGGCGCGCTCGGCAGCACGCTGAACCAGCTGTTCCAGCGTTCCTTCGCGGTCGCCAAGGAGGTCCGCACCGCGACCGAGATCGGCGCGCATTCGATCAGCATGGCTGCCGCCGCGGTCCGGCTGGCGGCGCAGCTGTTCGAGGACCTGCGCCAGACGCGGGTGCTTTTCGTCGGCGCCGGCGAGATGATCGACCTGGCCGCCACCCATTTCGCGGCGCGCAACCCGAAGTCGATCGCCATCGCCAATCGCTCGCTCGAGCGCGGCGAGAAGCTGGCGGCGCGCTTCGGCGGCAGCGCCATGCGGCTGGCCGACCTGCCCGGCCGGCTCGCCGAGTTCGACATCGTCGTGAGCTGCACCGCCAGCACCCTGCCGTTGATCGGCCTCGGCGCGGTCGAGCGCGCGCTCAAGGCCCGGCGCCATCGCCCGATGTTCATGGTCGACCTGGCGGTCCCGCGCGACATCGAGCCCGAGGTCAAGGCGCTGGAAGACATCTACCTCTACACGGTCGACGACCTGGCCCAGGTGGTGCAGGAAGGCCGGGCCAGCCGGCAGGTCGCGGTGGCGCAGGCCGAGGTCATCATCGATGCCGGCGTGCAGAGCTTCATGCACTGGCTCGACCAGCGCGGCACCGTGCCGCTGATCCGCCAGCTGGGTGCCCGCACCGACGAATGGCGCGCGACCGAACTGGCGCGCGCACGCAAGCTGCTGGCCAAGGGCGAAAGCGTCGACACGGTGCTCGAGGCACTGTCGCGCGGCCTCACCCAGAAGATGCTGCATGGCGCGATGGCCGAGCTGCATTCCGGCGACGCCGCCGCCCGCGAGCAGACCGCCGAGACCATCTCGCGGCTCTTCCTGCGCAACGAGCCGCGCAAAGAGCGTTAGCGAAGCTCGCCCGCAGCGGCGACGGCGCTCGCCCGCCCGCCCCCTTCGTCCTTCGGCGCCAGACCGGCATCGACCCTCCAGCTCTCCAGCCCGCATTCCGTGAAACCCTTCCTGCGTCAACAACTCGAGCGCTATGCGCAACGCCTGGGCGAACTCGACTTCCTGCTCTCGCGCGAGGACATCATGTCCGACATGGCGCAGTACCGGACCATCTCGCGCGAGCATGCCGAGGTGACGGCCATCGCCGGGCGCTACACCCGCTTCCTGCAGCGCGAGGCCGACCTGGCAGGCGCCCGAGAGATGCTCGACGACCCCGAGATGGCCGACATGGCGCGCGAGGAGATCGCCGGTGCCGAGGCCGAGTTGCTGCAGATCGAGGACGAGCTGCAGCGCCTGCTGCTGCCCAAGGACCCGGACGACGCGCGCAACGCCTTCCTGGAGATCCGCGCCGGTACAGGCGGCGACGAATCGGCACTCTTCGCGGGCGACCTGCTGCGCATGTACACGCGCTACGCCGAGCGCGCCGGCTGGCGCTGCGAAATCGTCAGCGAGAGCGAGAGCGAACTCGGCGGCTACAAGGAAGTCGTCGTCCGCATCGTCGGCGAGCAGGTCTTCGGGCGGATGCGCTTCGAATCGGGCGGCCATCGGGTGCAGCGCGTGCCGGCCACCGAGACGCAGGGCCGCATCCACACCAGCGCCTGCACCGTCGCGGTGCTGGCCGAGCCCGACGAGGCGCAGGCGGTGCAGATCAATCCGGCCGACCTGCGCATCGACACCTATCGCGCCAGCGGCGCCGGCGGCCAGCACATCAACAAGACCGACTCGGCGGTGCGCATCACCCACATCCCGACCGGCATCGTCGCCGAATGCCAGGACGACCGCAGCCAGCACCGCAACAAGGCCAAGGCGCTGCAGGTGCTGTCGGCCCGCATCCAGGAGAAGGACCGCAGCGAGCGCGCGGCCAAGGACGCCGCGATGCGCAAGGGCCTGATCGGCACCGGCGACCGCTCCGACCGCATCCGCACCTACAACTTCCCGCAGGGCCGGCTCACCGACCACCGCATCAACCTCACGCTCTACAAGCTGCTGGCCATCATGGAAGGCGACCTGGGCGACGTGCTGGCGGCGCTGCAGTCGGCGCGAGAAGCCGAACAGCTGGCCGAGCTCGAAGCCAGCCTGCCGGCATGAGTCGGCGACGCCCGTGAGCACCATCAAGGCATTGCTGGCCGCCGCGGCGACCCTGGGGCTGGACCGGCTCGATTCGCAACTGCTGCTGCTCCATGCCCTGGGTCGTGGCTCGAACGAGCGGGCCTGGCTGCTGGCCCATGACACCGACGCAGCACCCGGGCCGAGCGTCCAGGCCTTCCTGAAGCTGTGCGAACGCCGCCGCGCCGGCGAGCCGGTGGCCTACCTGGTCGGCGAGAAGGAATTCCACGGACTGGGCCTGCGAGTCGATCCCCGTGTGCTGGTGCCGAGGCCGGACACCGAGACGCTGGTCGACTGGGCGATCGAATGCCTGCAGGGGCTGACTGCGCCCCGCGTGCTCGACCTGGGCACCGGCAGCGGCGCGATCGCGCTGGCGATCCGCCATGGGCGCGCCGACGCACGGGTCGCTGCGGTCGATGCCAGCGCCGACGCGCTGGAGGTGGCCCGCGCGAATGCCCGGCGCCTGGGCCTGCCGGTGGACTTCGCCCAGGGCGACTGGCTGGCAGGCGCCGCGCCCGACCACGACCTCATCGTCTCGAACCCGCCCTACATCGCGGCCGGCGACCCTCATCTGCCGGCGCTGCGCCACGAGCCGCTGCAGGCGTTGGTGGCCGGCGCCGACGGGCTGGATGACATCCGGCGCATCGTCGGCGACGCGCCCGGCCACCTGCGCCCGGGCGGCTGGCTGCTGCTCGAACACGGCCATGACCAGGCCGAGGCGGTGCGCTCGCTGATGGTTGGCCATGGCTTCACCGAGGTCCAAAGCCGGCATGACCTCGCCGGCATCGCGCGCTGTTCCGGCGGGAAACGGCCGGGAGTGAAATAATCCGCCCAGCCAAATTCCAGGAGTTCACATGGCCGACGCCCAGCAACGCATCGACGACCTCGTCAAGACCAACGACCTCGTGCTCTTCATGAAGGGCAACGCCAGCTTCCCGATGTGCGGCTTCTCGGGCCGCGCGATCCAGATCCTCAAGGCGGTCGGGGTCGACACCCGCAGCCTCAAGACCGTCAACGTGCTCGATGACCCCGAGGTGCGCCAGGGCATCAAGGAATACAGCAACTGGCCGACCATCCCGCAGCTCTACGTCAAGGGCGAATTCGTCGGCGGTTCGGACATCCTGATGGAGATGTACGAATCGGGCGAGCTGCAGCAGATGCTGAACGGCAGCCCGGCCTGAGGCGCATCGCATGAGTCACGACCACGCCGATCACGACCACGGGCACGGCCACGAAGAAGGCGGCGCCCCCTGGAAACATGACGGCGTGCGAGTGATCCCCGGCGACAGGCTCGACGCCAACACCGCCCAGACGCCGGGCATGAACCGTGCCGCCGCGATCAATTTCGCGCGCGTGGGCGCCCAGAAGCTCTGGGCAGGCACGGTCACCATCCATGCCGATGCCAAGACCGGCGCCCATCACCACGGCCATCTCGAATCGGTGATCTACGTGGTGCGCGGCCGGGCCCGCATGCGCTGGGGCGAGAAGCTCGAGTTCACCGCCGAGGCCGGCCCGGGCGACTTCATCTACGTGCCGCCCTACGTGCCGCACCAGGAGATCAACGCCAGCGCGACCGAGACCCTCGAATGCGTGCTGTACC